>OGIO01000543.1_pt1 | contig 44242 bp, 20 predicted proteins | sample 1571841 | NCBI WGS metagenome assembly OGIO01 (sample SAMEA2582111, study PRJEB24529) | metagenome | biome: Human gut stool | place: China | collected 2011
AGAAAATGAATATACTGCCCTTTTGCAGCGTCCATAAAGATAAAATCATAAGAACCCTCAAGTTCTGCAAGAATCTCTGTGGCATCCCCTTCCAGAAAACGGATCTGTGACTCCTTCCCGGCTTTTCTGAAATTTTCTTTTGCGATCGGAATGCGTTTTTCATACTTTTCAATTGTTGTGATTTTGGCCTCTTTTGGTGCATATTCACAGAACAGCAGTGTGGAAAATCCAACTGCTGTCCCTACTTCCAATATATTGACCGGACGCTGCATCTGCAGCAGCACCTTGAGAAAGCTCTGCATTTCTCTTCGTATGATCGGCACATGATCTTCCAGTGCTTTTACCTCAAGCTCCGTCAGGAGGGGGGTATTTCCCGTATCCAGGGAGTTGATAAAAGCTGTCATTCTTTCATCTACTATCATATCGTTACTCCGTCTCAGTCTCTTTTTCATCCGCCCGGCTCAGTACTCTCAGCATCTCTTCTGCTGTCTGTGAGGTGTTCAGTACATAGCTTCCGGGCTCAATTTCTCCTTTATATTCAGAAAGCAGATATTGAATGCGAAAAACATTCTTATCTTTGATCAGTTTCTTCTCTTCCAGAAGCTTTGCAATTTCACCAAAGGACATATCTTTGGTGATCGTAACTGCTACCTTTTTTCCGGGAGCCTCACTCATCGCTTCCTGTGCAAATATCTGATATCCGAATGTGTAGGCCCGTCTGCCGGTAAAAATCAGAACAAGCACAAGAAGCGCCAGCAATACGATTTTCACGGCAATGCCGACTGCAATTGATTTTGCACTGTTCTCTTTCATGCACCCTCTCCTGTCTTACCAGTACATTAATCCTGCAAGGAACAGTACTAGTCCGTTTCTATGATATCTGCAAAATTTTCAATTTCCATATCCACAGATGTCAGTATCTCATCCGCACATCTCTGAATGATCCTGCATATCTGAAGCTCCGCTGCCAGATACTCCTGTATAACCGGATTCTTCCGCATATCTTCGTATTCCCGCTCCAGATTCTGCACATCATCAAACAGATCGTAAGCATTGCTTCCATTCTGAAGCAGATAATTCTTTTTGCGGAACTCATCCAGCCTCTGTCGAAGCTGCGGCTCTTCGGATACTTTTCTGCTCACTTCCCGAAACGCTTTGTACGCTTCGCTTCCGCGAAGTGCAGCCGAAAGCTGCACCGTATATTCCTTTATTTCATCCATTTTCTATCAGCCCCATCATACTTCCATAATGATCGGCAGGATCATCGGGCTTCTCTTTGTTCTCTTCCAGAGGAACTCGCTTAAGCTGTCACGGATTGCTGTCTTTAAACGTCCCCAGTCGGTCACTCTTCGATCCATACAGTCCTCAATAGCTTCTTCTACCACATGTTTTGCTTCATCCATCAGTCCTTCGGATTCTCTGACGTATACAAATCCTCTGGATACAATATCCGGACCTGCAAGAACTTGATTGCTGTATTTTTCAAGCGTCAGTACCACGATCAGAATACCGTCCTCCGCCAGATGCTGTCTGTCGCGAAGAACGATATTTCCGACATCACCAACACCCAGTCCGTCTACCAGGATCGCTCCGGTCTGTACACGGTCTACAACCTGTGCTTTTTCTTCATCTAACTCCAGAACATCTCCTGAGGACAACAGGAAAATATTGTCCTTTGGAATACCAAGACTCTCCGCAACCTGTGCCTGTGCTTTCAGATGACGGTATTCACCATGCACCGGAATCGCATATTTCGGATGAACCAGAGAATAGATCAGCTTGATCTCTTCCTGACATGCATGGCCGGATACGTGGGCATCCTGGAAAATAACATCCGCCCCTTTCATCGAAAGCTCATTGATCACTCGGGAAACTGCTTTTTCATTTCCCGGGATCGGGTTGGAGCTGAAAATAACGGTATCGCCCGGCTTGATCTGCACTTTACGATGCATGTTGGATGCCATACGGGAAAGTGCCGCCATGGACTCACCTCCCCGTCGTCTACCGCGGCCCCAAGGGAAACGGCTCGCCCACGCGCGCCATGCCCTATGGTCTCGGCATCAATCTTCAGGGCCAGCGCTTCGTAGACGAATCGATCGGCTACGCGAGTTTCGGCAAGGGCGTTTTGCAGCAACCCTCGCAGACCGCGGCCCTCATCTGGAGTGCCGCAAAGCAAGAGAGCGAACCGCGCATCAACATGTCCGTCGAACTCTTCAAGAAGGCGGGCGGCGGCTATTTCGAAGCGAAGAACGTCGAGGATCTGGCCGCCCTGATCGGCGTCTCCGCAACGGCTCTGCGCAAGACGATCGTCGACTTCAACGCCGCGGTCCGTGAGGACGGCAGCGCTCCCGACGCCGTGCCGCCCAAGCGCGCCCTCGCCGAGAAAATCGATCCGGACCGTCCGATGCGGGCCTTCTTCCCGCTCACGCCTTCGATCACGATGGTCTACGGCGGGCTCGTCATCGACAAGAGCGCTCGAGTCCTCGAAGCCGACGGAACGGTGATCCCGAACCTCTATGCGGCGGGTGAAACCGTGAACCTCTACTTCCACGACTATCACGGCGGCGGCATTCTGAGCCAGTGCGTGGTCTTCGGCCGCATCGCGGGCCGTGAAGCCGCCAAACGCGCTAAGGCCTGAGTCCCGGGCCTGACGCCTTGAGCCCTTCGGCACGACGCTGAAGACTTCCAACCCCTGTTCGGACTGGTGTCCGGGCAGGGGTTGTTTTTGGTACGGCCCCGGTAGAAAGGAACTCCCTGTGAAAGTTTCCAGGGATTACGCCTTGGGCAAATAGCCGCGCGAGCGCAGTTCCGCAATGAGTTCCGCGATCTGTGCGGGCGTCGTGAGTCCGAGTTTGCGAAGGGCCGACGCCCGATGGGCTTCGACCGTGCGGATCGAAATGTCGTACTCGCAGGCGATGGTCTTGTTCATCCACCCTCGCCCGACGCAGAGTACGATCTCCTTTTCTCGGGTCGTGAGTTTTCCCCAGCGATCGAGCATTGCCGTGAGATCGGGCAAGCCCATCTCCACACGGCGCTTCGCTTCGAGCGCCTTGGCGACCGCCTCCGTTAATTTGCTTCCGTCCACGGGCTTTACCAGAAAATCGGCCGCCCCGTCGTGGAGCGCCTGCACGGCCATTTCAATGTCGCCGTGCCCGGTGAGAAAGAGGACGGGTTGTCCGTACTGCCTGCGCCGCAACTCTGCAAAGAGTTCGAGTCCCGTCATGTCGGGCATGCGCACGTCAAGAATGACGCAGCCCGGGACCGTGGGCATGTCGTCGCGAAGAAACTCCGCCGCGCTCGAATAGGTCTTCACCTCATACCCTTCACAACGAAGCATAAAGCCGAGTCCTTCGAGCGTCGAAGGATCGTCGTCCACCACCCGCACGAGAAAATGCACGTCATTCATGGTTCTTTTCCTCCGTGTTCTTGGATGCTTGTTCTTCTTTCTTTCCTTCTGCGTCCGCGGGGAACTGCAGAATCGTCCGGACGCCCCGGTCGAGCCGCTCGAACTTCAATGTCGCCCGATATTTCTCCAAAAGCGATCGCGTGACAGTGAGGCCGAGCCCCATGCCGTCCGTCTTGGAACTCGAGAGCGGCGTCGTCAAGCGCTCGAAGTCCTCGTCGTTGAGACGTTCGCCCGAGTCGACGATTTCCATCTCAAAACCTTTCTGATCAGTGTGAAAACGCACCGACACCGCGGGCGAAACGTCCTTGTTGGCACAGGACGCTTCCGCCGCGTTTTTCAGAAGGCAGTGGAAAATGAAGCTGCACTCGAGGTCGTCCGCAGGCAAGACGAAGGGAGTTTCGTCCCCCGACACGGTCCACTGCACACGCGGGTCTTTCTGACGCAGGGCCTTGACGGTTTCTGAGGCCATGGCATAAAGATCGCAGGGCTTTCGTTCCGCATCGCGCCCTTTGGCGTAGTTGCGAACGCGCTCGATGATTTCACCCGCGTGATGCACTTCGGTTTCGATCTTCTCAAGCCCTTCACGCAACAGTTCGGGATGTTCCTTACCCGTCTCCATGGTGCGAAGCAATCCGTGACTGAAGCAGGAAATCGTCTGGAGCGGCTGCTTCAACTCGTGCACGAACATGTTCGACATCTGTCCGACGGCGGTCGAGCGCTGCAGCTTCTCGAAGCGCCTCTCCTGGTTTTGAATTTTGTGCTGCAGAGCAACCTTTTCGTCGAACGCCGCCTGCAACTCTTCCGTTCGACGCGTGAGGAGATGCGAGGTTCGCCACTGATGGAGCGCTCCCAACGCGACGGCCGCGAGCACAGCCAGAATGTAGACGCCGTACTCGTCCCATACGCGGCGCCAAGTCCATTTTCGAAGCTCCTCGTAGGGACCTATGTGCAGGTCCTGCATGAGTTTGTCGACCGCACTGAAGTCGGACGCGACGGACCAGTACATGCCGTCCTTCGTGGGCGGCATCGCAAGAAGAAGCGCCATGACTTCCCGCAGTTCGGAGGCGGGCAAGGAGGGGACGGAAGAAATCGTCCAGTTGGGATAAAGCTCCGTTGAGCGTTTGCACGCAAAAGTCGGATCGTCCCGGGGTTCGACGACGCGAAGCGGCAGGGACTTTCCCGTCATCTTCTCGAGGTCTTCGAGAAAGCAGGTTCGCACGACGCCCGCATCGGCCTTCCCGTTCACGACTTCGCTCACCACGTCCTGCATCGACTTTTTCGACGCGGTTCCGATGAAGTGAACTTTCCGGAAGAATCCGTCGGGGTTGTAGTTTCTGCGGACGAGTTCCCCCATGGCGACCTGAAAGCCCGTGAAGTCGTTGGGGGTCGTAGCGGAGAGACTCCGTCCCCGCAGGTCCGCGACGGTCTGAACAGTGGAGTCGTCTCGAACGAAGAAGACCGATCCCTGACTTCTCTTCGGATCCTTATGGCGTTGCGACACGGCGGAGAACAAGGGACGAGCCCCGTCAAAGCGAAGGCGGCCGGCCACGCCCGCCTCCGTCAGAACGACGTCGACCTCGCGGTTGCGAACGGCCTTCTCAAGGTCGGCGAGCGAGTAGTAGCGAAAGGTCGCGCCTTCGGGGTAATTCTCGTTGAGCCACGCGTGCGTCTCCGTGATGAAGGGAAGGCACGGATCGGGCTTGGGCATTTCCATCGCGGCAAACCGCAAGGGAGCCGCGGCGGCGGGCAGAGTCGTCAGAAAAACCGCGCCGGTGAAGAGGAAACAGCGAAGGACGCTGAAAGATGAAGAAACGGGCATGGGAAAACGAACCTCCCCGAGTGGATGCGATCGATCGTACGGCAAAGTTCACCCTCTTTCCCATGCTCGTTTTTGCGGAAGGGGGATTCAATCGTTCGAATTGCTCTCAAAGAAGATGAACGTGATCACCCACCGAAGCAGCATCATTTCTCATCCGCATGCCACGAGCGAACTGACGGGTAGCACTCTCATCAACACATCCTCCCTTGGCGGTGACTCGTCGGCCGACTATGCTATTCGGCCGGATCACCAGTCACGAAATCGCATCGAAGAAGGTATGAGACATCAAATTAAAGCCAATTCTTTGCTCCGCTCTTGGATTCTGCACATCTGCCCCCATGACCAAAAGGGTTGCGGTCGTTCCTATGCAAGACAAACAAAAGCCTTCTTCATTTATACTTCACAAAGAATATGAAGCTTCAGGATTTCCAATGAATTTCAATTACGACGACATCTATGACTCCTACGTCGCCAGAGAAATAATCGATCTCACTACTCAATTCTTCGACAACAAGGCCAAGATATTAAGCAATCTAGAAGAACCATTTCACACGCGCGTTACAGAATACCAACGAAAGAAAGATAACAATCCCGTCACTATCGCAATACAAAAAGACATACAAAAAGATGTCGATAAAGTCAAAGATCTATTCATAGAAGTGACATCCTGGAGATCGAAAAACTTCTTTATTTTCGAAGCCAGCTACCTAGCAGAATCCATGGGAATCAAAAAAGAAATATGCGAAACAAAAGATTTCAAAGATGAGTTTAGATACTTATTTCTTGCCCTCTATCTGTTTGCCATGAAAGAATCAACCAATTGGGACTCACACCTGCAACCAAGATGCAGAGAGTTAATCTCCACCTTCTTAGAAAAGCTCAAAAAAGAAAATCCTGCCGCCCATAATGTAGTCCAGGGATACATGAGACTTCTTTTTCCTCAAAACCCTTTTAAAGAAGCTTCAATTTATTTTCCACCCCTAGACTCTCCAGATCAAGAATTAATCAATTTATGCAAAAAGTTTCTCTATCGTTGCAAAGGGAGTTTTACCATTAACGCACAAGCCAACAACATCAAAACACTATACAAACGTCTCGCCGGATGTCTACAAACAATATCTTTCCTCGCAAAACACGACAGCAATTTATATTTTAATCAAAAACTCTCTATTGATGAAATAAAGTCACATATTAGACCCTGAGCCTACGCTTTAACATCAGCAAACCACCCAATAACACCTTTTGGACATACATCCACTCTCATGAAAATCTAGACAGGGAATATTCCATGAGAACTTTCTCCAATATTCTATTTCCCGCTCCCCGCGATAACCTGTCCCTGTCGAGATCAGTTTCAACATAGAGGAAACATCATGCAAAGACGCACTCTTGCCAAGGGCTTTTTGACGGCCGCCGCTGCGGCTTTCGGCAGTCACGCGATCGCCAAGGAAGCCATTCCGAACTTCAAGTGGGATGAAGAAACCGAAGTACTGATCGCAGGCTTCGGCGGTGCGGGTGCCGCAGCCGCGATTGAAGCGCACGACGCGGGCGCCAAGGTTCTGATTCTTGAAAAGCTCGAAGCGGGCGGCGGCAACACCTCCGTGAGCGCGGGCGGCATCATGATCCCGAAGGACAAGGAAGAGGCCTACGAATATCTGACGAAGACCTTCGAATACGCGGGGAGCGAAATGGACCAGGAACTCCTTCGCACCTTCGTCGACCAGATTGTTCAGCAGCGCGAATTCCTCCTCGGCATGGCCGAAGGCTCCCGTATGGGTCGCTACGGCGGCGCGGGCTTCCCGACGCTTCCGCACGCCGACACGATCGACAAGTACACCTTCATGTGGAAGGAACTCTCCGCTGGTCCCGCCCTCTTTGCGATGTACCACAACGCCGTCGTGAATCTGCGCAAGATCCCCGTCCGCTACAACACGCCGGCCGTTCGTCTCATCGTTGAGGGCGGTCGCGTCGTTGGCATCCAGGCCGGCAAGGAAGGCGCCCTCAAAAACTACCGCGCCAAGAAGGCCGTGATCCTCGCCTGCGGCGGCTACGAATATTCGTCCGAAATGCTCTCGAACTTCGCCAAGGGCATGAAGATTCACGCGCTCGGCTGCCCGGGCAACACGGGCGACGGCATCAAGATGGCGCAGGCTGTCGGCGCCAAGCTCTGGCACATGACCGCCTACTCCTGCCCGCTCGGCACGATCGTTCCGGGCAAGAAGGCCATTGCGTCGTGCAACATGCCGGCCTCGGGCTTCTGGGTTGACCAAAACGGCAAGCGCTTCGTGAACGAAAAGTCGATCGACACGCACACCTGCCTCTACGCCGTCGACCTCTTTGACCCGATCAAGCACAGCTATCCGCGCATTCCGGCCTACCTGATCTTCGACGAAAAGGCTCTCAAGGCCGGCCCCGTGGCGGGTGGCATCACCGGCTGGCTCGGTTATCGCGAAGGCTATATCTGGTCGAAGGACAACTCCGTTGAACTGAAGGCGGGCCTCATCAAGTCGGGCCGCACGCCCGAAGAACTCGCCAAGGCGATCGGCATCGACGCGGAAGGCCTCAAGGCCACCGTCGCCGAATGGAATAAGGGCGTGGCCGAAGGCAAGGACGCCCTGGGCCGTCCGATGAAGAACGCCAAGGGTGCGGTTCTCTCCGCTCCGTTGGAAGGCACGCTCTACGCGATCGAGCTCGTTCCCTCGCTTCTCAACACGCAGGGCGGTCCGCGACGCAACGTCAAGGGCCAGGTCCTGAACGCCTACGGCGAAGTGATTCCGGGCCTCTATGTCGCGGGTGAAATGGGCTCCATGTGGGGCCACATCTACCAGGGCGCCTGCAACAACGCCGAAGCGTTGGTCTTTGGCCGCCTGGCCGGCAGGGCCGCTGCGGCTGAAAAGGCGTAACGTCTGAACGGGCGCTTGCCCGTAACGGCCTCACTCAAGCACAAGGCACCTCTTCGGAGGTGCCTTGCTTTCTAACCAAACTCTCTGAAATCAGAGCTCGGGTCCCCTTTGCTGGATAGCGATCTCACAACAAACCTCTCTCTTGTTGCATCATTCCCACACTCAGGCAACTTGACCGTGATCTTCTGTCGCATCACGGCCTTTCAAGCGCCCTCCATTGAAGGAGTCGCCCATTTTCGGCAAAATGTAACTCTTTGATGGTGCACTGCCCAAAGCAAACGCGGCACGGTCGGAGTCAGGTTCCCACCTTTCATCCGCATCCGCCGCGTTGACGAATTCTTACTTACCGTTCGCAGTCACCGTCCTTGCCGTACGTTTGTTTCATCGCCGCATTCTCACGTCTGTATCGAACTCCTGCCATGCCCGCCGTTTCCTCCTCGCCCGCTTCTTCCCAATCGGCCCGATTCGCTCCGGGCATGCGTGTTCTGATCCGCGACGCCGAATGGCTCGTGAAACGTGTGGAGCTTGCTTCCCACGCCCCGAAAGATCATCCGTACGAACTCACCTGCATCGGCATCTCGAATCTCGTGCGCGGCAAGGAAGCTCGCTTCATCGAAGGGTTTGAAGACAAGATCACCATTCTTCGCCCCGAAGAAACACGCCTTGTGCAGGACGACTCCCGCGGATACGTGAAATCGAAACTCTTCATAGAGTCGCTTCTTCGCAAAACCCCTGCGACGGACGCAAAGATCCACATTGCGCAGCACGCAGCCATGGACGTGCTCGACTATCAGCTCGCTCCCGCCGTTCAAGCGCTGAGCGCTCCGCGCGCCCGCATTCTGATCGCCGACGCCGTAGGTATCGGTAAGACGCTCGAAGCCGGCATTCTCGTTTCGGAACTCATGGAACGAGGACGTGGCCGTCGCATTCTGGTCCTGACCGTGAAGGCCATGCTCGAACAGTTTCAGAAGGAATTCTGGAACCGTTTCTCGATTCCTCTCACGCGTCTTGACAGCGACGGCATCGCCCGCCTGCAGCAACGCATTCCTGCGAGCCACAACCCGTTCCTCTACGTCGACAAGGCGATTATTTCGATCGATACGCTCAAGCAGGGTGTTCAGTACGACCATTATTTGAAGAACGCCTACTGGGACATCATCCTGATCGACGAAGCGCACAACGTCGCGGACCGAAACTCGGGAAGCCAGCGCGCCAAGCTCGCCAAGCTTCTCTCGACGCGTTCGGACACGCTCATCATGCTCTCCGCCACGCCCCACGACGGCAAGCCCGAGAGCTTCGCGAGCTTGATCGACATGCTCGATCCGACCGTTCTCGCGGACAAGAGCCACTACACGATCGACGACTTCAAGGACAAGGGGCTCGTCATTCGCCGCTTCAAGGCGGACATCAAGGACGACCTTTCCAAGGCCTTCCAGATCCGCGACATCGACACGATCGAAGTGAGGGCGAGCGACAAGGAAGAAGCGGTCTTCCGAACCCTTCACGAGATGAAGTTCGAAAAGATCGACGAACGTCACAAGCCCGGTACGGAGCTCTTCAAGACGACGCTCACGAAGGCGCTCTTCTCGAGCCCCCGCGCCTGCGTTTCGATGATCAACAACCGCGTGAAGAAACTTCGCGCGAAGAACGAAAAGTCTCCGAATCCCGCGATCGCGAAGGACATCGACACGCTCGAAGACTTCAAGCGCCAGGTTCTCGCCATTGGCCCGGAAGACTTCAGTAAGTTCCAGCGGCTTGTCAGCCTCCTTAAAGGAAAGGACGGCTCGAACTTCGGTTGGAACAAGAAGGATTCCGAAGACCGTCTCGTGATCTTCACGGAAAGCCGTGAAACGCTCGCCTTTCTCTCCGAACACCTGCCCGCCGCATTGAAGTTGAGCGACAAGAACGTTGTCGTTCTCAAGGGTGACGACGGAGACAAGGACCTGATGAAGGCTGTGGAGTCCTTCAACAAGGAAAGCTCTCTGGTGCGCCTGATGCTCGCGACCGACGTCGCGAGCGAAGGTCTGAACCTTCACCGTCTCTGCCACCGTCTGATTCACTTCGACATTCCCTGGTCCCTCATGACCTTCCAGCAGCGTAACGGCCGTGTGGACCGTTACGGTCAGACGAAGCAGCCGCTCATCCGGTACCTACAGACTCTTCCGCAGGACGAAACGCTCGACTCCTTCGGGGACGCGCACATCATCGAACTTCTCATTGAGAAGGACAACAACGCGCAGAAGAACATCGACGATCCGCGCGAATTCTGCGGGACCAAGGAAGAGCAGGAAGCGATCACCGTCGCCAAGGTGCAGGACGAAGAGCCGCTCGACTTCAACTTCGAGGATCCCCTCGCGGGTCTCGCCGCCTGGGCGCTGGAAGCCGCCAACGATGCCGCCGTTGAAGAAGAGAAGATCGAAGAACGCAATCTGATCTTCCGGTCTGACTTTGACTTCATGGAAAGCGCTCTCGAATACCGCAAGACCCTTCCCGAAGGAAAAGGCCTCATCAAAACCGAAGCGAATGCGGATCGCGAAAACCGCCTCATCAGTCTTGCGCCGCCCGCCGATCTCGAAGTGCGTCTTGCGTACCTTCCAAAGGAAGTCATCCCGGAAAACCGCTACTTCAAGCTCACGGACGACAACGACCGGGTGCAGGCTTCCATTCGGGACGCCGCGCTCAATCCCAACTCGTCCTGGCCGCAACTGCAGCTTCTCTGGGAGCTTCACCCCGTGATGCAGTGGATGGAAGACTGGGCGACAGGCTCCTTCGGCCGTCACTCCGCTCCGGTGCTCCACCTTCCGGACCGTCTGGCCAAGGACGAAATCTGGGTCCTGATGCAGGCGGGCTACCCCAATCGTCGCGGCTACACGCCCGTTCACGACTGGGCGGCCGTGCGGGTTGTCGAAGGCAAGGTGGAAGTGCTCCCGCGCGGTGCGCTGATGGAAAGAATCGACTTTCGAAAGCCCCTCATCAACGCGGGTGACCCCCTGCCCCTGGAACGTCTCGAAAAGCTTCTTCCCGCTTGCGTGGATGCCGCCCGCAACCACGTGGAGGAAAAGAAAAAGCGCTATGAAGACGAGACGCGTCCCAAGCTCGAACAGCAACTCTCCGAGCTCGACAAACTGCGGGAAAAGCAGCTCGGTCTCTTTGACGACCCCCCCGGGGCCGTCGACGAGACACAGCTCACCCGTACGCAGCAGAAGGAACTGCGTCAGATCGAATTCATCGAGAACACCTTCAAGAACGCCAGGGATTACGTGCACGAGGTGTACGAGCTCGGCCGCGAGCCCTTCATTCAGGTCGTCGCCGTCTTCTGCGGTGATTTAACGCAAGATTTCCCTGAAGGAGATCGACCGTCCCCGAACGAAGCCCCGACGCTTGACACGCTCTTCTGAGCCTTCCTCACGAACCCGACACTTTTGAGAAAAACATCATGGAATGGACCGGCATTCAAAACGAAAACGAGTTCTACAGCGCCTACTTCTTCTCCGAAGGCTTGATGGAAGCGTTGAAGGAAAAGCTCGACAAATGGAGTTCCGACGAGAAAACTGCGAAGGAAGAAGCGGAAGAGATCGGAGCAACGACTTATCAGCGCTCGCCCGCCTCGCGCCTGCGCCTCGCTTGTCGTGAATTAGCCATCGCGATCGACAATCTGCCGCGCATGCGCGGCACGGCCCGACTCGACGCAGAGCGTGAGATCAACAATCGCCTCCTCGAAATCTTCGGTCTTCCCCGCCTCAAGTCGCAGAACGCCGAATTCTCTTTGGAACCCTTCTTCCCGAGTGGAGAAGCCAAGCCTCCGGTCGCCCTGATCGGGCAGCTCTTTGAAGAAAGCAATGCGTCGACGCCGGCCGTTTGGGTACTCGAAGCGTCGTCTCTTGGCCAGCCCTCCGCAGACGAAACCGATCCCCTGGAATGGAAGGTCGCGCGCGAGCAGTTCGCGTACCTGCCGACGGAATTGCCCAAGCGTGCGGAAGAACTTCTCGAAACGCAAAGCTGGTCTCAGATTCTGCGCACCAATGTCTTCGAATGCGACAATCCCCCTCGCTGGGTGATCCTGGTCGCGGGAACTTCGTGGATTCTCATTGACCGTACGAAGTGGAGCAAGAACAGCTGTCTGCGTTTTGACTGGCAGGAAATCACCACCCGCCGCGCGCAGAACGTTCTCGAAGCCTGCGCGGCGCTGCTCTCCGCTGAATCCATGGTCGGCGTGAACGGGCGCGTGTTGCTGGAGAGTGTCGACGAAAACTCCCACAAACAGGCCTACGGCGTTTCAGAAAATCTGAAGCGCTCACTTCGTTCCGCGATCGAACTTCTCGGCAATGAAGCGGCGGGACAGCTCATCAAGATGGGGACGCCTCAGAAGAATCTCGCGGACATCCTGACGCGCGAATGCCTGCGCTACATGTACCGCATTCTCTTCCTTCTGTTCGTTGAGTCCCGCAAGGAGCTTCACTACGCCCCGGTCGACAATCCGTCCTACGCCACGGCCTACTCCTTCGAATCCCTGCGGGATCTTGAAATGATTCCGCTCATGACGGAGGAAGACCTCAACGGTCGCTATTTCCACGACTCGATCACGAAGCTCTTCCGATTCTTTGAAAAGGGAACGCCGTCGAACGACGAACTCACGGGCACGCATGTCAATGCCGGCGCCGCGGGTTTTGGCATTTCGCCCCTGCGCGGCGCGCTCTTTGATTCGAGCCGCACCCCCTACCTCAACAAGGTCGTCTTCACCAACAAGACCCTGCAGCAGGTCGTGCAACTCATGAGTCTCTCAAGTGGCTCGCAGGGTAAAGGCCGCAAACGCGTGCGCACCGGTCGCATTTCTTACGCCCACCTCGGGATCAACCAGTTGGGCGCCGTATATGAAGCACTTCTCTCCTACCGTGGATTCTTTGCCAAGGAGGATCTCTTTGAAGTGCGGCCCGAAGGCGGTTCGTCCGATGAATTTGAAACGGGCTACTTTGTCACCGCCTCCGAACTGCACGACTACAAAGAAACGGAAAAGGTCTACGTTGAAAACGAAGACGGCGAAAAGGTTTTGAAGCGCTACCCGAAAGGCACCTTCATTTATCGTCTCACGGGGCGCGAACGTGAAAAGTCGGCCTCCTACTACACGCCGGAAATTCTCACGCAGTGTGTTGTGAAGTATGCGTTGAAGGAGTACTTCGAGACCGTCATCGACAAGCTTTCGACCGACAAGGAAAAGGCGGACAAGATTCTGTCGCTCCGCATCTGCGAACCGGCCATGGGGTCGGCCGCCTTCTTGAACGAAGCGATCAATCAGCTCTCCGTTCGGTACATGGAACACGCCCAAAAGGCAAAGGGCGAACGTCTGTCGCTTGATCAGTACGGCAAGGAACTTCAGCGCGTGAAGATGTATCTGGCGGACAACTGCGTCTTCGGCGTCGACTTGAACCCCGTGGCCGTGGAGCTCGCCGAGGTTTCGCTTTGGTTGAATGCCCTCTCGGACGACAAGTTTGTGCCCTGGTTCGGCCTGCAGCTTCATGCCGGCAACTCGCTCGTGGGGTGCCGCCGCACCGTCTACACCGCGACGCAGCTCTGCCACGGGAAGACCACGGATCTCGAACCCGTCGATATCGGCGCCGCACCCCTCGAAGACCATCAAATCTGGCAGTTCCTCGTCCCCAACGCCTCCATGGCCGACTATAAGGATAAGGACGTCAAGGCCCTCTTCCCCTCGGAGATGGACACGCTCAACCGGCGACGCAAGCAGCTTTTGCGCAAAATCCGCAAGGAAGACGCAAGACTCATGCTGTCCCTTTCGAAGAAGGCCGAAAAGCTCTGGCAGTCCTGGTCGAAGAAGCTCGCGACTTTGCGTGCGCAAACGTCCGACCCCTACGCCATTTATGGGCATGAGGTGGACTGGCAGGACCATCTGCTTTCCTACCAGCAGAAGAATCAGCTCACGGAAGACCTCCAAAACGGTGACGGTCGGGAAGAAAGCGGCGAATTCATGCGCCTCAAGATGGCGATGAACTATTGGTGCGCCCTCTGGTTCTGGCCGATCGACAAGGCGGCGGATTTCCCGACCTTGGACGAGTTCCTTGCCGACATGGGTACGCTCCTCTCGAGCGAAGTGCTCGACACGTCCGACGTCGCAAACGAAGGCGATCAGCTCGATCTCTTTGACGCACTCATGGCGTCGGAAGAAGTGGCCGAAGACAGTTCCGGCCGCATTCGAGTTTCTGATCTCAAGGAACTCTGCCCGCACGTTGCCATTGCGGAAGAAGTCGCACAGCGTTACCGCTTCTTCCACTGGCCGCTTGTCTTTGCCGATCTATTCATGAACGATCCTGGTCACGTCGGTTTTGACCTGACGTTCGGGAATCCGCCGTGGCGAGTGACGACATGGAACTCCGGCGCAGTGATCGGGGACTTCGTCCCGCACATTTTGTTCCGGAAAAACAGTGCTTCCAACATCCAAGACCAGCTACTTGCTGCGGACAGCCAAGGACGGACGCTTTTTACCCGACGTCCCGACATCGCCAAGACGTGGCGTTCCGAATACGAAGAAGCCATGGGATTGCAGCTTTTCCTTGGCAACACGGTCAATTACCCTGAGATCAGAGGCAGTGCCATCGATCTTTTCAAACTCTTCCTACCGCTCTCTTGGCGAAATGCTTCCAAGCAAGGTGTTGAGGGGTTCCTGCATCCGCTCACGAATTTTACGGAAACCAAGGGAGATACCCTCAGAAGCCATTCGTACAGTCGTCTCCGGTTTCTGTTCAAGTTTGCAAACGAAGAAAATCTTTTCGAAGACGTGGATCATCACATGAAGTTTGCCGTTGCGATCTATGGGGATAAAAAAGATTCCATCAGTGCTCAAGCGATCATGAATCTCTTTCATCCCAAGACTGTCGACGACACCTTTGAGTCTGCAGATGATTCCTTTGCCGAAGGCATCAAGGATGAAAATGGCAACTGGAACCACAAAGGACAAAAAGATCGTTTAATCACGCTCGACAAACAAGTGTTGGAAAATATTGGACGAGTCTTTGCAGACAGTCTTGTTTCCCCGGTTCTACCAGACATCCACAGCGAAAGTCTGCTGAAAGTGATGGAGAAATTTGCTCATATCACAACCCGCATTAGAGATTTAGGTGAAAACAACTTCTGTATTTCGGGAATGTGGCACGAAACCAATGCTCGAAAAGACGGCACTATTGCAGAATTCCCCGATCTACAAACAAAACAACCTGAATCTTTCCGGAAGTTGATTTTGAACGGACCGCACCTGAACGTAGGCAATCCGCTCTTTAAGACGCCTCGCAATCCGTGCAAGCATAATTTAGATTGGATTCCGATTGATCTTGAGTTGATCCCGGATGAGTTTATTCCCCGTTGCAAGTACGAGCAGAAGTGTAATGACGCAACATATGCGGACCGTCAAGTAGTTTGCAAGTGGGACGGTAAATCTTTTGATCAACATTGGCGGTTATCGTATCGTTGCCTAGTTCCCTCTGACGGAGAAAGAACTCTTACCGGATCTATTTATCCTCCTGGTATTGGCCACATTAACGGCATAAACTCCATTACCTTTAAAACCATAACAGATCTACTAAGAGTAGCCTGTATTTTTATTAGTCTCCCTGGCGATGCTTTTATACGACAAACGGGAAAAAGCAATATGCTTCCCGAACTCATTAGCAATCTTCCACTCATCAATTATGACAAACGCTTCATTGCAGCTACGGTGAGATGTTTGGCTTTGATGTGTCTTACCAATCCCTATATGGGTCTTTGGAGTTCGTTATTCACAACAGAGTTCACTGAAGAATGGTGGACTCAAGAGGCGAAGGGGTTAGACACCAACTGGTTCTCTCGTTTGACTCCTTCATTGACTCGAGGATGCGCCTTAAGAAGCGACTTGATGCGCCGCCAGGCTCTCCTTGAGCTTGACGTCCTCACGGCCCAAGCCATGGGGCTCGATTTAAAGGACTTGTTGACGCTGTATCGTCTCCGATTCCGCGTCATGCGAGACTATGAAGCGAGCACCTGGTACGACCAAAAGGGACGCATCATCTTCACAACGAACGCCGCTTTGCCAAGCGTGGGACTCCCGAGAACTAAACGCGTCAAAGACGCATCTGAAAGGATCACTTATCGCGTGAACGGCTACGCTGTCGATGCCAAGGGCCTCGGTTTCGAAGACGTCAAAGACATGAAGGAAGGCTATATCGAGAAAACCTTCCCCGACATGTCCATGACGGACGCCCCCGTCATGACCACGGTTCGGTACGAAGCCCCCTTCTTCCAAATGGACCGCGAAGCCGACTATCGCCGAGCCTGGGAAGTTTTCGAACAACGTTTTGGTAAAGTTAACTCAGACTCTTAAAAACCAGTACATTCATTTAGGCCCCCAACTATGACTCAAGAGTTAAAACCAGAAGAATTTACCTTTGAATATAGAGATGAGTTTGGAAGACGGCCTTTTGCCGAGAAATTAATCAAATTAATTTCAAGCGAACACAACTTCTTCCCGCTAGCCATTACAGGGCAATGGGGGACTGGAAAGACAGAATTTTGTAAAAAGACAGTCCATCTCATCAACAAGCAACACAACGGTACTTTAACAGCAGAATATCTGAACGCCTTTTCAGAGGATTCCTACAACGATCCTCTTCTCAGCATAACTTCAACCATTTGCAAAACCTTTATCAAAGACGAATCAAAGAAAGGCAAATATCTTAAAAAATTCGCTCAAGTTCTCATACCTCACCTCGGCGCATCTGCACTTAAGGTGTTATTTCCGCCATTAGCCCCAGTCGTTGAATCAGCAAAAGATGCAATAACTCAATTCAACACGGAAAACATTCAACAAAATCTAGAAAACAGATCCAAAATCGAAACTTCAATCAAAGAGCTAAAAGAACTAATAAAAGAAATCTCTGACAACAAACCTTTTGTTTTATTTATCGACGAACTCGATCGGTGCAGACCTGATTTTGCGCTACACACTTTAGAAACGGTCAAACACATCTTTGACACAGAAAACCTAAAGATCATCTTCGTAATTAACAAAGAGCAACTCATCGAGACCATCAAACACAGCTATGGAAATACCGAAGATAGTGCCGAAAAGTATCTCGATAAATTCTTTCAAATCCAACTAAAACTTCCAGAATATTCAACATCACAAAATCAACAAACTCAGAACTCTATCAAATATCTCGATCAACTATTCACAAGAAACAAAGTTTTCAACCTTCCCCTATTTAACGAAAACAGAGGCCAAGGCAAGCAAGGAGATAATAGCGACCCAGCCCGTCTCTTAAGAGAATTATCTACACATTATAATTTATCCCTCCGAGACATCGAAAAATTAACAAAATACATCCTCATTTACTCAACACTGCACTCTCGCAACCACGACTTACCGGCCTTCGCACTCATTGAAGCTTACGCGATCTTTCATTTTACATTCAACAAGAAGGTTTTCCAAAACTTTAAAAACAACCGCCCCATTTTACAGGGCTGTAATGATCTTTCCACCGCTGAATCAGAGATAAATCTCATAGCACCTGCTCGAGACTTGTTGCATAAATTTCTATATAACGAAAATGACTATACACTCTACAATTACATAGGAAATTCTAGCGTCAACGAACGCAATAAATTTCTAGAAGACACCTTGTTTTATCTAGATAATCTTTTACTACAATAAGCCTTACGAGAAGACTTCCGACGAGCGAATCTCACAAGAAAACCTTCTTGATTTAAAAATTTCTGTTTCACCTCATGCTCCCCAGCCTCACCGAACGCGACATTGAAGCCGGCCTTCGTTCCTTCATCGAACGGGAATTTCCGATTGCGACGCCCACCTTCCACCCCGGAGGCGTCTCCGTGGTCAACTCTTACATTGAGAAGAAGGGAAACTTCATTCAGGGGCCGTGGCTCGAAATCCGCCGTCCCTTCCGCAAGATTTCTGCGGACATGAAGACAGCGCTTCCGCACCTCTCGGGGAAGTGGGGAATCGTCGCGGACTGGGTTCCCTACGCGCATCAGTTGAAGGCCTTTGAACGACTCGCCTACCCGAATCCGAAGTCCACGATCGTCGCGACCGGAACGGGCTCGGGGAAGACCGAGTGCTTCCTTTTGCCGGTGATCGACGCCGTGCTCCGGATGAACGCCGAGAAGATTGAGGGCATCAAGGCGATCGTCATCTATCCGATGAATGCGCTCGCGACCGACCAGGCAAGACGATTTGCTAGTTTTTGCGAAGACATCGTAAAGAAGGGCGGTCCGCGCCTTACGGTTGGCCTCTACACGGGGAATCCGGGCACCAAATCGAGCGTCATGCAGGGAGAGAACTGCATCACCGACCGTGAGGTGTTGCGAAGCAACCCGCCCGACATTCTGCTCACGAACTACAAGATGCTCGACTTTCTGCTTCTGCGCAGAGAAGACCGGGCGCTCTGGCGCACGACCACTGCCAAGAGTCTTCGCTACCTCATCGTCGACGAACTCCATACCTTCGACGGCGCACAGGGGACGGACCTCGCCTGCCTCATCCGACGCCTGCGGGACTTTTTGGCTCTTGGCGACGAACTCGCCTGCGTGGGCACGTCCGCGACGCTCGGCGCGGGCGACGGTCTCACCGCCTTGAAGCGGTATTCCAACGACGTTTTCGGCGCGGATTTCACGGACGACGCCTCCGTCATTCGTGAAGACCGCCTCTCCTTTGACGAATACCTCGACACCTTCGGCCCGCGCCGTTTTGAAGGCCGCTGGCCCACCTACTATCAGTTCCGCGCCTTCAAGTCTTTGTCGCTAGCCTCTCCGCCCGAGCGTTTCGCGACGGAAGCCTATCAGCTCTGGTTCGGACGCTTTTTGTCCATCACGGAGAACGACAAGGAAAGTTGGACACGAGCCGCCTACCAAGTGGGCGAAGACCTTCCGCACCTCGAAGCCTTCCAGCGCCTGATGCGTACGGAAGAAACGGTCGTGCACGTGGAAACGCTCGCACGGGACTGGAAGATGAATCTCGAAGTCCTCAAGGATTTTCCGCACGAAGACGTCGTGCTTCTCATCCGAAGCCTCGCCGTCCTCGTTTCGATGGCACGGTTGCGCGGCCCCAAGGACAAGCCCGTTCCCTTCCTCTCGGTGCGCGTGCAGTTCTGGATGCGCGAACTCTCGAAGATGCTCGCTACGGTCGAGTACGAGCCAAAGCTCGTTGCGCCCGCGGACACGGATGAAACGACACCCCTGGCGCTTCCGCTTGTCACCTGCCGCGACTGCAACGCAACGGGCTGGGGAACGGTCATCAAAGACGGCAAGGCTTCTAGCGACCCCGACCTTTTCTATCGTTATTGGTTCGCCGCAAAACCCGAAACGGCGCTGCTCTATCCCGTACAGAAGGATGAACTCGCCAAGTGCCGCAAGCTCTTCGAGAGCGACCTTTGTTTCCTCAACACCAAAAGTCTGGAAGTGGCAGGAATCCAACACGAACGGTCCGACAAAGAGCTTTGGGATCAAACAATTCCAAACGAACGCGGCGTCTCGGAACGTATCATCGTCCGTTACCCAGAGCTTACCGATGATAAAACTACTCGCGACGGTGTTCGAGTGCGCATGAAGACCATCTGCCCTTGGTGCGGAGGTGAAAACACCATGCGCCTCTTCGGCGCCCGCTCCACGACGCTCTCCTCGGCGCTTTTCGGTCACCTCAATTCGAGTCCGAGCAACGACGACCACAAGCTCATCGCCTTTTCCGACTCGGTTCAGGATGCGGCGCACCGCGCGGGCTTCATTGAAGCGCGCAACTATCTCTATACCGTCCGTCAGGCAACGGCCGGCGTGATCCGCCAAATACGCCCGGGCGAGCGTCAGTCTCTCGAAGGTCTCCTCAACCGCATCACCGACCATTGGCTCGGCCTTATCGGGAAGAGCAACGAGCTGCGGCAAAGCACGTCCGCCCTCATTCGCGAACGCGCCGACGACATCGCGGCCGCCCGGTTCGTGACGACCTTCGTTCCCTCCGACATGCTCTGGCGCCGCGCGTGGCTCTCCTTTGCCGAAAGGGCGTCGGATCTCTGGCAGTCCCCCGCAAAGGGAGGATTCAATCCCAAGAAAGACGACGCGGAAAGACTCTACGCGATCGTACCGCCCCTCACCGAACACGACGCATCGGGGAAACATGATACGTACTGGGGAAAATTTGTTAAAAACGTCCAGGCGCGCCTTCGGTGGGAAGCCTTCATCGAACTCACGCTTCGCTCGCACAGCGGCCGCACGCTCGAACTCGCCGGAATCGGCGCGGTCGAGCCCGATGCATACCTGATTAAAGAAGCGGCCGTTCGCTTTCAGAAGACGGTCTTCGAGCGCGTCGGCAGTCTGCGGGACAACCCCATTGAAGACTTCGAGCGCTTCATCACGGGTTTTCTCTTTCATCAGAAGTCCCGCGGCGCCTTTGACGTGAGCGGCGTTCCGGGACTCGAAGACTTCGTTCGCTTCACGGAAACCGGCAACGACTGGGTGTTCAACAACAGTCCGTCGCTTCCGACCTACGGGAAGCGCTTCCGTCCGCCCGCTCCGCTTGTGATGCGATCGCTTCGGGTTTCGTCGAAGGGGTTCTTCGACACCATCTGCCCCGCCTCTACCGGAAGCGAGACCTGGTACACGGTGTGGCTCACGACCGTCTTCGGGGCGGAACTCGAAATCGTTGCGGGTTGCGAAGACATTTACGGCGCCATGCTCGACGTTCTGCGGGAGTTGGACATCGTCCGTTTCGTCCCGATGACGACGCAAAACGGCGCCGACGTGTATCTGCTCAACCCGCAGGTGTGGTACGTCTCGCGCGACCTCGAGCGGGCCGTCTGTCCCGACTGCGGCCGCTGGCACGTCGTCGAGCGCAACAACGACGTTCATGAACTCTGGCGCGGAATGCCGTGTCTCTCGAAACAATGCAACGCCGCGTCGCACAGAATCGAGCCCTTCCGCGAGGAAGAGGCGCTCTATCAGGGAACGCCCTTCCGGGCCACCGCGCGCGAACACACCGCGAACGTTCCGGGCGAGACGCGCGGGCGCATTGAACGAAGCTTCATTCACGGAAAGGAACCCTGGGACGTCAACCTGCTCTCAGCCACCCCGACCTTGGAAATGGGCATTGACATCGGGGACCTTTCCTCGGTGTTGCTGGGTTCGATGCCCCCGAAGGAAGCGAGCTATCAGCAGCGAATCGGCCGCGCCGGTCGCCGTGACGGCAATGCCCTTGCCATGACGATCTGCTCGAACGACGCGCATTCGAACTACTTCTGGACCGATCCGGAAAAGATGCTTGCGGGCGCCGTGGAGCCCCCGGGCGTCTTTCTGCACGCCATGGCGGTCTTGGAGCGACAGCTCTTTGCGCTTGCCATCACCCGTTGGATGACGGCCTACCCGTCGGCCGAAATTCCGCAGACGCTCGACACGATCCTCAAGGAAAAGGAGTGGGACGGCAAGACCTACACGCCCGAGAGCTTCCCGCTCGGGTTCCTCGACTATGCCATGAACGAAGCGGAGACCCTGCTGCGGGACTTCTGCGCGCTCTTTACGCAAAAGGAAAGCGCGTCCGACGGCTTGCCGATGCAGTTCTCGCAGGAGGAGAAGGAGCGCCTTCGCCGGTTCCTCATTGGCGACACGAGCGGACGCACGTCGCTTCGCGATCGACTCATCGGAAAACTGCGCCGCATTCAGCTGCAGCGCGAAAGCTACGACGCCAAGCGCAAGGACTATCAGAATGCGCTTCGCCGCCGTCAGCGCGATCCGCAGGACGAAGAGCGCGACATCGACATTGAGGAACTCAAGCAGTCCATCACGGCGCTCTCCAACCTGATTTCTTCGGAATTCGCCAAGAAGCAGACCCTCAACATGCTCACCGACGAAGGGCTTTTGCCCAACTACGCCTTCCCCGAAGAAGGCATCACGATCGACAGCATGGTGATCACGCTGCGCAACCGCAAGAAAAAGAAAGAGGACGAGGGAAAGCAAGAGGCGAAGGACAAGGACCGCGGGATCTACAAGCGCTTCACTTTCCAGCGCGCCGCTTCGAGTGGCCTCACGGAAGTCGCCCCCGAAAACGACTTCTACATCAACGAGTTCATTCTGCACGTCGATCAGGTGGATCTCGGCAAGAAGGAACTGCAGCGCTGGCGCTTCTGTCCCAACTGTCAGTATTCCGCTCCGGAAGACCCCGTCGAGCGCAGCTCCGCCTGTCCGCGTTGCGGCTCACCCGCCTGGCGCGAGAGTTCTCAGGCCCGCGACGTGCTTCCGCTTCGGACGGTCTACGCCTGGGCGGACATCCGGGACGACCGCATCAAGGACGACACCGAAAGCCGCAAGACGCTCTTTCAAACGAAAAAACTCCTCGTCGACTTCACCGGAAAGTCCGAAACAAAATCCTTCGTCATGGACGGAGCGGGCGGCTTCGGCTTTGAATACCGCTCGTCCGTCACGCTCCGGGACTTCAACTTCGGCACGGCCGACAAGGCCGCGGGGGAAACCCTGGAGGTCGGCGGCAACAAAGTGATGGCGCCGGGCTTCACGGTCTGCAAGGAATGCGGCCGCGTCAAGCAGGACGAACGGCAAGGTTACAACCGAGCGCAACACGACTACGACTGTCCCTACGCCAAGAATCCTGAAAAGGCGGAGTGGCTCGAAGGGCTCGTCCTCTATCGCGAATACCAAAGCGAAGCCTTGCGCATTCGACTTCCGAGCGGCCTTTTCGCCGCGCAATATCACCCGAAAGTGCTAACGGCGTCGCTTACGGCCGCACTTCGCCTCGGACTCAAGCATTACTTCCACGGCTCGGTCGACCATCTGCACTTCACCGTGATCGAAGAGCCTGACGGAGATGCCGGCAAACGCAACTATGTCCTCGTGTACGACACCGTTCCGGGCGGTACGGGTTACCTCAAGGAACTGATGTCGGTTCCCGAGAACCTGATCGGCGTTCTGAAAAAGGCCCTCGCCGTCATGACCAACTGCGACTGCGGCGGGGACCCCGAAGCCAAGGGGTGCTACAAGTGCGTTTATCAGTACCGGGATGCCGCCTCGCGCGCCCTCATTTCGAAGCTCTGCGCCATTGATGTTCTCACAGCCCTCACGTCTGACGACAAGACGATCCGCAAGGGCGACATCGACTGTGGCAACGGCAATGGCGACGGCGACAGCGAACTCGAAGCGCGTTTCATCCGTGCACTCGGACAGTCAACCCGCGTGCGGGAAATGATCCGTTGCCAGGAAGGCATGCCCCACTATCTCGTGCGCACGGACTCCGGGAAGCTCTGGCGCATGGATATGCAGGTGGATTTCACCGGGGACGCTCCTTCGCGTCCGGATTTCGTTTTCCGTCCGATGAAGGAAGCCGAACGGACGAAGGACCTCGAAATGGCCGTCTTCACGGACGGCTGGCGCTATCACGCCGACATCGTGCGCGAAGACTGTGCCAAGCGCCAGAGTCTTCTCAACACGGGACGCCACGTGTGGACGCTTTCGTGGCACGACGTCCCGGCGGAGGAAGGGGGATTGCAGCACGAAGACCTCCATACGGACAACCTGTTGATCCGCCCCGTTCTTCAATCGCCCTTCTTCGTCAAACTGTACGAGGGTTGGTGTGATCGCATGCAACAAATCGGACGCGGCGACTACCCATCTCTGGATCAACTGTTGCAAATCTGGATTGACAAGAAGAACAGTTTCGATCGGCTTCTTCTGTGGCTCGATGACCCCGAAGGAACCCGCAAGGCCGCGGAAGCGCTCGTTTTCCTGCGCGCGATGCAGACGATCTTTGCGGACGACGGCAAGCGTCTCCCGAGCGTGACGCTCAGCGGCGATACTTCCGTTGCGCTCTTTGCTAATCCAACCCAATCGAAAGGGAGATTCGGAGTCTTCCATTCCTCCCTGCGGGACTGGTCGTCAGTGCACGAGGGTACAAGCACCTTCCGGTCCGCCTACTACGTGAATCCGGATTATTTCGAGCTTCATAAGGATGAACCCGCCTCTTCGCCCGCATCGCAGTCACTGCGTCGTTTCTGGGCAACCGTCAATGTGGCGAGTCTTGCCGAAGGAGTGCTCCTCTACCCGGTTTCCTTCCCTGAAAACGGAGGCGACCCCGACCTAATCGATCGGATGCCCTGGCGAAGAGCGATCGACGATCTCACCTTGCGACGGGGAAGGATTTTTCCGGTTCCGACAACGAACCCGATTGAATCCTTCGAATCACCGAAGAGCGAAACGGAGGCCCTATGGGAAGAAGCGAAGGACTATCTTCCGGATTCGCTTTTTGCTCTGGCCGACGAACTCAAACAAGCGAAGGTCTCGATTGATCTCGAGAACATCGGTACTGAGTACGCGTCAGACGAGGGCGGCATCGAGACCGTCTATGAGCTCTACTGGCCCGAAGCCAAGGTCGCCGTCCTCTTTGATCCGGAGACCGCGCCGAAGGGAATCGTCGCCCTGAACGCCGCCCTTTCCGCGAAGGAACTCGCGCCCCGAATCGTTGAGGCGCTCGCCCGAAAGTAACGCCTTGAGGAAATGAACATGACTGAGACGAACGGCGAACGCCGCATCATCACCGCCAAAACCCTTCTGAAGAAAATCGGTCAGGGGACGAACGAACAAAAGCAGAAGTACGCGATCTTTTCGAACCGCTTCCTCATGGGGATGCCGTTTGATTTTCTTCCCCTTTCGGGGGCGTCGGAGTACGAGCGCATTGCGATCGACCGCGACTTTCACGTCGTGGTGCTTCGCAACGCCGAAACGCATCTGCTCCTCACCGTCGGCACGCTCCAAGAAGTCGAAGCCTGGGCAAAGGAATTCAAGTACGAACGCAACCCCCGTACGGGACGGCTGCAGTTTTACCGCGTGACAGCCGCCCCGGCCGTCACGGCTCCCAAGGCGGGCTTTCCCGGCATTCCCGACGAAGAGCTTCTCTCCATCGGCGTCCCCCGGGATCTGCTCCCGCTCGTTCGTTCCGTCACCACGGAGAAGGAACTCGAAAGCATCCAGTCCAACCTTCCCGAGTATGTCTATGAGGCCCTCACCTGGGCGATCCAAGGCGAAAGCTGGGAGAGCATCAAGGAAGCCTACCTCGAAGCGGAACGCGACGAAAAGGCGGTCTTTGCAACCGACCTCGGAAAGCTCGACGCCGGAAACTTCCACGTAATCACGAGCGACGAAGAGCTTCGCTCCATCATGGACAAACCTCTCGCGCAGTGGCGTGTCTTCCTGCACCCGCTGCAGCGAAAGATCGTGGACAACGCCTGGCACGGGGCCGCGCTCGTCACGGGCGGAGCCGGCACGGGCAAAACCGTGGTGGCACTGCATCGTGCGCGTCACCTCGTTCGTCTCCCCGACTGGAAGGATGACGAAAAACTCCTCTTCACCACCTTCACGAAGAATCTCGCGCTCGACCTCGAACAACTTCTTCGCCAAATCTGCACTCGCGAAGAAATGAAGCGCATTCAGGTGCAAAACATCGACGCCTGGCTTGCGACCTACATCCGTCAGCACGGTGCCGACAAGAGGATCGTGTATCCCGGTGAAAAGGACGGCCTCTACGAAATCTGTTGGAGAAACGCCTGGGCGGGCTTCGAGGAACCCGAGGGACTCGATCGCCCCGAGAGTTTCTATCGCAGCGAATTCGAAGAGGTAGTGCTCCCGCAGCACTGCATGACGAGCCGCGACTACATGTTCGCAGACCGCAAGGGACGCGGACGGGTGCTGAGCCGCATGCAGCGAAAGTCCATCTGGCCTCTTTTCGAAGACATGCGTCTTGAGTTGCAGCTCAACGACGCCATGACCGTCGAAGACGCCGCCCACTTTGCTTGTGAGGAAATCCAAAGGCAACACCCGAACGGCATGTACCGCGCCGTGATCGCCGACGAAATTCAGGACTTCAAGCCCGATATGTTGAAGCTCCTTCGCGCGCTCGCAACCGATGTTCGAAAGCTCGAAAAGCCGATCGAGGGGGATCTTTTCCTCACGGGGGACGCCCATCAGCGCATCTACACGAGGCCCGTCTCCTTCACGTCCTGTGGCATTGAGGTTCGTGGACGCTCCCGGAAACTCCGCCTCAACTACCGCACGACCGACGAGATCCGCAAGGTGGCCGACGCGGTCTACACCGACACGCCCATCGACGACATGGACGGCGGCACGGCCGAGACCACCGGTTACGCAGCTCTGAAGCACGGGAGCTTCCCGAAAATTCATCGTGCGGAGACCTTTGACGAGGAGGTTGACTGGATTCGCTCGCAAATAAAGGCCCTCAAGGCCGAGGGTTACGCTCCGGAAGACGCCTGCGTCGTGGTTCGCACGAATGAAATGGCGGACCGGTACGACCAGGCCTTGGCCGCAAAGGGACTCGCCACCCGGAGGATCTCCCGCGGACGCTCGGACGACGCAGAGGCCGAAGGCATCCGCATCGCCACGATGCACCGTGTCAAGGGACTGGAATTCAAAGTTGTCTTCATTGCGGGCATAAATGAAGGGAGTTTCCCCCTCCCTGCTCATACCGACGATCCGATGGCCGAGAAGGCACATCTGCAGCAGGAGAAGGCACTCTTCTACGTGGCGGCGAGCCGCGCGAGCAACCTGCTCTTTTTGAGTGCCTACGGTCAGGAAAGCAAATTCCTTGGCACTTTCGCCAGACACAAGTGAAAAACCGCCCTGCGGGGCTGTCACCACTTTCCCCTTTTCCCAACGGAGAGTTTCGACAATGAGCGGCACAAACTTTTTGAAAGAGGATTTCGAACGGTTTCAAAACATCAACCGACTCGTCGGCTTTGATCACGGCATAAAATCCGGCGCGGTAGAGGCAGTATTCCGCAATCTAAAGACCCGCCTGATCCAATGCATCGAAGCGGCCGACATGGTGATCGGGGCCGCCGCCTGGATCACCGACCTCGACATCCTTAGGGCCCTGTCACAAAGGCCCTCCTTGCTGGTCATCCAAAAAGAAGACTTCCTTCGCCCCGACCTGGAGTCTCGCCTGTCGGCCAAGGAACGAGAGAAATTGCACAACGCTTATTCCGCCTTCCAGCGCTTCGATGGCTCGAGGGTCACGGTCGGGCCCTTTTCTCAGAGCGTTGGCGACGACTTTACAAGTCTTGATCCCATCCTTTGCTTCGGATATTTCAAGGAAGGCGAAATGTTTCGAACGCCTAAGATGCACAACAAGTTCTTGACGTTCCTGCGCGAAAAGGACCATTCATTTCTCCCCTACCAAGTTTGGACCGATTACTGTACGTAGGACGATTCGGAGTACACCGCCTTCCTCTCGAGCCATCCAAACCTCCCGCGATGTAACGCCTCTCCCGGCAAAGAGAGAGGCGTTCAACGATCCCGCGTCTGGTGATCTGCTCAAAGCGCTCAGCGCTTCCCAAGAATCTCCTCGAGAAAGCGCATGGCGTCGTGCCGATCGAGCAACTTGGTGCGGTGCTGCGAGTCAAAGGTGAGGATGCAGCTCGTACAGGCGGTCGGACAGTCTCCCGGGCACTCCAGAAACTGCTGCGCTTCGCGCAGAAGCTCGGGTACGATACCTTCCACGCCGCTGCTGTAGCCGCCCATCGCGCGGTCGAAGAGCGAAACCTTCAGCGCTCGGTCGCCGTTGTAGAAAATGGAACTCGAGGAAAATCCCATTTCATCTTCGTCGATCCCGTAGTGCTTCGCGACGGCGCGCCGCAGGGCCACGGCCACGCCCGTGCCGGTCGACTGAACCCGCACGGCGTCCCGCCCGAGAACGGAACCGCCAAGGAAGAGAATCTCCAGAACGTCCGTCTTCGATTCCGCCGCGAGAAACATACCGTGCTGTCGCAGATACCCTGCTTCCGGAAGGCAACCGACACAGAGGTCGCCCGGACCTTCCCGGGGTCCGCCCGGCACAATCGGACGATGACGCCACCATGTGTTTTCCACGTCCGGAGACTCAAATGTTTGTTTTGGCTCGGGCTTCGCCCAACCACAGGCGAGACAAACGCCGAAGCCATCGCCACCGTTGGTGTTGGTGGAAACGAGCGATCCCGTGGCGCAAGAGCGAGCAAGAACGCGCGGCACCGCCGTTTCTCGCCAGGGACCTTCCACGAAGGTGGTCGAATCCTCCACCGCATAACGAACCAGCCGCTGAATGTCGTTATGGGGCTCGGACCCCGGAGTTACTCGGAAGCCGCGCGGGAAAATCGAAGTGAACGCCCTATCCGACGGCACTTCCGCCCCGCAGCTCGGACACAGGCCTTTCGTTTCTCCCAGACCGAGAACAAATCGCTCATGGCAGTCGGGACACTTGGCGACGCGACGAATCTGCTGAATTTTCGCAAGCCCCGTGGCGGCGCCCGGAACGCTCCAGTCCATGTCGATCCCGGCCGACTCGTAGATGCCATTGTCGATGATCACCGATGCGCCCGGCGCGTACTCGAAAATCCCCACGTGTGCGTCGCGGCTTGGGTTTTGTCGTTCGGACTTGCGTTCCTTTCGGGAGGACTTTTTCCTCGAAGAATCCGAATGTTCGCGTTCCTTTCGTTCGCACTGGAAGTGAATCGAATGCACGACGCGGATCGTACTCGGCAAAAAGAGTTCTTCCGTGAGCGCATCGTAGAGTTCGCGCCCGAGGAATTCATCAAGCTGATAAGAGAGCGCCCGCTCTTCGCTCGAAACATATTTCTTTCCGCCTTCTTCCTTTTCACCGTGCGAAGCCGCCTTCTCCCGTCGCGCGCGGATCTCTTCGATCCGCTTTCGCCCGTTCGCAAGCGTCGTCTCCCACATCGACAGAATAGGACGAATCGATTCGAGTGCGCGCCGCGCCAGATCGGCAAGCGAGCTCTTCTCGAGCGCCGAATACCGAATCACTCGACGAAGCGACTCGGAAAGACGCCCGGTTTCCGCGTCATTCCCCTCCGACCGCAGGTTCTCGAGCCACTCGACAAAGCCTCGTCCGAGCCCCCCTTCGAAGGAATCGGTCTTCTCCGCGCCCCCCTCTTCGGGCCTGACGGACACGAGCCAATCCGAGAGACGGATCTTGTCGACGTTTTCCTTCACCGTCGCGTGAAGATAATCGCTCAGAAGCTCGGCGTTGACGTGGCGCTCCACGACCACTTCGGAATGAAGCGACACGTAAAGTTTCGGCTGTCGGGCCGTCAGCGCCCAGTCGGGGTGTAGGAAGACCTCCTTGTCGCGCGCTCGGTTTTGGCAGAGCGTGAGAGCGTTGGCGCGCAGTTCCTTGCGACGACCGGCACGCCCCGCACGCTGCAGGTAGTTCGCGGGATGCGGCGGTACGCCGAAAAGCAACACCGAAGAGAGTCCGCCGAGGTCTACGCCCATTTCCATGGTGGTGGAGCTCGAAAGTACGTTTACGTAGCCCTTTTCGAACTCTTCGACGTAGCGCATACGCTGCATCTTGTCGATCTGTGCGCTGTGTTCCACACCCGCAAAGTAGCCCGTCCGTTCGAGAGCATACGTCCCGATGCGGTTCCAGCGGCCGCTTTCGATGAGCGCCCGGTATTCGGGCGAAGCCGCCAGACGCTCGCGAAGTTCGCGGCGGAAAGTCAACGGATGCGCCTCACGGTCCGTCTTTTCATATCCGACGGGAAGCCGCATCTGCGTCGCTCCGCGCTGAGACGGCTCGAGCGGACAGGGAGTTTTGGCGGGATCCCCCACGATCGTGTCAAAGAGTCCCGTCGCCTCCGGAAAAGCCCAGGCTTTCTCGTTCCGTTCGAACGTCACGCATTCGTCAAGATGCATGCGGTAGCCGTGCGAAGCGGGATCTTCCTTGAGAAGCTCGAGATTCCGAAGAGTTCGAAAGACCGCCGAAAGGATTTCGTCAATCCGATCCGCCGTGTCTTCTGCGGCCGGCAAATCTCCCGCCTCACAGCCGATGAGTGCGGCCGTATAGCGCACGATGCGCGACTGCTTTTTCATCGCGCGTTCCCTGTGCACCCGGGGCCACGAAAGAAGATTTTTTCCGCGCAGTTTTTCCTTGCGGGCGGGCGGCTGCACCGACCGCGAAAAGAAAGACCGGTCGCCCCCGATGCGACGCCAATAGCGGGGAAGCTCGATCACGTGGTTCAAGCGGAGGTGAAAGTCGATGAAGACCTTGAGATACCGTTGCCAGTCCGTCTTCGTCAAGTTTTCGGGCCATCCGACGGGCGGTTCCGCCCGATCGAGACCCTTGTAGGTGAGACGCACGAGACCGCAGGTTTCCAAGCTCATGCCGTTGACGGGCCGCGCCCCAAATTCGCGCAAAAGGAGAATTTCCGCACTCTCACGGGCTCTTTCGTCCTCTGAGAGATCCTTTTCCGAAGGCAGGCTCGGCCAGAGCCCCGCAATGAGATGGCGGTATTCCCCTCGATCGTCCGAAACGATGCGCTCGAGAGAAGCCTGCATTTCCGTCCAGGTGACGCCCTGACCGCTTCCCTGCAGCATCGCAAGGATCGTGGCGTACTGCGGACTGTCGGCAGGCAGGGTTGCGAGAAGCGTCTGAAGCTGCGGAATGGACTCGGGCGGAAGCGACGGCTTCTGCTTTGCCGCCTTCAGAAGCTCTTCCATGAGCGTCGTCACAACAAGGCTCTTTTCCCCCTCCCGCTCGATCAACGCCCCGTTTTTCGCCGTACCCTGACGTGAATCGGTAAAGGCAAGGAGTTTTCGCCCGAACATCGGTTTCCCCGCTTCAGCGTCCGAGTCGCTCTCGCCTCCGAACTCGAGAATGAGCGGTATCAGGCCGCTCACGTAACGCTGCGTGATGCTTCGGATGTAAAAACGCGCGGGCGCCACCCATTCCGAACAGCTCGGACAACGGATCGCCGTGTCGCTTCCCCGCGTGAAGACACTGCGGTCTTCGTCGTCGATCGTCTGCGCCGTCCGAACAGAAATGTCCGCCGAACGCAGCAACCCCTCGTCCTCCCGCTCCAAGCTTCCTTCGGGGAAAACCTTCCAGGTGAGGGAAAGCGGTCGGTCCTCCTCACGATTCGTGATGATTCCCGCCATGCGGAACCAACGCGAAGGATCGTCATCTCCGTCTTCGGCAAGCTCCTCCCCGGCCTCAACCTCGGGCGCCGTTTCCGGCAAAACGTACCCGTCCGACGCTTCATCCTCACCGTCCGGTTCTTCCGCGTCGACTTGCTCTTTGCTCTCCTCTTCTTCACCCTCGAGATTGCGCACGATGTCGGTATTGCCCGACTCCTCGAAACGGTTCCAGAAGCGCGTCGCCTCCCTTTCATCCGAAGGCGGTTCAATCACCGTTTCGAGCGTATACGGATTTTCCAAGACGTCCGCCTTGAGCGCCACGTCATTGCACTTCGGACAGGCTGCGAGCGGGAAAAGCGGCGCTCCGCATCCGCATTTTTCGCGCCCGTCGAACCACACCGCCCCGAAGCGCCACTCGGGGTGCTTGAGGGCTCCCGTCTTCTCGGGACAGTTCGGATCGGGGCAGACGCGAAGCGCTCCCGTGGTGTTGAACATCTGATGAAGCCGGAGCGGCAGGTCCGAGTGCTTCGAAGACGTTAAAAGATCGATCCAGCCGAGCAACGTCTCTTCGTCACGAATGCCCGTGATTCGTTGCAATGCCGAGAGCCTCAGCGCATGACCGGGCGTGGTGATGAAGGCGTTTCGAATCCGAACGGCCGTGGGCGAATTCATGAGACGCGCCCAGAGACCGTCGGGGCCGTCGTCGTCCGTCGCCCGACGAATTTCATCCAAGGGAGCGTCCTCCCCTTCCGGCACGGACGTCGCAGACGGGATCTTTCGGGCTCCGAGAATGAGGTGCACGCGGCTCTCGTCGGCCCCGGAGAGATCAATGAGAAAACGCCTGAGCGCGGCCTTCGCCTCTTCGTCGCTCGCGTCAACCGTGGCGGAGGTCGCCACGAAGTGCACGTCGTTGGGCGACACGCCGAAGGCGTTGAGGACGCGCCGGATCAGAAGGGCAAGATCCGCCGCCTTGGTCCCGATGTAGGTGTGCGCCTCGTCGATGATCACCCAGCGGAAACACCGGGCCCTGCGCGTCTTCTCAAGAATCGGCCGGTCGCTTTGACGAAGAAGCATGCGCTCCAGCATCGAAGGGTTGGTAAGGAGCATGTCGGGGACGTACTCCTCGCGCATTTCCTGACGGGAAATCACCTCTTCCGAGCTTTTCAAGGCCGCACCGCGGGGTCGATCCTTTTCGATGAGGTCCCCGTTGTAAAGGCAGAACTTGAAGCGCCCCTCAAAGGGTTGCGTCCACGCGCGCAGGCGTTGCTTCTGACTTTCGATCAGGGCGTTGAGCGGATAGAGAAAGAGCGCGCGCACGCCCTGGCGTTTTTGCGACGACCCCCGGCACTCGCGCGCCAGGTCTTCAATGAGCGGCATCATGAAGCATTCGGTCTTCCCCGACCCGGTGCCGCTCGAGAGGATCACGCTGTTGCGGCGTTCCCGCTCGAGCAGAACGGAAAAGGCTTCGAGCTGGTGTCGGTAGGGATGCACCGCCGCGTACTTGTCTCCGAAGGCTGCCAGCGCCTCGCGGCTGAAAAGACCCTCTTCTCCGAGCTTGCGAAAGGATTTCGAAGAACTTTTCCAGGCAAAGGTCGCTTCAAAGACCGGATCGCCGAGAAGCCTTTGCGAGGGGTCCTTGCCCGTCGCACCGCCCAGGGTTTCGCGCAACCATCGATTGAGCGCCTGATTCTTGAAGAAGACGCTTCCCACGGCTTCGTTCAAGGCTTTTTCCTTTAGGGACGGAAGGAATTCCGACCAATGACAGCGATTGTTTTCCGTTTGTTCCATGTCTCAAGCTCTCAGTCGTTCAAAGATCGGGCTTTTTCGTATACCCGAATGCGGAGAGAATCTCCGCCGTAACAAAACACCAACGCGTCCATTCGGGGTCGACCGAAAAGAGCGTCTCGGCAAGATAAAAGGAGTCCTTCGAGACCAGCTGCCGCAGGAAGGGATTCCCGTTCATGCGTTCCGCTTCCGTGCGGGGACGGTCGTACGCCGCCGTCCAAGCGCAGGCGAAGAGATAGGTCGCCGTCAGTCGCAACCTCAGGGCCTCCTCGGCGGCGAAACGCCGTCTGAAGACTTCCTGCAAAATTTTTCCGTAGGCAGAAAGGAGCGAGGGGCAAACGGCCTTGAAGCTGTCCCGAACCCCCCGATCGGCTCTCAGAACAACCGTGGAAGAACAGGTTTTCCCTTCGCAGTCGAGACGCAGACTCTCTTTTGCGCGCAGTTCGGCATCCCGTTGCAGAGCCAAAAGCAATTCTTCCCTGTCGACGGGTTTTTGCAACTGATACGCCCGTATCACCGCACGGAAGTCGCTTCGCTGCAACTCGGTGAGCATCATCCGTCCGAGGTCCGACTCGATCGTCACTTTGCGCGAGGAGAGGAGCGCGAACATCCATTTCGCACGTAGCAGTCCGTCCGTTTCCATGAGATCCGTCTGAAGGATGTCGCGCCAGCGCCGCTCAAGCCACAGAGCCTCGACGTCCTGCACTGCGGATGCCGACAGTCCGGCCGTCAAAGGTGCGCACTCCGCCTTAAAGGCAGCGGCGGCGATGTTCACCGTCCGGACCAAAGCGCGGATCGAAAGGAGCATCCAACGCCAGGCCATGCGTCGTCCCACGGAGAAGGCAAGGGAACGGCGTTCCGCCTCTTCTTCCACACGTGCGTCGAGCGCGAAGCACCAGGCAAGCGCCAAAGGCAAGTCGCCCTGCAGAGCCCCCCAATACGGAAGGTGCGCGAATCCCCGTCGTCCGAGAAGAGAAAGCTGACGGCAAAACGGAGCCCAATCCTCCTTTTCAGGACTCTGAAGGAGAGCGAGTACGGAGCGCTCGACAAAGCCGCGCGTTTCGAAGAAAAGCCCCGCCTCGCCCGTCCACAGTCTTTCCACATAAGCGAGTTGCTGCGCATTGGGCTGCGCCCCCTCGCCCGCCCCGGGAGGTACGCTCGATGCCGGCAGCAAGGCGGGACTCACCGTAAATTTCGGATCGCCCTCGGCATAGACCACCCAAGGCACGTCGCGTCGTTTCGCACAAAGGGGAAGATTCGCCGGGGTATTCGTCGTCACATCGACCACACAACCGGGAACGGCGGTGGGAAAAAGCGGCTCATAGCGCAGCTGCGCAGCCTCGAGTTTGGGTGCGTAACCGAATCCCTCCGTCACCATCTCCTCCGTGCGGTAGAGGAGGAAGGTTTCGGAGTCTTGCGTATAGGGGATCAGTTGACCGGACGTGCGGCTTACGGTGACGCGCCTTCTGCGGCTCCCGAACGAAATCTCGAGCGCCGCGCAACGGGGGCTGTCGGCCCGCATGGGACGGTCGAACCGAATGTTGGCGTAAAGCGCCTCACGAAAATCGTCGTAATAGAGTTCCCCCCGCAGTGTTTCGGGATTCACTTCGAAATCGATGTAACGTCGAAGAGCCGAGACCGGCATGCCGATTTGAGCGTTTGCGGGTTCGACGAACAGAACGGGACGGTCGTCCCGGTTGACGGGAGAAAGCGTCACCGCAGCAACGAGACGCTTGGCCTCCTCGGTCGTGATCACTTCCTTTTTCAGAGGTTTTCCGTCCAGGAGAAAGCCTATGAATTCGCGGGGATACGGTACGGACAGGACAAAAGACCCCGTTCCTGCCGCCGAGTTTTTGGTCGTGACGCGAAGGAGCGCTCTCCCGCCGAAATCCGCGAGAGAAGTTTCGGTCTCCGGGAAGAGAACGCGCAAGTCGTTTCCGTAGGGTTGCGCCTCTTCCCCGCAAGTGCGATAACCGGAGGCTGCGCGTTCCACTTCCGAAACGGATAGATCAAAGACCCGCCCCCAGCCGCACAAATCGATCGCGCCCGGGCGCTTGCGGTGCCCGATGACGTAGCGCAGGTCCGCGCCCCGCGGCAACAGAATGACGCGCATGCGCTTGACGATGCGGCCCTCCTCTCTGACCACCGCTGTCACGGGCAAAGCGTGAATCAGTTGGAAGGACGCATGTTCTCGTCCGTTGGGGAAGCGCCACGCGACATCATCAATCTTTGTCACGCCTTCTTCCTTCTCGCGTACTACCTCCGGGATCCCCGAATAAATGGGAACGCCCTCTTCGTCCATGCCCCAAAGCCGCCCGCGGAAACCGTAGATCGCGCGGGCACCCGAAGCTTGACCGAGTCGAAATTCCACCGTCTCGTCTTCCGACGGCAATAGGGAATCTTCCCCCTCGAGCCCTGAGACCTCTTCCTTCGGTCGGAGGATGTCGTGCTCCCGCTCCGTCTGCGCAACAGGATGATGAATACGGACATCGCCGCGAATGTACCAGGCTGCAAATGCGGTGTTGCCCAGCAAGCCGAGGCGTTTCGGTTGACTTTCCGCGCCCTGATCGCTTCCACCAGTCCCCAATGCGGGGAAAGCGCCATCGATGGGAGCTTCATTCATCGGCTCCACCAACACGCCTTCGCTAGCCACGACGATCCCCCGCAGGGCCGGCGTTTTCAGTGTCCCGACGCCAAAAAAATCCCACTCCGACTTGGAATCCGCATGAGGCACGAAGAGAGCCGGAACGCTGAAGTCAACGGGAAGCCCAGTGTCGTTGGGCATGACGCTCTGGTGCGACACCCCGCCGGGGAGACGCAGCTGCAGACGAAGCGCCGCCATGGCTTCTTTTCCTCTCCAGATGCGGCGCAGTCCGTCCTGTTGAGGGGAAACGGAAATTTTGCCGCCTTCCCGCGCCTGCAACATGGCGAACGCACGTCCGTTCACTATGAGAGAGCCCCGGCCGCTCCTTTGCCAACTTTCCCGCCGGAGGGTCGGAAAGAGATTCAAAAGAAGGGTCTCGTCAAAGACGGGTTTCGTGACGGCGAAGAGGAGCGTAAGTTCCGGCCGTTCATTCGAGCCGTCGTCGGGTTGCCAGTAGAGAAAACGGCGCGACACGAAGGGACCGTCCGAATCCCGAAGGACCTTCCTCACCTCTTCTTCAAAGCTCTTCACCAAGTCCTCGAAACGCCTCCGTTCGATGGCGCAGCTCGGAAATTCCTCTTCGAAAATTCGAAATCTGCCGTTCCAGCCCGGCGACTGTAACCCGACGTCTTCCCGAACCGAAACGTCGAGAATCTTCGCCAGCGCCACCACGGCTTCCCGCATCAGGCGACGCACCGTACCGGCATCGAGCGACGACGGAACCTTGTAGTGTTCCTCCAAATACGCCTGAAGCACTTCTTCGGAGGTACCGTAACGTCGGAACCAAGCGAGATAATGCACAAGATTTCCCACCCATCCCTTTCGCTGTGTGAGGGCTTTGAGCGGGATGCCGCCCTGCCCCATGACGAAACCGAGAAATTTGTGGCCGCTCTCGGCAATTTGCCCCGAGAGTTTCCAGTAGGCGGCACCGGTTCGGATGCCCTCCCTGCGCAAGAGGGGCGCAATGGCCTCTCTGCGCCCCAGAATCGCCTCGGGGCGCTCCCAATTCCAAAGACCTTCGGTGTATTCAAAGGCGGACTCGATGGAACAATAGAGAAGATAGGCCGCCCAAAACTCCCGATTGGACACTCCATTCGGATTCATCAAGGACTGTGTCGGCCCGTGCCGACGAAGAAGTCTTCCCAACTCGGCGAATTCGTCCTCCGTCGGACGGTATTCGTAAAGGGAACGGCCGTCTGGGCCGTGAATGTCTCTCTTTTGGAAAAAGTCGTGCAACCACGCGGAATAGGCACAAATCATGGATCTACGATCGATCGGTTGGTCTTGCAAAATGTTTGAGAAAAAACTTCCCTTTTCTCAAACTCGGCTCAGCCCGACTATTTTATATTGCCAGACAATCAAAAGAGGACAGGTAAAAGAGCGCACCAAAAGAGTGAAAATTCCCGTCCGGCTTAATCCCAAGCGCCGCGTGCGTTTGGCGTTGTATAAGAATTTCCACTTCAAACCGCAAAAACACCGTTCCAAGGGGCGTATCACTCAAACCCCGACCGCTTGGTGTCCGTAAAAATCGCCCTCATCTCAAGAGCCGGTCACACGGTCTCTCTCCCCGCTGTCCCTCAAGATGATTTTCACCAACCGGATCGGGAACCTCGGCAACGCCTCCTCCGCGCCGACTGTCCCCATCCTTCCCGCCGCAACCGATTTTCCTCGCGCGAAGACCACCCCCGATCACACCTTCTCCGCGCCCGACCCTATTCCGCCCGACCACTCCTCTCCGCCGTGGTCGAGCAACGCCGCCACGAACCGGTCGACAAGCGCGTTTCGTTCCTCGGCGTTCGCGCTCCGGTCCTTGAGACGGCAAAGCCTCAACCTTCTCAGTGACCAGGCTTCCTTGAGCTTGAGCTCCACGACGTTACGCTGCTTCGTCACCACTCCGCTCGGAAGGACGCTCACGCCCGCTCCTTCCTCGACAAGCGAAATCACGGCGTCGTGGCTCGAGGCCGTGAGTTTCGGGCGAATGCGCTTTCCCTCCTCGCGGGCCCGTTCGTAGAGAAATTCCTGCATCGGCGAATACGGCCCCACGGCGATGTAGTTGTAGGGAAAAAGCTCCGAAAAGGAAATTTCCCTTTTCGCCGCGAGCGGATGCCCGGGCGGCAACACCGCGACGAGCCGGTCTTCCGCGAAGGGTTCGAAGGTGAGAAGCGGATGCATGCCTTCAAACGCCGTGATCCCGACGTCGGCTTCGCCCGCGGCGACGTGGCGCACGATTTCCGGACTCGAGCGCTGCACGACATCCACCTGCACGTCCTGAAAGTGCGACAAAAAGCGCCCGAGCCGCCGCGGCAGAAAGGTGACGCCCGCGTTGTAGTTGCAGCATACGGTCACCCGTTTTTCCTGGGCGTGCGCGAAAGGAGCGAGCCGCGTCTCCAGGGCCTCCGCCTCAAGGAGGATTCTTTTGGCGGACTCCGCGAAGACCTCTCCCGCCTCGGTCATGCGAAGCCCTCGGGAACTTCGCCGAAAAAGCCTGGTTCCGACACGCTCCTCCAAGTCCGACAGTCGATCGCTCGTGGCGCTCGGGGAAAGGTGTATGTATTCGGCCGCCTTCGTGACGGTCCCCGTCAAAGCGACGGCGGAAAAGACTCTCAAATCCTTCAGATCAAAATGCAGCATGATGCCTTCTTTCGGAGATTCCGAAAGTGCGTTGCGAAACTCTCGGATGGCTTTGAGTCTAGAGGGGGCGCAGAATGGTGACCATTGGAATGAACCCGACGCGGGAAGAATGTCTTTTCCCGGGGGGATTTCCGACAAAGGAGAACATCATGACCACCAATCGCCGCGCCTTTTTGCAGTCCGCGGGGGCCCTTCTTGCGGGCGCCGGCCTCGCCCGCTCCGTTTCGGCAATGCCGACGGAAAGGCCCGAGAAATTTGACGAATCCTTCGACGTCGTCGTGTTGGGTGCCGGCGGCGCGGGCCTCACGGCCGCCATCCGCTTGGCCGAAGGCGGAAAGAAAGTCCTTCTTGCCGAAAAACTCGCCTTCTGCGGCGGCAGTTCCCTGATCTGCGGCGGGGGCGTCGCCGTCACCGAAACCGACCTGCAGAAGAAAGCGGGCATCAAGGATTCCGTCGAGACGCTCTATGAGGACATCATGCGCACGGGCGGACAGCTCTGCGACAAGGAGGTCGTGCGCGCCTACGCCGAAGCCTCGCCCGACTACTATGTCTGGGCAATGAAGCACGGCATGGTTCTCAATACCGAAAACCTCTCGCAGTCGGGTTCGGTCCCGAGAAACTTGAGCGTGAACACGCAAAAGAGCATCGACGCGTGGACGAAGCTCGCCAAGAAGGCGGGCGTTGATCTTCGCACCGGCACGAAGGGCGAAAAGCTCCTCTACGACGGGAAGGCAAAGCGCATCTGCGGCGTGCAGCTCTCGACGAAGGCGGGCGTCAGAAACGTCGAAGCCAAAGACGGCGTCGTGATCGCGACGGGCGGTTTTGCCCGCAACAAGGCGCTTCTCGAAAAGTACGTCCCCCGCATGAAGAACGCGAGCACGATCTGCGCCATGGGCTGCGACGGGGACGGTCTCAAGATGGCCTTGGCCTACGGGGCGGACGTCGCCGACATGCCCTACATCAAGGCGACCTTCGCGTTCAACCTGAAGGCCACGAGCATCCGCGACGCCTGCTGGGTCTTCCGCGACGGCGCGATCGTTCTCAATAAGGAAGGCAAACGCTTCTGCAACGAAGAAATCTCGAAGAAGGACATCGGCGACTACGTCCTCGATCAGCCCGACGCCGTCGCCTTCAACCTCTACGACGACGCGATCCGCTCGGACGCGATCGGCATGGACGAGGCGGGCGGAAGCGTCACCTATTCCGAAAAGAAAGGACTCGTTCTGAAGGGCGACACGATCGAAGAGGTCGCGAAGAAGGCCGGGCTCGACCCGAAGGTCGTGCGCGAAACCGTGGACCGCTACAACGAGGACGCGAAGACGACGGGCGTCGACCGCGACTTCGGGCGCAAACACCTGGTCGATATTTCGGGCAAGATCCGCCCGATCGAAAAGCCCCCGTTCTACATCTTCCCCGCCACGGCCGTGCTGATTTCGACCTACTGCGGCGTGAAGATCAACGGGAAGGCCGAAGTCACCGACGTCTTCGGCGACGTGATTCCCGGCCTCTACGCCGCGGGCGAAGTGACGGGCTCCTTCCACGGACGCAGCTACCTCGGTTCCACCGCCTTCGGAAAGGCCCTGATCTTCGGCTACATCGCCGCGGGCACGATTCTCAAGGCCTGACGACAGAGCGACCGACAACTCACCCGTTTTCCTCGGACGCTTTTCCCTGAAACGGGTGCATCCCCTCCGGGCCCGCCTCACCCGCGGGCCCGGAGGGACGTTTTCGAACCCATGGAGAAGCGCCGAAACCTCCAAAGGAGAAACACATGACCAATCGCCGCAACTTTCTGAAGACCGCGCTCGCGGGTTCCGCCGCGCTCGCCGCCTCGTCCGCGATGGCGCTCCCCACGGACCGTCCCGTCAAATTCGACGAAACCTACGACGTGATCGTCGTGGGAGCGGGCGGCTCGGGTCTCGCCGCGGCCGCGCATGCGGCCGAAAAGGGCCTCAAGGTGTTGATTCTCGAAAAGATGGCCTTCCCGGGCGGATCGTCCGCGATCTGCGGGGGCGGCTCGCTCGTGGTCGGCACGGACCTTCAGAAGAAGGCGGGCGAAAAGGACTCGAACGAACTCCTCTTCAAGGACATCATTGAAACGGGCGGGGGCCTCAACAACAAGGACGTCGTGCACGCCTTCGTCGACAATCATCTGTCGGTCTACGACTGGTTCATGGGACTCGGCGGAAAGCTTCAGTCCGACCTTCTCTTTGCGAGCGTGAGCGCGAACCGCGGCGTTGAAATCGAACCCAACAGCGTTCTCAAGGCCTGTCTCGACCACGCCAAGAAGCACGGTGCGAAACTTCTCGTTTCGACTCAAGCCAGGCGCCTCGCCTACGACCAAAAGACGAAGCGGATCGTCGGCGTCTTTGCCGAAAAGGACGGCAAGACCGTCTCCTTCGGAGCGAAAAAGGGCGTGATCCTCGCTTCGGGCGGCTTCGCGCGAAACAAGGACCTCTTGGCGAAGTACGTCCCGCGCATGGCGAAGACCCTTACGATCTGCGGCAAGGGCTGCGACGGGGACGGCCTCAAGATGGCGCTCGCCTACGGAGCGGACGTGGTCGACATGCCCTACATCAAGGCGACGTTCGCCTTCAACACGGATCCGCACTCGATCAACGACTCCCACTACACCTACTGGGAGGGAGGAATCGTCGTCAACAAGGCGGGAAAGCGTTTCGTCGACGAATCCATTCCGAAGAAGGACGTCGGAGACCACGTGTTGGAGCAGGAGGGCGGCATCGGCTACTGCCTCTATGACGAGCCCACCCGCAGGATTTCCCTCAAAACCGCCCGCAACAACGGATCGGTGCTCGAATCCGAAGAACGGGGACTGGTTTTCAAGGGAAACACGATCGAAGAAGTCGCACGGAAGGCGGGACTTGATCCGGACGTCGTGAAGGACACGGTCGAACGCTACAACCGCGACGTGCGCGAGAAGGGTTTCGACACCGAATTCGGGCGGAAATTCCTCGCGGGCAACCTCGGTGCGCTCCGGGAAATCTCCACGCCTCCCTTCTACATCCTCCCCTCCACGGCCGTGCTCCTCGCCACCTACTGCGGCGTCAAGATTGACGGCAAGATGCAGGTAATCGACGTCTTCGGGAACGTCATTCAGGGGCTCTGGGCCTCGGGCGAAGTGGCCGGCGGCTTCCACGGGCGCACCTACCTCTCCGCCACGGCCTTCATTTCGGCGGTGGTGCTCGGCTGGGTCGCGGCCGACTCGGTCGTGAAGGCGTAAGCCTCATCCGATGAAAGCGAAGGAACGCGCCGCCCGACGGACGGCCTTCCTTCGCTTTTTCTTCTCCGGCCCGTTCCGACCGGCACTGCGCCCGTTCAGGGAGAACCGGCGAGGTTCTTTTCCGGCGGTCGGGACGGTGTCGACTACTTCGTCAGAACTCGGTACGAACGCCGAGGTTCCAACGCCAGTTTTCTTCCACTTCCGCACCCGTCGTTCGTTCAAGATCGACGTAGACGTTCGTGGCGTCGGTCAGGCGGAAATTGCCGCCGAGCCCGGTCTCTACCCAACTGCCGCCGAGGTCTTCGGAGAGTTTTTGGCGGGCCGCTCCGTCGACGGCGCGGACGTCGGCTTTGTTTTCACCTTGGAAGTCGTGCGCTCCCGAAACCCTCAGATAGAGGTTGCCCCGATCCTTCGGGAACTTCACGCCGACGCGGACGCCGACGCGTCCGACGAGCGAATCGAAGTCGTCCTGCGAGACGCGCGCAGCATTCTTCGTCGTGAAGGTGTCGCCTTCAATGCGGCCGTAGGTGAGTTCCACCTGCGGCTCAATGAAGCCGTAGCCGCACGGATCGAAGCGCCAACCCAATTCGGCCGACGCGCTGTAGGCGTTGTTGCCGAAATCGCCGTCCATTCCGTTGAGCCGGAAGTCGTTCGAGATGCGGCCGTACTTCCCGATCAAGTCGAGGAAGAGGCCCTTCTCCGCCATCCACGTCCCGTAGAGGGCGACGGCGTAGGACTTGTTGTCCGCTTCGCCGAAGTCGTACGAAGCCTGGCCGTCCGTGTAGGAAAAGGCGCCGCCGATCTTCCAGTCGCCGACTTGACGGTCGGCACCGACCTGAACGGACGTGTTCTTCGCCGTCACGTTTTGACGGCCGTATTCCATTTCCGAACCGTAGAGACGCACCCAGGCACCGGTCGCGCCGGGGTTGTCGCGCAGCTCGCCCATACGCTTCGCGAGGTCGTTCATCTCGTGGCGCCACTGAAGGGCGGAGAGCGTCGAAACGGACGCGAAAGCGTCGAGCTTGCGGTTTCCCTTGTCCTTTACGGTCCAACTTCCGTCTTCGTTCTTCTCTGCAGTCCAACCGTTGCTTGCCGCGCCTTCTTCGGCGGACAACTGCAGACGGGAGCCTTCCGCAGAGTCGGTCACCTTGACGGCGGCCTGCATCGCTTCGAGAGCGGCATCGGCATCGGCGAAGCCGTCGTTGACGTCGCCCGAAGCGACGACGCCGAGCGAACCCGTGAGGTTCGAGACGGTCAAGGCCGGCGTGTCGCCGACGGCGTTGAGGCGAACGGAGGCGTTGCTGCTCGCAAGGTTTTCGGTCGTGAGCGCGCCCCCTTCGTTGAGCACGAAGTTCGCGGTCCCGCTCTTGAGTTCGGTCGAAGCCGTGGTAACCGCGGTGTTCAATTCCACCGTGACGGATTGATCGACGCCGAGATTGCCGTCCGTGCCGCTCCATTCTTTCACGGTCCAAAGGCCCGTGCCGCCGAAGTTCACGGTCGAGCCGCCGGAAACGGCAAACTTGCCCGAAGAAGCGCTCATGTCGGCACTGCCGCCGAGATTGACCGTGTTCGTGCCGGCCGCGTCGCGGGTGAGCGCCGCCTTCCGGTTGACGTTGATCGTTCCCGTAATTTTGCCCGTGCCGTTGAAGGCGAGGTTTACGACGTTGTTGTTCGCATTGCTTTCCGCCGAAGCGGTTGCGTCGTTCACAACGTTGATGTCGCCGTCGATCACCGCATTCTTGGCGACCTCGATGTCCACGACGGTGTCCCGCGCGAATTTCGAATATTTGGAGCCTTGCGATCCGACGTTCACGTCGCCCGTCATGTGGAGCTCGTCGGCTTTGACGGCGAGTTTGAGGGCGTTCCCGGCGTACCGGGTCGTTCCGTACGTTCCGCAGATGTTGCCGTCGATCGTGACCGTGTCGGCATCGATGAGGACGCTGCCGAAACTCCCAGAACCGATTACGCCGCCCTGCGCATGATGGGAACCGTCGAGCACGACGTCTTTGGCAAAGAGGCTGACTCTGCTTCCTTCGTTCGCCTGCAGAATCGCAACGCCGTAATCCTGATCGCCCCACGAGGTGTGACTTTCAAACCGTCCGACCCGGTGTTGCGCCGATCCGATGGAGACGACGTTGCCGGTCTCGCCGACCTTGCCCTGAGCGTTGACGAAACCGTCGCCCTGATAGGAAACGATTTCATCGGCGAGGATCGTGAGGCTGTTGCCGCTGTTCTTCATCTGGAAGACGCGGTCGCCGCCCTGTTCCGCAGTGCCGACGTGCAGTTTGTCGACCGCGATCGTAAGCGCGGCGTTTCCGTTGAGCCATGCGGAAAAATGAGAGTCGCCCGCCGGATTGCCCGGATTGTTGGTCGTGGCGTTGGCGCTCTCGAAGGTCAGCGTTCCGGCATGGATGTCGACGCTGCCGTTCTGAACGACAAAGCTGCTGCGGGAATCGAGGGCGGCATAGTTTTCTTTGGAAGCGGACGTGAAGGTCAGGTCGTTGCCGCCGGCGTCCAGCGTGAGCTTGCCGGACGTGACGTTGTGGCTGTCCGCAACCGTGGAAGAAACATCGTAAGTAAGCGTTTTGTCGGAACCGACGTCAACGACCGCGGCGTTCGCCGCCGCAGACAAGGTCAGGATGGCGCCCGCCACCGCCGCCGTGAGGTGATTCTTTTGCATGAATGGCCTCCATGAGAGTTTCGTGGATGAGTGATGGTGAGCTTTGCAAAGCGTTACAAAGTATCCGAAACTCTTTTTCGGAAGGGGGCTTTGAACGAAAAGCCCCTTCGGGTTGAACTGTCCCCAGAAAGCGAGACACTTTCTGGGGACACTTTTATGGGCAAGAAG
>OGIO01000544.1_pt1 | contig 44240 bp, 33 predicted proteins | sample 1571841 | NCBI WGS metagenome assembly OGIO01 (sample SAMEA2582111, study PRJEB24529) | metagenome | biome: Human gut stool | place: China | collected 2011
GAAGTATGTTTTTATCATGAAACCAACTTGCCCTTGGCAGGTTGGTTCGCTTAAAAGATGAACTTCACGGATTCAGGTAATAGTTAATCCTGTGTTATGATATCAGCAGAGTCTGATGTCCGAAGGCACTGCTTTTTCTCCTTTCAGCCGGCTTTGTCCGAGACTGCTTAGAAAGCATGCAGCCTGGAGCATATGGCACATTCTGCTTACACAGAAGTTGCATCTCCAGCCGTAGCACCAGCAAAAAATGTTGACTGGATGAATGCTCATTACGCGAGGTTTCAGTTACCATATGCGGCACAGGATAAACCTTCACTTAAGACTTCACAAATCCAGATCAGAAAGGAGCGTGATAACATGATAAAGATCAACTATATGTCCACTTTGTTCGTTGGTATTGATGTAAGCTCAAAGTGTAACGTAGTTTGTGCTATGGACTTTGATGAAAATCAATACATATCCTCATCTTTCAAGAACAACCAGCCAGGTGCTGATGAACTTGCTAAGATGATTTTAGAATGTATGAAAACGCATTCTAACTTAAATACCATTGTTGTTGCATTGGAGTCCACATCTGTTTATAGCATTCATATTGCTAACTTCCTGTCAACATGCGAAGTTTTAATGCCCTATAAACCTTATGTGTTCTGCTTAAATCCGAAAGCAACCGCCAACTACCGCAAAAGTTATATAGCTATGGAAAAGTCAGATCCAATGGATGCATATCTCATAGCTGATTTTGCCCGGTGCAGTCGCACAAAGAAATGTGAGCCCTGGCGTGGCGGTCAGTTTTTAGCATTAAAACGCCTGACCCGACATCGCCTTCATCTGGCTGAATGCATTACCAGAGAAAAAACTTATATGGTTTCAAACCTCTATTTGAAGTTTAGTGAACTTCAGCTTTTAGATGATGATAAACAACCTTTCAGCAACATTTATGGTGCTACATCCTCTGCCGTTTTGACAGAGTTTATGTCTCTTCAGGAAATTATAGATGCCTCTGAAGAAGACTTACTGCAATTTTTAGCTCAAAAAAGCAGAAATCGTATCAGTGATATATCAAAAACCTCTGAGCTGTTAAAAAAAGCTGCAAGAGATTCTTACCGGTTAGACAAATGCATGTATGAGCCACTCAATGTATCATTGGCCAGCTCATTTAACTGTATTCAGACCTACCAAAAAGAAATGAAACTGATAGATCAGGCAATAGAGAAATGTATCAACGGCATGAATCCCAATGCTTTTACAATTCTCAAATCAATTCCAGGAATAGGTCCTGTATGGGCAGCCGGCATCCTGTCTGAAATAGGCGATATCAACGCATTTCATTCTTCAGATGCACTGGCTAAATATGCTGGTTTAATATGGCTCAAAAATGATTCCGGAGACTTCGTTTCCGAAGACAATCGTGTGTCTAAAGCTGGTAACACATATCTTCGTTATTATCTCGGAGAAGCCGCCAACAGCGTGAGACGCCATATTCCTGAGTACAAAGAATTCTATTCGAAAAAAATATGCTGAGGTTACCAAACATCAGCACAAGAGAGCACTCGCGCTTACATCTCGTAAATTCGTACGACTCGTTTTTGGGTTGCTGGTCAAAAACCAACTGTACACCGGCGAAAAATTAGACGCCGAATTTAATAACGTATCGAACTGACATTCGAGAAAATGCTAATTTTCGCGTATGTTTATTAAGTGCACCCTTTTTTACTAAATTCACATCAAAATCTTTTCTATTTTAGTCTTGACATATCACCAAAATGCTTCCATAAAATAACTATTTTCTTTTTCATTGAAAAAGCCAAATGTCTTTGACTGATAAAATCAAATAATTATTGAAATTATTCTTTTTTACTTCCAATGATACAAGTATTTATCTGCTATCCTTTTGCCAAATTCAGTACATACTTTCATAATTATTTTTGTATATAGATAGTTAACTCCAGATTGCACCGTGGCACCCATCATTTCCAACTATTTCAATGGTCAGTTTTTTCTTTGCCTCATTTATAATTTCATAACACTCTTCTTTATTTTTTCCCTGTACGAGTATAGGACCTTTACGCGAAGATTTATCTACAATCTGCTTTGTATTCATTCCTAATGCAATATTATCAAAAAATGCCTTCCGTACGCCTGGCATTTCGTTAATTCGTTCTATCCCTTCTATTTTATTTATCGTTCCTTCTGGAAGCAGGTAACAATAGTAAGCAGCTGCACCATTTTTTAATTTTATGCCTTTTTTTTCATCCATTCCAACTGCTTCCATTACTAACAATTCATTTGCGTTTACCCCACATGCAGCAGGAATTAACTCTGATGAAATAAATTCTCCTCCTCCTCTTGCTGCTATTTCAACCAGATAAATTTTATCTGTTTCCTCGTCGTATAAATACTCTGCATGAGTAATTCCAAAAGGGAGGCCAAAACTCTCAACTAATTTTTTATTTATCCATTTCAGTCTCATCTCCAATTCAGAAGCTGCAGACAATGCATCTATAAAAACAGTCGCTGACGGTATATACGTACCATTTATTTTGAAGTAGTCTCTATGACCAACAATCAGATTTACCGTTTGTTTCTCTCTGGTATAGGCATCAATCACATATTCTTTTCCTCTAATATACTCTTCAATTATCACTTTTCCGCTATTGGAATATGCTTTTGACTTTTCAAAAACATTCTCTAATTCCTTCCTATCGCATACTTTATATACCCCCCTACTAGCCGAACTGTCTACTGGCTTTATCATGAGAGGAAAACCAAGTCTATTTTCATTACATATACCATCTATGGCATCCTGCATATTATCCACACAAATAGAAAATGGCACTTGAATACCAGCTTTTTGTGCTTCATCTCTCATTATTTTTTTATTCGTAAACTTTTTTGCTACTTCATATCCAATTCCTCTTAATCCCATCTTTTCCGATACATATGCAGCCGTTAATACCCCCTCGTCTAATTGGTCTGTAATAATTGCACATATTTCTTCCTTTAATGCATATTTCAGAATATTTTCTTTATCAGCAACATTCACATATAATACCTGGTCTGCTATTTTAAATCCCGGATAATTGCCTTGCACAGACGCTGCAATTACCTGATATCCGTACTGGTGTAAAATTTCCATAATCGGAATTTGTCCTCTTCCAGCACCTAAAACCATAACTTTCTTACTTTCCATTTTTATCATGCCTTTCTATGCATTTATCTTCCAGTTCAATGGTTAACCACTCAGAAGACTTACTCATAATATGATCTAATTCTTCTCTGCTGTCAAATCTTAGGAACATATCTCCTAAAGACATATTGGCACCTGTAAATGGTGCAACAAAATCTCCTTTATTTACTGAGAGATCAACTATTTTAACATATTTTTTTTCTATCTCTGAATCAATTTTAATCCCCTTGAGGACTCCGCTCTCTCCTGGTCTGGCATGTATAACCATTTCACACCAATATCCATCACATTCCGTCTGTTTTATCTCTGTAAGCGGTAATCCCACTGCTTTTCTAACCTCATTTTCAATCAGATCAACTCCATATGCCATTCTTTGAAGCTCCGCAATTTTACATCCGCCACCACGCGGAGAAACTTCCATAATATATGGCTTTCCATCACTTCCAACACAAGTTTCTATATTATAGATACCTGTTTTCATATCCAAAAGAGATAATAAACGCTGAGTTTCATTTGTCAAATAATCCTGATCTTTTTTATCCATTGATGTTGTCCATATAATATATGCTGGTGTATATGGATTATCTGCTTCCTTATCAAAAAGCTGATCGGAATAAGAAACAAATTTAAGTTTCCCATCTACAGTAAATGGATCTGCACTCGAATGATATCCTTTAAAAGTCAAGAAATCTTCTATAATAAATGCTCCATTATGCGAACCACCAACTGCTACATTAATTGCATCTTCTAAATCATCTGGCGAATTTACTTTTGTAACGCCTTTACTTCCAGCTGAATCTACAGGCTTTACAATTACCGGCCAGGTAAAGTAATCTATATCATTAAATGGTGTATTTTTATCTGTATATCTTTTTGCATGAGGAACATTAAAATTATGTTTAGTTAAAAACTCTCTAAATAACCCCTTATCCTGTAAAATACATGTAGATTCATACGACCCTTGAAATGGTAATTTCATCTTCTCTGCTATATAAGCGGCAGTTGTAACCCCTGGGTCACAGGCAAAAGAAACAATACCATCTATCTTAAGTCTTTGTGCCTCTTTTAATGTTGCTTCTTTATCAATAATGCTTACATTACAGTATTCATCCGAAAATTTATGTGCAATATTATCAGGCAAATAATCACAGGTAATAACATATAAACCCAATTTATGAGCAGCATCTATAACCGGCACAGCATATCTTGAGCCACCTAATATCATCAATTTCTTCATAATCTTATCACTCCTCTAACACTTACAACCTAAAATAATCCTACTGATTTTGTCTACATCTTCCATACTCAAATCTGCATACATTGGTAAAGTAAGTACTCTCTTACTAATATGTAAGGCAACCGGTGTCTGCATCACATCATATTTTCCATGAAATGCTGCAAATGTATTGGTCAGGGGATAAAAATATTTTCTTGCACCGATTCCTTTCTCTGCCAGCCGGTCAAATACTTCCGCCCTACTTGCCCCAAACTGTTTTTCTTCAAAAACCACTGGAAAATAAGCATAGTTGCTCTTGACTTCTTTCTGCATAACATTCAGACGGATTCCATCCACCCCTTCCAAATGCATCCGGTAACGCTCCGCTACTTTTTTTCTTTTTGCAATTTCTTCTTCCACATGACGCAAGTTGCATATTCCCATTGCCGCACAAAACTCGTTCATCTTTGCGTTTGCTCCAACAGCATCCACCGCCTCTGGCCCATGGATTCCAAAATTTTTCAATTCATACAAGATATCCCCCAGATGCTGGTCAGAAAAGCAAACAGCCCCTCCTTCAATGGAGTTAAATACCTTGGTTGCATGGAAGGAAAAACACGAAGCATCTCCGAAAGAGCCAATGCCTTTTCCTTTATAAGTTTCCCCAAACGTATGTGCTGCATCATAAATAACTTTTAATTCATATTTGTGTGCAAGTCTTTCTATTTCTTCCACATTGCAAACATTTCCATATACATGCACCGGCATAATGGCACAGGTTCGATCTGTAATCAGATGCTCCAGCTTGTCTACATCCATAGTCATTGTAACTGGGTCAATATCACAGAACACCGGTTGCAGGCCATTCCTTACAATGGCATGAGTCGTAGAGGCAAAGGTAAACGGCGTAGTAATGACTTCTCCTTGAAGATTCATGGCCTGCAAGGTTAGTTCCAATGCCATATGTCCATTAGTAAACAAATCTATGTAAGATACACCCAAATAATCAACCAGCTGTTTCTGAAAGGTTTTATGTTCCGGTCCCATATTCGTCAGCCAATGACTTTCCCACAAAGGTCTGATTTCCTCCATGTATTCTTCAAAATCCGGCATGGAGGAACGGGTTACTAAAATATCACTCATCTCTTTATCCTCTCTTTTTTTTTAAATTTTTTATCATATCCATTAGGTAAGTATAAGCTTCCAGTTTCAGGAATGCAGATGCTCCCACATACAGAGCAGCTCCCACTGGAATCTGTATCAGCAGTGTCACAGCAGAAGAAAACGGCAATACTCTTACCACCGAGATACACACGCCCATCCCCACTGCCAGACTGACAGACGGAAGAATATCACGCAGTTGTTCCAGATAACCATAATTCAACAGTTTCCTGTTTGGCCAGGAATTGATGATCTGGCTCAGAATGCTGGAAACAACTAGACTGTATGCCATTGCCATGACACTGATGTTCATTGTAGAAAACAATAAGGCCAGTCCCATCATCTTCTTTATAATTTCCAGTTTCAGGAACAAATCACTGCGTCCCATTGCATTAATAGCATTCAGATTTGCCGTATGGATGGGATAAAACATATAGGTAAAACAGAAAATCTGCAGAAACGGCACACAGGGCAGCCATTTTTCTGTAAGAACCAGCTGTACCACAAGCTCCGCACAAAAGGCCAGCCCCATCATCAATGGTGCCATAATATAAGTACTGGTTTTAATCGCCCTCCGTGTCATGTGTTTAATGCGTTCTCGGTCATCCTGTACATTGGACATAGCAGGCAGCAACACACTGTCGATGGATGTATTAATATTCGTAATAATCAGTTTCGGGAATTTATCCCCCTGATTGTAATAGGCTAAATCCGAAGAAGAATATTTTTTTCCAATAATCAAATTTCTCAGGTTATTATAGACAGTATCCAGAACAGCAGACACTAGAAGTTTCCAGCCAAAACTTAATAGTCCTTTTAAACGCTTCCAGGAAAAAAGCAGCTTTGGTCTCCACCGGACGGTAAGCCACAGTATCAAGGTATCAATGGCGGCATTGGAAAGCTGCTGTGCCACCAGTGCCCAGACCCCAAATCCCATAATTGCCATTCCGATTCCTACCACCGCAGACACTAGGGTTCCGCCCAATGTGGAAAAGAAAAATCGCCTGAACAGCATATTTCTCGCCACATAAGACTGCTGAATTCCTTTTACCCCAGAAATAACCAAGGTCAGACTGAGCACCCGTACAACAGGAGTCAGGGAAACATCATTGTAAAAATCCGCTATCCACGGTGCAGCCACAAACATACCGGCATACAAAACTAGACAGACAATGAAATTAAAATAAAACACAGAGGAAAAATCCAAATCATCGGCATCCTTTTTTTGAATCAAGGCTGTCCCAAGTCCGCTGTCCACAAAGACCTGCAGAATGGTCGTAAAAACCGTAACCAATGCAATCGTTCCATAATCCTCTGGAGAAAGTATCCTTGCCAGAACAATCGATACAATAAATGTAACGAGCTGTGCACCGCAGCGTTCTGCAAAACGCCAGATGAAATTTGATAATATGTTAAAATTATTTTTTCCCATACCTATACCTGCTTAATTTTATCAACCAAGGAAATTTTGCTTTTAACCATAATTTTATTTTTTGCTTCAACGACAACTCACTGATAATATCCTTATTATAGAAAATTTCTTTATATTTTTTTTTTGTTTCTAAAATATATAATCGTTGAAATCTAATTCGTCTAAGAATTACATCTTCATATTTTCGATTTGTATCTATATTTAACTGTTCAAGTACATGAATAACTTTCTCGAAATGCTTGCAATATTCCTGTGTATTATTCATCATTTTAGTGGTCCATGACATATCCGAACATGATCTATATGCTGACATATAATCACTCAAATAAATCATTCCGCCCCTTAGTGATGCCAAAATCTGTAATGTATAGTCTATTTTATATACCTTTCTAAACGTCGGCATATCATCATTATACACTTGTTTCCGTAACATAAGACTATTGGTTGCAACGAATCCCCCATCTCCTTCAATCACATCTTTAACCGAAAAAATCATATTTTGTACTGCTGGTTTTATTTCTCCTATTTTATTTTTACTTTCTGCATCCACAACAATTGCTGAATGTGCACATACATCCACCTCTGGATGATTATCCAAAGCCTCTACTTGCTTTTGTAGTTTAAATGCATTCGTCCAATAATCATCACCTTCACATAATGCAATATAATCTCCCTGAGCTAAAGGAAGCATATATTTTTCTATTATATTTTCTCCCTTTGAATATTTATTTTCTGTTTGCATTATTATTTTTATTTTCTGAGGATACTTTTTCTGATATTCTCTGATTATACTAGGCGTTTGATCTATAGAAGCATCGTCATGGATAATTATTTCATAATCAAAATCTGTTTCCTGCATCAAAAAACCTTCTATCGCATCAGAAATGTATTTTTCTTGATTATAAGCTGTACAAACTACAGTTACTCTTATATTGCTTTTCATCTTTTACTACACACTTTCTATTCATAAACAATACTATTACTTTTACTTTTCACTTGACTTTTTTTATCACAAAATATAAAAACGGAATTACATATGCACTCATACTGATATATCCTGCCAAACTAGCATACCATGTAAACCTAAATATTAAAATGGTTAGCGGAATTGCCAAAAATGATCTGTATAAAGTTTTCTTGCTATATATCCATGTTATTAACAATAAAAATAACGTAGAATATACAAAAGTTCCAATTATTCCATTATTCATCATAGGTTCGCAAAAGAAAAGTCCTCCACCTAACGTATTATATTTTTTCATTAGTATTAATGATGGAGCATATGGATCTTCCAAAAACGGAATCCAATTTACCAAATATTGCATATAAGTATATCCATTTATTGTATTTCCTGTTTTCCACATATTAGTTGCACAATTAAAACAATGTACCACATCAGCTGCAGTTCCTTGTTTTAAAATACTATTGATTAAATTTGATAAATCAAATTCATACAAGTTTCCCATTCTAGTTGTCTGTATACGTATTCCTATAACTACAAGCACTACTCCACCCCCAATAATCAACAATGATTTTTTATTGAAAAAAGTTGAAATCCAAGATATACTTTTTTTGAAATCGATATTTAAATATTTTAATATCACATAAATCGCCAACCCAAACACTATTACCCTATCACCATGAAATAATATCCATACATTTTCAATAATCCATATCATCATTATCAATTTATTTTTCTTTATAAAATCTATGGTTGTAGCTAGAATAACTAATGCAATTGGTACAATTAAAGATGATGGTATAATTCCCTTATCTCTTAATAAATCTGCACTTAATACTGGAATTGTTGGATATGCTAATATTATTAGTATCAATGAAGTTAAAGCTAAAATTATCGCTATTTTATTACTCATCATTATTTTGAACTTGTAAATTTCTTTTTCAGTATCGAGCACATTTGAAACTGAAAATATTAATAATTCTATTAAGAAGAAATAAATCGTACAAATATAAAGTTCCTGATAATATACAGGAATAGTGGTATCCCATTTTAATCTTCCACTTGCTAATAACGGATCAATTGATGCAAAAAATTGTTGTAAAAAACTAAACCATAGTATAGCAGAAAAAAAAGTAAAATATGAAATTTTAGCTTTTATCAATATACAAACAAATATAAGTGTGGTAAAGATAAACTCTACAACATTATTTTTTATCAAACCTATCGCTATTGCTAATAACATAAAAATAATATTGAAAACGAATAGTTTTTTATCTTTTATTTTAATTGAATAATTATTTTTCATTTATTGCATCAACTCCTATTTTCTGTATATATTAACAACAATCTTCGTGCTATTTTCACAATTTCCACACAAATTTATTTCTTCATTATTCAAATTTTTCTTTAGTGCCACTTATTAATTGGTTTGAGAACTTCTTCTTCGGATCAAATACATAGATAATTTTCAATCACTTATAAAAATACTTTCAACAATCAAATATATATTTATACTTAAAAAGCAGCCACATTAATGCTCACATCTTCATATAATGCCTATATGGTATTGCTTATCCATATTTTAATAATTTAGTTTAAATGTATATTTTATTCCTAGTGTACTGACCTGTTGGCATTTAGTAATACAGCTGTCTTGCTAAGAGGCAGTTGTATATGCAGGATATAATGAACTGAGCTTTATTCGGGCATCTTTGGTTCTGAAGTGCCAATTGACCTTTGCTGCCAGAATATTCCTCTCTGTTTCCCATGCGGATAGTTCTCGGCGTAGTTGTTCTATATCAGAAATACGACGGCTGAGACATTGCCGCGTCATTACATTGAGTTCTATTTCTGCAACATCCAGCCAGCTTCCATGCTTTGGCGTGTAATGGATTTCCAGTTTCTTAATGATACGCCTTGCTTCTTCCGGCGAATATCGTTTATACAAAGAAGACGGTTTATGGGTATTCAGATTATCCATCACAAGTATGATCTTTTCGGCATCAGGATACATAACATCTACAAGATATTTGATCTCTTCTGCCCAGTCAACAGCTGTACGATGTTTCCGGACACTTACATGATGACCCCCGCCGAGAGGTTCCACAAAAGCAAAGATGCTGACAGTTCCATTGCAGATATATTCCGTGTCTGTTTTCCGGTCGCTTCCGGGAATCATTGGCAAAGGTTCTCTGGATTCCCCTAACAGTTGGTATGGTTTCTCATCCATACACACGACTGGATATTTTTCGTCATAAGGGAGTTCATAAACATCAAGAACATCCTCCATATGGGCTATGAATTCCGGGTCTTCTTTTGTGGGGATGCACCAGTAGCCGTTTTTGTGAGGTCGAAGTTTGTTTTTTTTAAGGCATTGCGAATCGCCTCTCTGCCAACAGGATTTTCTAAAATGACTTTTGCTTCTTTCTCAAGCAGACGGATTGTCCAGCGGGAATGTCCTTCTGGAACGGGACCACAGGCAAGCTCAATCAGCTGTGCTTCAGCACGGCCGTCAATCTTACGCCTTGCATTGTCTGAATTTATGTTCCTTTTTAATTCAGTAACGGCATCAATGCCGCCATTGATGTATTTCGCCACAGTATTGGTAATGGTTGCCATGCAGACACCATTAGATTTTGCACTTTGCTCATGGGTTAAAACTTTTCCATGTGCTTCATCCAGCTCAATAATGATCTGGCATCTGCTGCGAATTGTTTTTGAAGTTTCTTTTTTACGAATAACAGATCTTAATTTTGTAAGTTCTTGATCTGTAAGCTGAATATTATACTTTTTTGGTCTTGCCATAGAAATCACCACCGTTTTTCTATTATTATACATCAGAACTGGCTGTAAATGCAAGAAATATTTAGTCAAATATCAACAGGTCGGTACACTAGATAATATTTTAGTTTAATCCAAAAGCACAATATATCTCTAATTTTTTTAGTTTTTCTATAATACTCATAGTTTTATACGTTTGAATCAAAACAGTAGTCCAATGTAAAAACTGGCATATGAAACATTAAAATACATCAATCAAAAAACCGCTATGAAATTAATAATGAATATTCTAATATTACAAGTAAAATACCAATACAATATTCAGCCATCCCATTCTTTGTCTACTCATTTCATTTTTTTCTTCATTATCCTATTAATTTTATCACTATTTCCCCATACTGCTTTTGAATCATATGGTCTGTCTGGGAACACCCCATACTGCAGTTTTATATTGTATTTATTATCTTTTATAAATCGTTCTACTCTATTTGCAAGCCTTTCTGGTTGTCCTGAACAAATATTTATAATTCCTTGTTCCTCTTTCTGATTAACTACTTCTGATACTTGATCACAAAAGTCTTCATAATCAATAAAATCATATTGATTCATTCCTTTTGTAAACGGAAACTCAGTTTTTCCTTCCGCAACCGCAGATGTGATTTTTGAAAAAATTGAATTTCCATATTTAGAATTTCCAACAATATAATATCCTCTTAACCATTGAAATATAACACCATTCTGTTTGCAAATCATTTGTGTTAAATCTCTGAGCGCATTTTTGCTGATTCCATATGGCGTAATTGGATGACATGGTGTGTTTTCATTTATTGAACCTTCAAAAAATCCAATTTCATGCATACTTCCCATACTTGCAATCTGCTCAATACCATTTTCTGCCATATTTTTTATAAACATATAATGCATTGGCAAATCCTGAATATGACTTTCCGCATAATGAACAAATCCATTTCTCCAAGCCAAATGTAATAAAATATCTGGGGCATCAAAAAACTCATATGGATCTGGTACTTCAAACAAATTACATTGTACAATTTCTGCTCTTGAATCTATACATTGCGTCTCAATGTCTGTTGCAATAACTTTCATTCCTTTATCCAACATAGTTTTTACAATTCCCTGTCCTAAATAGCCATTTGCTCCTGTGACTAAAATACGCATATCTATCCACCCTTCCTTAATCATATATTTTTTTTAATTCATTAGCACTGTTTTCAATGTTGTAGTCCGAATTAATCACATTCATATAACCATTTTCTGTTAAATGTTTTCCCAATAACTCCTCTATTTTTAAAATCCATTTTTCAACCTTTTCATTTAATGAATAGAAATATAAATTATCATTAATTTTAACATTATGATTTATGGTGTCAGAAGCTATAATTGGCAATCCTACTGCCTGTGCTTCTATCAATGCAACAGGAACGCCTTCAAATATGGATGGAAATATAAATATATCCATTGCCTGAAGCAATTCATTAACATCGCATCTACTTCCTAAAAACAATACATTATCTATGCAATTTTTATGCTTCGCCAATTCTATGAGTTCCTCTTTATCATCTCCATCTCCAACTAAGATTAATTTATAATTTTTATCATTTAATTTTTGCAGAATTTCTATTAAAAATTTTTGATTTTTTACCCACTTCAAGGCTCCTACATGACCGATTACTACACAATTTTCAATATTTAGTTCTTTTCTAATTTTTTCTCTTATTTCAGAAGAAAATTTATATTTGTCAGGTGCAATTCCATTACTCAGTAAATGATATTTATTACTCTTTAAATTATAAGATTCAAACATCCATTCTGCTGCCTGTTCCGAACATGCCAAAAATGTCGTACCTATTTTATTGATTTTGGATTTACATAGTTTATGAAAAATCTTTTTTATTAACTTACAGTTTCCATCTACACTATTGCTATGAGAATGAATAACAATATTTTGGATATTTGCCTTTTTTGCTGCAATTGCATATAAATAATGTTTATACGCAACCTCACTATGTATATGAACAATATCATAATCATGTTTTTTTAAAAATGCATAAAATCTAAATGGCAACCGAATGTGTCCAAAAATCTTATTTTTTCTAAGATTAGCAGAATAACAATGTCCTTCATTGGAGATTATATTTTCATATACAGCATCATGAACAAATTGCCCCATAGTGTAATAGTCAAATATATATTCATCAGACATATATTCATATACATATGTCATCAACGAAAAGGCTCCATTTCCACCATTATTATCTATATTTACTTGAAGTACATGCTTTCTTTTCATAATTTTTCTCCATAATATCCACTTTTTGCATCTAATATTCCACTTCGTATCATTTTTATATATTCTTTTTTATTATCAAAAAAGAATATCACTTTCAAAAATTTGTATATATGAAATGCAAAATTATAAAAATCATGATATTTTTTATATATATAATATGCACTTCTAAATTGATAATAATATCTATTTGGTGTATCTTTTCCACATTTAAACACTGTTTTTCCAAATAGTTTTACATGATAAGTTTGTGCTGGATGATGATTTAATACTGCTTCTGAACATTCAATAATCTTATATCCATTCCTAATAACCCTTAAACAATATTCTACATCCAGTCCATAAAAATATGTATTTTTATCATACAACCCTATTTCTTTTAAAATTGATACATTATACAAACATCCCGACATATCCGCATATTTAATATTTCTATATCCCGGCTTTGCCTTTTTGGGTCTCCTATCACTATTAAATATTGGTGCAATAATAGCAACATCATCTGTAAATTGATTCCGAATAAAATTCCTATATATATCTATTGCATTATTTGAAAATGTTCCATCTGGATTCATAATTAAAACCCAATCTGCATTTTTATCTATTGCAAGACGAAATCCGTTGTTTACCGAAGCACACAACCCTATATTCTTTTTATTACATACATACTGGATTTTATCATTTCTACCTTTTATCAATTTCTCAAATAATTTTTCATTAGGGAATCCACTATCATCTAAAATATAGCAAAAATCCAAATCATCAATATATTTTTCAATATTTAAAACCTCTTCTTTTTTCGGTCTATAAACAGGAATTAAACCAATTATCATTTCATAACCCTCTTTAATTTTTAAAATATTTTGTATATTCTTTTAATTTTTTACCATTACTTTTGTATTATACTTGTTGTTCTGATTGCTTTTTCAAATTCTTTACTGTCATTACACGTAAAACCATCCTTTTATATTATTATACAATTTCGGATTCTTCTAATATCAAATCCTTCCCAATATAAAATTTGCACTTTCTATCTGCACAACTCATAAAATAATTTTTCATGTTCTTTTACCATTCTCTTTGCATCATATAGCTGATAAACATCTTTTGATGCTTGTTGAATAATTTTATTTTTCAGTTGGCTATTATGATATATTTCCAAAACATTGTGATATATTTGAGTGATATCATCTACATTTGCTAATAATCCATTTTTTCTATTTTGTATAATATATGGAATTGCATCCGTATTTGTTGCAACTATAGGTTTTTCTGCCAACATATATTCTGCCAGAACCAGTCCAAATCCCTCCCAGCGCGATAACAATGTTGCTACATCAAATAATTTTATATAACTCATCGGATTTTCTACCCAACCTGTTATCTGATAACAAACTTCCATTTGATTATGTATGTATATCTGCTTTGTTTTTTCCTTTAGTTCTCCATCACCAACCATCAAAAAAAATGCGTTAGGAATGACCTTTTTTATTTCAACTGCTGTCTTTGCAAATATATCAGGTGCCTTTTGTTCTGTCAGTCTACCTACATAGCCTATAATAAAAGCATCCTCTGGAATATTTAATTCCTGTCTGGTAACTACTGGAACATTTATATATTCAGCAAAATCAATACCATTATTTATAACTTGTAACTTATTTTTCCTACATACTTTTTTATCCAATGCCGATTTTTGTTCTGCCTCAGATATACAAATAATTTTATCTGCCAGTTTTTCCAATATTTTTTCTATCATGCAATAAAACTGTTGTTTCTTTTCTGAATCTCCCATGTTAAATGCCCATCCATGCGGATTATATATGCATTTATTTTTCAATCCCAACTTTGCTATTCTACCAATTGCTCCAGCTTTACTTGAATGACAATAGATAATATCTGGTTTATATTTTTTTATTAATTTTCTAACTTTTATAATTGACGAAATATCCGACTTGAAATTAATTTCACGCATCATATTAACATTTTCAAACTTATCTACAATGCCAACGTAATTTTCTTCTTTATAATCATTAGAACAAATTAATATATTATAAAATTCTTCATGATTAATATATTTTAAAAAATTTCTAATATATCTCTCAACTCCACCAGGTGATTGAATTATATGCATAACTTTTATCTTCGAATCATCTCCGCTCATGTTGGTCATTTAAACTCCTTTTAATAATTATCCTCTATTTTCTTACATTACCCTGTTCTCTCATTCCATAATCCCCTTCAGCACCATGATCCTTTCTCTTCCTGCACCTTCAAATCCCTTATATCTTTCCGCCGTAATAGAAACGGTTGCATGTCCCAGAACATAACTCAAGTCCTCTACTGCCATTCCTTTTTCCAGGCATCTTACAGCAAAAGTATCACGCAATGCATAAAAGTTATAAGAAGAAACTTCTATCTTTTCCAAAAGCTTTCTAAGCCTTATCTGTTCCCTTCTTGGATCCGGAATCTTTCCGGTCTTACACTCCAATACATAGCCATCTGTTTTTTGCACCATCCGTAAACTCTGAAGTATAGAATCCGGTATCGGAATCTCTCTTCTGGTACTCTCCGCCACAGGCATGGCAACCAGAATCGTCTTTTTTCCTTCTGCTCCGTTGTTCTGGATTCTCTGCACGGTATTCTGAATCTTTACAGTACCCTTCGCAAAATCAATATCCGTCCATCTCAATCCACAGATTTCACCGATAAGCAGTCCCATTTTCAAAGCAAGGCTGACTGCGAGATATTTATTCCCGTTATCTTCCTGCTCCAGTTCTGCTTCAAGCTTCTGCTGCTCCTGCTCATTCATGACACGGATAGTTTTCTTGTCTGCCCTGACACGCACCGTATGTTCCAGTCCGAGGTTTACCGTATCAACATCTGCTGCCTGTAAAAAACGCTTTAATAACATAATCAAAAGATTTATATTTACTTCCGAAAATTTGTTGTTTCGCATTTCTTCTACAAATGCATCAATATCCTGTATCGTAATCTTCCTGACACTGACCTGCCCAAATCTTGGAAGTATATGCTTCTCCGCAAGATTGCTGTATTTTAAAAATGTCAGCGGATTTAACTTATTCTCATTGTCTTTTTTCCATACCTGATAACATTCGTCCATGCAATATGCCATATCTCTTTCCCCTTTCATTTATATCATCCGCAAAAAAAGGCATGCTCCGCCATTACCCCAAAACAAGCTCTCTTATGATGCGGCACTCCTGTTCTCTCTGTCAGCAATCATTTACCGGGGGCATACACCCCTCAGTTTCGGATTGATTTTTTTCAAAATTTATCGTAGATATTATCTAATCTACGAAATAATCTTTTTCAACAAAACACTATCATTATAGCATATATTACTTTTTTTTCAACATTTTTTCTAAACAAATTCTAAAATTCATTTAAAATTTCCTTATAAATACAGGATTTTAGGTTTATTTTATCTTTAATCCGTCAGAAATATCGTCAGAAAACATCGCAGAACCCCGTAAGTGCATCTAGGGTTCTTTTTCTATTCCCTATATTTAAGCCTTTTTTCAGCCGTCAGAAAAATTGTCAGCGACATATTCGGTTCAGTATTCTAACTTTTTTACTCTGATTCAGTGATTAGATAATATCCACGATTACCTTTACCTCAACATTGCTATTTTTTAAAAAAAGAAGCCATTGCAATACATATTGCAACGACTTCTTTTTTAATTACTCCCTTTATATTCTGTTTTCTCGGCAATTATCCTGCATCTCTTCCTGCAAAAAGCCATGCCATAAAAAATGCGTAGTGCTTGTACAAAAGCTCTAACAAGCGTTCCAATGAAAATTTGAGTTTCATTCCAAACATGGTATTGTCCTCATCTCTCATGGTCAGAAGCTCTCGATACTGATTCTTTTCCTCTTCATCCAGTTTATCACTGCCCAGCAGGAATTTAAATCGTCTGATTTCATCTGCAAGCAACTCCGACAGGGAAAACAGCAACTTCATTAATCCATATCCATGAGTTCCTGCTGCAGTCTGCTGTAATCGGTTCTTCCTTCTTTGATGAAGTTTATGGCAGATGACGGGTGGCTGTTGAAAATTCCTGTGAGCAGATATGGAATATCAAATCCCCAGTCATAGTCTTTCTTCATCTGAAGCATGTATTTTTCTATAAAATCCATGATAACGGACAGATTGTAACGCGGATTTTTTAAGAATGCAAGCAGCGATTCCATAAAGCAGTTTCCTGCACCTCTTCCCATACCGCATACCGTTGCATCCAGATAGCTGATTCCTGCTGTCAGTCCCTCGATTGTATTGGCAAATGCAAGATTCTGGTTGTTGTGTGCATGAATACCGATTTTCATTCCGGTCTTTGCCGCAATATTAAGATAAATGTCTGCCAGTCTGCGGATCTGCTCCGGATAAAATGCCCCAAAACTGTCCACAAGATAAATCACATCAACACAGGAATTTGCAAGAAGTTCAAGACCATTTTCCAGATCTTTGTCATTTACCTTTGATACTGCCATGAGATTTGCAGAAGTTTCATATCCCTTATTCTTTGCATCCTCAATCATCTCGATTGCAGACGGAATCTGGTGGATATAGGTTGCGGTGCGGACAAGATCTATCACACTGTCTTTTCGATCAATAATGTCTTTCTTATAATCTGTTCTGCCCACATCCGTCATTACTGCAATTTTCAAATCAGTTTCATTGTTTCCTACAATCTCACGGATCGCTTCTTCATCACAGAACTTCCATTTGCCAAAATCTTCTACTTTAAAAATATCTTTGGAAGCTTTATAGCCAAATTCCATATAATCGACACCCGCCTGGACGTTTGCCTGATACAGTGCCTTTACAAATTCATCTGTAAATCTGAAATTATTTACCAGTCCTCCGTCACGCAGAGTACAGTCTAATACTTTAATATCCGGTCTCCATGAAACTAATGTTCCTTTTGTTTTTTCTGCCATTTCTTATTCCTCACTTTTTCTATTTACTTTAATGGTTTAAAGCCTGTTATACTTTAAACTATTAAAGTTTATGTGTTATATTAAATCACACTTTATAGATTTTGTCAAGATTACTTTGGCGGATAAACAACAGAAAAATGCCTGAGCAATTAAGCCCAGGCTGTAATTTTCCCCTCTACTTCGTCTTAAAATTAATATACTCTGTCTTTGCTTTGGAGTAGACGATTTTCTGACCGCTGTATAACCCATAATAGCCGGACAGCAGGTATGCTATCGCCGCAGTCACAAGATAGAAGCAGTTTCCGCTATAGCCGAATAACTCGAAGGCTATCAGTACGGATGAAATCGGGCAGTTTGTAACACCGCAGAATACCGCCGTCATGCCGAGTGCTGCCGCAAATGACGGCGACAGGCCAAGCATATATCCAAGGAAACAGCCGGCGGTTGCACCGATATAAAAGGATGGGACGATCTCCCCGCCTTTAAATCCTGCACCCAGTGTTACCGCTGTAAGTATCATTTTCAGAAGAAAGGCCTCCGGTCTTACTTCTCCCTCTACTGCCCTTTCTATTACATCGATGCCGGCTCCCATATAATCGGTGGTATGCAGCAGAAGATTGACTGCGATGACAAAAATGGCCGCAACAACGATTCTGACATACGGATTCCGGAAATATGCCCTGAGATATCTGTTGGCCGTATGCAGCATGACACAGAAAAAGGCACTCAGATAAGCACACAGAACGGCAAGAATAACGACTTTCAGACTGTTCTGTACGGTAAACTCCGGTACTTCCTGAATCAGGAAGCTTTCCGGATTGATTCCCATATTGACTGCAAATCTGGACGCAATGATGGCGGACAGGGCACATGGCAGCAATGCGGCATAGTACATGATTCCCACACTTTCTACTTCCATTGCAAATATCGTGGCCGCCATGGGAGTTCCGAACAATGCGGAAAATGCCGCACTCATTCCACACATGACGAGGACGATTCTGTCTTTCTCATCTAAGTGAAGGATTCTTCCAATGGTACTTCCGATACTTCCACCCATCTGGAGTGCTGCGCCTTCCCGCCCTGCCGAACCTCCGCATAAATGCGTCAGCACCGTAGATATAAATATCAGCGGTGCCATTCGGAATGGAATATCTTTTTTCTCTGCATGAACGGTCAGAAAGACCTGATCCGTCCCCTTGTTCTTCTCATAATCACAGACTTTGTATAAGTATATGATTAACATTCCGGCAAACGGCAGAAAGAAAATAGCCCAGAAATGGTTGGTCCGGAATGTTGTGACAAAATTAATGCAATGGCCAAATGCCGTACTGAAAGCACCTGCTGCCACTCCCACAAGAATGGCAATCAGGCTCCATTTGCAAAATACCCCAAGATTCCCCACAATGCTTTTCAACTTCTCCTGTATACTGTCCCGGTTAATCCTTCGTAATCCAAACATTTGTTTTTTCTCTCCATTATTTAATCTTCCAGATATTTTTTCAGAAACTTTCCTGTATAAGACTGGTCACACTGTACGATTTCTTCCGGAGTTCCTGTTGCAATTACAGTTCCTCCCCTGTCACCGCCTTCCGGTCCGATATCTATGATATAATCCGCCGTCTTTATGACATCCAGATTATGTTCTATGACGATTACCGTATTTCCGCCGTCCGATAATTTTCTTAAAATCTCGACCAGCTTATGCACATCGGCAAAGTGCAGTCCCGTTGTCGGCTCATCCAGAATATAGATGGTTTTTCCTGTGCTTTTGCGGCTCAATTCCGTTGCCAGTTTTACACGCTGTGCTTCTCCTCCGGATAATGTCGTGGATGGCTGTCCCAGCTTGATATAGGAAAGTCCAACCTCATTTAAAGTCGCTATTTTCCGGTAAATGGACGGTACGTTTTCAAAAAATACCATCGCTTCTTCCACCGTCATGTCCAGTACGTCAAAAATACTTTTTCCCTTGTATTTTACATCCAGGGTTTCCCTGTTGTAACGTTTTCCTCCACATACTTCACACGGAACATAGACATCCGGCAGGAAATGCATCTCTATCTTGATAATACCGTCACCGCTGCAGGCTTCACATCTTCCGCCCTTTACATTAAAACTGAAGCGTCCCTTTGTATATCCATGCATTTTCGCATCCTGCGTGGAAGCAAACAAATCACGGATTAAATCAAATACTCCGGTGTAGGTTGCCGGATTGGAGCGCGGTGTTCTTCCGATCGGAGACTGGTCGATGGCGATTACCTTATCGAGCTGATCCATGCCGAGGATTTTTTTGTGTTTTCCGGGTATGACATGTGCCCGGTTGAGGTTCTTTGCCAGACTCTTATACAATATCTCATTGACCAGGGAGCTTTTTCCGGAACCAGATACTCCGGTCACTACCGTCATAATGCCCAGCGGAAACTTTACATCGATATTTTTCAGGTTATTCTGTGCCGCTCCTTTTACCGTAAGCCATCCGGACGGTTTTCTTCTTGCTTCCGGTACGGGAATCTTTAATTTTCCGCTCAGATATGCTCCGGTTATGGAATCCGGATTGTTCATGACTTCTTCCGGTGTTCCGCAGGCAACGACTTTTCCACCATGCTCACCGGCTCCCGGTCCGATATCCACAAGAAAATCCGCAGCCTTCATGGTGTCCTCATCATGTTCAACGACAATCAGGGTATTTCCGAGATTTTTCAGATGCATCAATGCCCCCAGCAGTTTATCATTATCCCTCTGGTGCAGTCCGATGCTCGGCTCGTCCAGAATATAGGCAACACCCACCAGTCCGGAACCGATCTGGGTTGCCAGACGTATTCTCTGTGCTTCTCCGCCGGATAACGTCGCTGTGGCTCTGGAAAGTGACAGGTATTCGAGGCCCACATCGGCAAGAAATCCTGTTCTTGCCTTTATTTCTTTGAGAATCTGCTCTCCGATGACTTTCTGCATCTCGGATAATTCCATCTGTTCCAGAAATGCTTTCAAATCCAGAATGGACATATTTGTAATCTCATAGATATTTTTATCCGCAACCGTCACGGCGAGGGATTCCGGTTTCAGTCTCTGTCCCTTACACACACGGCATGGGGTAATCTGCATAAATTCTTCGTATTCCTGTTTGCTGGATTCGGATGCCGTCTCCTTGTATCTGCGTTCCACATTTTTAATCAGGCCCTCAAATGCTACATCATAAACACCTTCTCCACGCTGGCCTTTATAGTAAACCTTGACCTCATAACCATGTGTACCATTGATAATGACATCCTGCGCCTTTTCGGATAATTCCTCAAACGGCACGTCCAGGCTGAATTCATATTCCTTTGCCAGTGCTTCAAGAATTGCATGGGTAAAGCTGCCTTCTTTGTTCGAGGACTGCCATCCCATTACGGTAATCGCACCGTCATTCAGGCTGACACTCCGATCCGGTATCATCAAATCAACATCGAATTCCATCTTATATCCGAGTCCGAAACATTCCGGACACGCACCAAACGGATTGTTAAAAGAAAAACTTCTCGGCTGTATCTCGTCTATGCTGATTCCACAGTCCGGGCAGGAAAAGTCCTGGCTGAAATTCATCGGTTCGCCGTCTATCACATCGACAATCATTAATCCATCGGCTATTTTTAATACATTTTCAATCGAATCGCTCAGTCTTTTTTCGATCCCGGGTTTTACCGCCAGACGATCCACGATGATTTCTATGTTATGCTTGATATTTTTATCCAGCGTGATTTCCTCGGTCAGTTCATACATATTTCCATCGATTCTTGCCCGGACATAACCGCTCTTCTTTGCATGATCCAGAACCTTCTCATGGCGGCCCTTTTTCCCGCGCACTACCGGAGCAAGAAGCTGAATCTTTGCTCTTTCCGGCAGCTTCATGATCGCATCCACCATCTGATCCACAGTCTGCTTCTTTATCTCTCTTCCGCATTTCGGACAGTGCGGAATTCCGACTCTCGCATAGAGCAGACGGAAGTAATCATAAATCTCCGTCACGGTTCCGACCGTGGAACGCGGATTCCTGTTGGTTGATTTCTGATCAATGGAAATCGCCGGCGATAAGCCTTCGATGCTCTCCACATCCGGTTTCTCCATCTGTCCCAGGAATTGTCTTGCATAGGATGACAGGGATTCCATGTATCTTCTCTGTCCCTCTGCATAGATCGTGTCAAACGCAAGGGATGACTTTCCGGAGCCGCTCAGTCCCGTTAAAACAACAAATTCATTTCTCGGAATATCTATATCCAGCTTTTTCAGATTATGCTCTGAAGCACCTCTGATTTTTATATACTTCTTTTCACTCATTTTTTTACACCACATTCAATCTTTTAAAATTCATTTTTAATCGATCTTGCAAATAATCCATTCAGGGTTTCCTTCGGATCTTTGTTCTGATACAGCATTTCATAGACTGCCCTGCTGATCGGAAGTTCCACGCCATAATTCTTGGCCAGATTCATCATTGCCCTGACGGTATAATAGCCTTCCGCCAGCTTATCGTACTGTTCGCCCTTGATAAAAAGTTCACCGAATCTCCGGTTATGGCTGAACTGGGAGAACACGGTTGCCTCGTAATCACCCAGATGGCACAGACCATAGGCGGACAGCTCATTTCCGCCCATCGCTTTTATCAGTCTGGATACTTCCCTTGTTCCTCTCGACATCAACGCACCTTTCAGGGAAGATACCCCGAGTCCATCCAGCATACCTGCTGCAATACCGATGACATTCTTCGCTGCCGCACCAACTTCATTTCCAATCAGATCCTGTCCGTAATAAATACGGATCAGATCACTGTTGAAGGTATCCACAAGTTTTTTCTTTACATTTTCATTATTACTGTCTATTACCATACAGTTTGGCACTCCATTGTAGAGTTCCTGTACATGTCCGGGTCCAATCCATACTGCAACTTCATTGGAAAAATCCACACTGTCATTGACAACCTGTGTCAGCCTTCTTCCTGTCGCAATCTCGATTCCCTTCATGCAAAGCACAAAAATCTTATTCTGCAAATCGTATGGCTTTAATTCTTCCAGCAATGCCTGCAGGCCCTGTGAATTAATGGATATTACGATTACTTCCGCATCTTTCACACAGGATAAATCCGTGGAAAGCTTTACCGATTCCGGAAGCGTCAGATAATCGTTCTTCCGCTCTGCCAGGAATCTCTGCATATTCTTTGACTCTGCACGTCCGTACAATGTCACATCCATTTTAATATAATCAAGATACCATGTAATAAGTGAACCCCATCGTCCACATCCAATAACTGTTACTTTCATAAATTTCCTCTTTCAATTTCTTCTTTCTTTGTGTTTGTTATGCTTTTTCCAGCAGTTTTCTGATTTCCATCATCTTATCCCTTAATTCGGCGGCGGCTTCAAAGTTCAGTTCTGCAGCAGCCTTTTCCATCTCTTTACGGATCTTTTTGATTAATTTCTCCAGTTCTTTCGCACTCATGGATTCCGGATCTTTCTCGATGGTGCTGATCGTCTTTTCTGCCGTCTTTGTAATGCTGATTAAATCCCTGACTGCCTTCTTTATGGTCGTCGGTGTAATTCCGTGTTCCTCATTGTATGCTTGCTGTATCTTTCTTCTTCGCCTGGTTTCCTCTACGGCATCCCGCATGGAATCCGTCATGCCGTCCGCATACATGATGACATGACCTTCCGCATTTCTCGCCGCACGTCCGATTGTCTGAATCAGGGACGTTTTGGAACGCAGGAAGCCTTCTTTGTCCGCATCAAGTATCGCAACCAGCGAAATCTCCGGGATATCCAGTCCTTCCCTTAACAGGTTGATTCCTACGAGAACATCAAAGAGATCCAGTCTCATATTCCGGATAATCTCGGTCCGTTCCAATGTATCAATATCCGAATGAAGATATTTTACCCGGATTCCTGATTCGTTCATATATTCGGTCAAATCTTCTGCCATACGCTTGGTCAGTGTTGTCACCAGCACCTTGTTTTTCTTCGCCGTTTCTTTATGAATCTCTGCGATCAGATCATCGATCTGCCCCTCCACCGGTCGGATCTCCACTTCCGGATCTAACAGACCGGTCGGCCGTATAATCTGCTCCACTCTCTTTAATTCATGCTCATCTTCATAGACATTCGGAGTCGCAGAAACAAACATCATCTGGTCGATTTTGCTCTCAAACTCTTCAAAATTCAACGGACGGTTGTCTTTCGCCGAAGGTAGACGGAATCCGTAATCCACCAGAGTTGATTTTCTTGACTGGTCACCGGCATACATCCCTCTGACCTGCGGAATAGTGATATGGGACTCGTCTACGATAATCAGAAATTCATCTGGAAAATAATCCAGCAGGGTATGCGGGGTTGCTCCCGGCTCCAGCCCTGCAAGATGTCTGGAATAATTCTCAATTCCGGAACAAAATCCCGTTTCCCGCATCATCTCTATGTCAAAATTCGTTCTCTCTGCAATTCTCTGTGCTTCGAGCAGCTTATCATTGCTCTTGAAATAGCGGACGCGTTCTTCGAGTTCCTTTTCGATTGATTTTGCCGCCCGTTCTATCTTTTCCTGCGGCACTACATAATGGGATGCCGGGAAGATGGCGATATGCTCCAGCCGGCTTTTAATCTCTCCAGTCAGCACATCAACTTCCGTAATCCGGTCGATTTCATCCCCGAAAAATTCGATTCTTACCGCACGATCCTCATAATTGGCAGGAATTACTTCCACCACATCGCCATTTACCCGGAATGTTCCTCGCTTAAAATCCATCTCATTTCTGGTATACTGCATATCGATCAGCTTCTTCAGCACTTCATCCCGGTCTTTTTCCATGCCCGGTCTTAAAGATACGACCATGTCCCTGTAATCCACCGGGTCACCCAGTCCGTAGATGCAGGATACACTGGAAATAATGATGACATCATCTCTTTCTGCCAGTGCCGCCGTGGCGGAAAGCCGCAGCCTGTCTATCTCTTCGTTTATTGCAGAATCTTTCTCGATATAAGTATCCGTGGACGGAACATATGCTTCCGGCTGATAATAATCGTAGTAAGATACAAAATATTCTACGGCATTTTCCGGGAAAAATTCTTTAAATTCACTGTAAAGCTGTGCCGCCAGTGTCTTATTATGTGCTATGATAAGTGTCGGCTTCTGTAATTGCTGTATCACATTCGCCATGGTAAAGGTTTTCCCGGAACCGGTTACTCCCAGCAATGTCTGAAACTGATTTCCTTCTTTAAATCCTTCCACGAGCTCCCGGATTGCCTCCGGCTGGTCACCGGTCGGCTGATAGGGAGCATGTAATCTGAACTCACTCATATTTTGCCTTTCTCCTTATTTCTTCCATCTTTTCCTCATCCGGAAGTGTTTCCTCCGGTCTTGCCAGATAGTAGCCCTGTATATAATCCACACCTGCCTGTTTCATGTAGTCCAGCTCTTCCCTTGTTTCCACACCCTCGGCAATAATATGGATATTATGACGCTTACAGTAATCGATGGTATTTTTCACCATTTCCTGACGGTATGGATCGTTTACGATATTTTCCACAAAGGATTTGTCAATTTTTACATAGGACGGCTGTACTTCAATAATATTAATTTCAGAATTAAATCCCGAGCCGAAATCATCGAGTGCAAATTCGATCTGATCCTTTCCTCCTGCTGCCCGCTTACGTTCCATGTAGATATCATTCATTTCCTCATTTTCCGTCATTTCCACGACAACCCGGTTAAAATACTGTCCAAAATGTTCTTTGCAGAACTGTTCGGATTCTTTGGAAAGAACCGCATTTGGAAATGAATTTATAAATAATTTTTTCCCATTTCCGCCGTTTTTATGAATAAAGTAATCTTCCAGTGCCGTTTCCCAGGTCAGTACCTCAATATCCATGAGTCTTGACTGGGATTTTGCAAGACGGATGACATCGAAAGGTGTTTTTAATTTTTCCATTTTCGGACGCATGAGTGCTTCGTAGGCGAATATTTCGCCGGTATGCACGTCCACAATCGGCTGGTATGCCAGTTTCAGCAGTTTATTTTCAATAAATTTGTTTAGTTCTTCATTTCCGCTTACCAATATTTCATCCCGCTGGTATTCCTCCTGTGAAAACTCGGCAATTCTTCCTTTGTTGGAATGTTTTACCGTATACATGGTAAAATCTGCTTTTTTAATCAATTCATCGTAATTGGATGCATCCTTGCTGTACCAGGCGATTCCGGCTGATCCGCGCAACTTTAAATGCTCCCTGTTTGGCAGTATAATAGTCTGCTGCCCCAGTGTCTTATGAAGCTCTCTGATGATCCGGTACAGTTCTTCCCTGCTGTCCCCATCGATATAGGCATAGAATTCATCCCCGGACCGCCTCGAAACGATACCACCCTGCTGTTCCAGCGTTCCAAGACATTTTGCTGCCATACGGATATACATATCCCCGTACTCATGTCCATAGGTATCATTGACATATTTCAGATTATCCAAATCCCACATGACCATGGCACCGGTCTTGCCTTCATTGTCTATCAGCCTTTTCTGTACCTGCCTGCGGAATGCTTTGTTATTCAGAAGTCCGCTCAGGGCATCATGGCTTACCTCATACTCTAATTTCATTTCTCTTGTAATGCTCTCGGTTACATCGGAAATTACCATGAGTATTTTCTTTTCTTCGACTTTCGTAGAAAAGGTGATCCACCTCGACTGATCGTTTCGGTCAATCATTTCATAGGTATTATTGTCAATAAAATCATTCACGGGAACACCCTTGTATAATGATGCTTTTGCATAAAACTGCCGCAGCATCTCTTTTAACTCTTCCGCCGACATCAGCAGATAATCTTCTTCTTCCTGTTCCATCTGTAAAATATTACAGCAGGAATAGGTCATGTAGCACAGAGCTTTCTCCTCGTCCAGCTCGATGACTCCAACCTTCAAATCCGCATCTTTGATAATGGATGCCATTCTGGATGCAGAACGTATGATGTCCCGTCCCATTTCTTCTATTGCTTCTGAAAGACTGTCTATCTCAATGATATTTACCCGCCTGATTGCAAGATTTTTCATCGGCTTCATGTTGGATACAGCATGATAGACAGTCATGATCGGCCGTCCAAGATTCCGGCTTCCAAGATAAGATCCAGCAACTGCCACAAGAACTGCCAGAATGGTGACCATGATAATAATATGCTGAAACCTGTTTTCATTCTGAAACAGCCTGTCCTCATTCTGAATGGCCAGAAGACACCAGTGTTCATCTGCAAATGGGGTATTGACATTGTAGACAACAATATCTTTCCGGAACACCAGTTCTCTTCCATTGCGGAATCCATCTATTTCTGAGATATTGTCCCACCTGTCATTCTGTGTAAGGCGGATACTTTTCTGCTTCATAATCTCGCTCTTATATTCCGGCCCTGCCGCTGTTACCGGTGTGATCTCCCCGGTTCTTTCATCGCAGACTCCAAGTACATAGGTACTGCTTTCCTCAAGGGTAAGTTCATTGTATTTTAAAAAAGTATTGATATATTCCATGGATATCTCGATGCCGAGTACGGCGAAAACCTGCCCATCATCTCCGAGCAGCGGAATGGTATACATAATACAGGATAAACCCTGATAATAAGGAAGTGTTCCCACTGTCCAGCATCCATAATCTGTTTCTTCTCCGTAACCATTTTCCCGGTATGCCTTGACCGGTCTGGTAATATAGCTGTTTGCAAGCATATTCTTATCCGCATATGCCTTCCAGTTGACATCCATCGTGATTCCAAGTGTCTTCATAATTGCAGCATTTCCATATTCCCCGTAAATATCTGCATTTGTCCGGGAATAGGACTCTGGATTCAGATCACAAAAATATAGTGTATCATAACCATTTTTGTCATTTTCCTCTAGTGGTACATAAAATATTCCTGTACCTGATGTATTTCCAAGCAGGTTTAACAGTATTTCCGCCCGTTTCACCTGTACTTCATTTTCGCTTCCGGCATCGTTTAAATTTTCCAGTTCTGTTATGGCATCTTCCATGCTTTCATAGTCGGCCCAGCCTGCTACCATCTGGTTTTCGATGGTGTTCTTTCTGGTTTCAACAATATTGTCGATAATATCGATCTTACTTCCGCAGAGCTGGTTTACAATCCCACTGCGTTCAATGACACAGACATACAGCAGAATCAGAATGATACTGACAAGAAAAAGGACGGAAAACAGGCGGAAAAACACGGACTGTTTTTGAAAAGCAATTTTACTCATATTACTACACCCACTATTTCTCCAGATTTAAAATCCGGTTTATCTGATCCACCGTATCCTGATACCATGCCTGATAGGAATCCTCTGTATCATACTGTGCAACAGCATCTTCTTCGGTCATACCCTGTGCGGTCAGTTCAAGAACTGCTGCCCTGTCATTCTTTGCTTTATCCTTTAAAATGGTATCAAGAACTTCCCTTGCATCATAACTATTGACAAAAGACGGAAGTGTATAGGTTGTACTCTGATTCATTTTCTCAATGGATATCGTCAGTGTATCAAGTACTTTATCCGACACTTTGATATTTTCTTTTTCTACAATATTACGGATATAACCCGCATGGCAGCTTTCCTTTGTTACCGGAAGATAGGAGGATTCCACGGCAAAGCTGACATTTTTTTCACTCTCGGTAAACCATTTCAGGAATTCCGCACTGGCTTTCTCTTTCTTTTCATCGGAATGAATCATCGCCATGCCTGCTCCCTGCTGGATCACATAAGACTCTTTTCCTTCAAAATCAGGTACGGGAAGAACCATACATTCTATCTGTGTTCCGGTGTCCTCAGCATCATAATATACTTCATCCGGGAAATAGGGTGCACTTGAGGTCGAGCCGACATAGGCAATGATATCGCCGATTTTCAGATCGTCGCTGGCATATCTGCCTTCTTTCCTGTAATAACCGCTGATATACGGCACATAATAATTATCCCAGAGCTTACGCATGACGTCTTTATCCATCTGAAAATCCAATGTCCCGTCTTTTACCCGGAAAATATCGTTTCCAAGTTCCAGTGAACCAAGCAGCATATAATTTGCCATAACATCTCTTCCAAACATTGCTTTTCCGCCGGACCAGTCATAATAAAGCTCTGCCGTTTCGGCAAGTCCTTCCCAGGTTGAAAGCTTTGATATATCTATATTGCACGCGGCTGCAAACTCATCCCACTTTGTCTTGTTTACCATCATAACCTCTGTTGCCTTTGCAATCGGAAACAACTTCAGGCTCTTCGCACTGTCAAATCTTCCCTCCTCGATATAGGCATCCACATATCCTGACAATTCTTCCTTTGAAAAATACTGGTCCATATCAACCAACAATCCTTTTGCATCAATAGTTTCCGCCATATCGACATAAGCAGAAAACAAATCCGGAAGTGCTTTTGCCCCCACTTTCTTATCTGCGGACGCATTGATCTGTTCGGAAAGATTGCTGATGGAGTCCATCGCCACTACATTGACCGTAATTCCTTTCTTGATTCCTTCCGTTTCGTTAAACCTCTCAACCATGCGGTCAAATGCTGCTTTCTGTGAGCCGCTGTAATAATGCCATATCGTAATTGATGTCTTTTCTTCTTTATGGGAACTCTTCTTTGCATTGTCACATGCTACACACATAATGCAGCTTAATAGAATCAATATTCCCGCTAATACTCTTCTCTTCATTCTGTGCTTTGCCCTTCCTCTGCCCTGCCATTTCTATTCGCAATTTTGTTCTTATGATATCACAAAAAGTAACAGAACACAATAACTGTCGCACTTATGTTTTGCATATTTCGACATTTCCTTTAAAGCAGGAAAGACTGCCGGCCCCATGGTCTGCAGTCTTTCTCTTTTTTTAAAACATTTTTATTTTTCTGTCATAAGGCCATACAATGCATCCACGCATCCGTCAATGCCCAGCTTCGCACTGTCCAGAACCAGGTCATAATCCCTGAAATTATCCCATTTCCGTTCCGTATTTGCCTTATAATAATTGGCTCTCTTTTTGTCATACTTGCGTCTGACCACATCAGCCTGCACCGGTGCAATCCCGTAATCATGCAGGATTCTTTCCTTCTTCTGCTCATCACTGGAGCAATGGATAAAGACATTTACCACATTTGGATATTCTTTTAATGCTTCACTGGCACAGTGTCCGACAAATATTGCCGGCTGTGCGGCTGCAAATCTGCGGATCACTTTCTGCTCTTCCACATATATATGTCCTTCTCCCGGCAGCATATCCGGATTTGCCGAAACTGCCTGTGACATCAGATATACGGAATATAACAGGCTGTTTGTAACGGTTTCCTCACAATGTTCGATGCTCTCGATCGAAATATGCCTTTCTTTTGACACTTCTTCGAGAATCTCCCTGCCAAAGCAGGGAATCCCCAGTTTTTCGGAAAGCCGGCGTCCTATCTCTGTACCGCCGCTTCCGTATTCTCTCTCTATTGTAAGATATCTGTATTTCATCTTCTGCACTCCTTTCTTATGATGCCTGGTCAAACTGGCTGTTATAAAGAGACGCATAGAAGCCGTCTTTTTCCATCAGTTCTTCATGATTCCCACTCTCTATAATATCTCCATCCTTTAACACGAGGATTAAATCCGCATTTTTTATCGTAGATAATCTGTGTGCAATGACAAATGAGGTTCTGTTTTCCATCAGTTTATCCATCGCAGACTGTATCTGCTGCTCTGTTCTTGTATCTACGGAAGAGGTTGCTTCATCCAGGATTAACATCGGCTTATCCGCTATCATGGCTCTTGCAATCGTGAGCTGCTGCTTCTGTCCCTGTGATAAATTGACCTGGTCATTTAATACGGTGTCATAGCCCTGCGGCAGGGTACGGATAAAATGATCGAGTCCTACTGCTTTGCATGCATTTTTCACTTTTTCATCCGGTACACCATCTGCACAGTAAACAAGGTTTTCCCGGATTGTACCTTCAAAAAGCCAGGTATCCTGCAATACCATGCAGAACTGGTCATGTACGGTTTCCCGCTTCATTTCGCTGGTTGACACTCCGTCAATGCTGATCTTTCCGCCCTGAATCTCATGGAAACGCATGAGCAGGTTGACCAGTGTTGATTTTCCGGCACCTGTCGGCCCTACGATAGCAACCTTCTGTCCAGGCTTTGCCACTGCACTGAAATCATGAATAATGGTTCTGTCCGTTCCTTCATAGCCGAATTTTACATGTTCAAAAGCAACTTCCCCTCTGATTTTTCCGAGGTTTTCAATCTTGCCGTCTTCGTTTTCCATCTCTTCTGCTTCAAGGAAGTCGAATACACGTTCTCCGGCAGCTGCTGCGGACTGCATGGTCTGTACTGCCTGTGCAATCTGTGCAAGCGGCTGGGTAAAGTAACGTACATACATCATAAATGCCACAATGACACCAAAGCTGATTTTTCCGTTCAATGCCATAGCACCGCCTACCACACACACTGCCACATAACCGAGATTTCCGATAAAGCCCATGACAGGCATCATCATTCCGGACAGGCACTGTGCACGGAATCCGCTTTCCTGAAGATTTGTATTCATCTCATCAAAGATTTTCTGTGCATTATGTTCGCCATTGTATGCTTTTACCACCGTATGTCCGGTATAAATCTCTTCAATATGGCCGTTGATTTCACCCAGATGCTTCTGCTGTCTGCGGAAATACTTCTGGCTCTTTCCCATGATGGCAAACATGATGATAAATCCAATCAGGCTCGCTCCCACTGCCGTCAGTGTCATCCACCGGTCTGTGACAAGCATCATAATAAAGCTTCCGGCAAATAAGATGAGTGCTGATATGAGGTTTCCGATACTCTGGTTTAAGGACTGTCCGATGGTATCCACATCATTGGTAACGCGGGATAATACATCTCCGGTTGTTGTCCGGTTGTAAAACCACATCGGCAGACGGTTGATTTTTTCCGAAATGTCGGAACGCATCTGTTTTGACACTTTCTGGGTAATCGTTGCCATGATGATTCCCTGAATGGCAGATAACACATAGCTGCAGGCATATAAGATTACCAGCACGATTCCGATATGAAATACCTTATCCATGTCAATCGCAGGTTTTATAAGCTGATAAACAGAATCTGGCAGTTTATCAAATACTGCTAACATGGAATCTGTGTCATCTCCTGCTTCTGCCATGAGGTTTGTCATCTCTAACTGTTCCGCACCTGTGATCACGGTCTTATCCACCGTAATATCGGTATACAGTGCTTTTTTCACAGCATCCGGCAATTTTTGTACGGCTTCGCTCTTCTGTGTGTCATCTGCTCCATCGAGTGAAGCAAAAATTTCCATGGTCATTCTCTGGTCTTCAAAGGAAATCACCTGCCCGTTTACCTCAATCTCCATCTGCATATTCTCTGTATCGGAAAGATTTCCTGCAATTTCCGTTATGACCGTCTGCATATTTGCCGCAATATTCTCTGACATCGCCGTAGATATTTCCTGCAATTTATCCGTATCCGGAGAAATACCGGAAGTAACGGCATCCGTCATATCGGATAATTTATCCGGTCCTACCAGGGTGCAGACAGTTCCTGCTGCCGCACAGACAAGGGCAATCACCAGAATAACCAGATATTTTCTGCAATATCCGAGCAATTTTTTCCATGTGCCGACCAGATCCTTCGGTTTTTCCTGTTTTCTATTTCTCATTACGCAAGTTCCTCCTTTGAAAGCTGTGACAATGCGATCTTCTGGTAAACATCACAATCCCGCATTAAGTCTTCGTGTCGTCCCATGCCTGCAATCTTTCCATCCTCCAAAACGATGATCTTATCCGCATCCCGGATCGTGCCGATTCGCTGTGCCACAATGATTCTGGTGATATCTTTGCACTTCTCATCCAGTGTTTTCCGGAGCACTTTGTCCGTCCGGTAATCCAGTGCCGAGAAGGAATCATCAAAAATGAGGATTTCCGGTTTTCTTGCGATGGCTCTTGCAATGGAGAGTCTCTGCTTCTGTCCGCCGGAGAAATTAGAACCATTCTGTGCCACATAGGCATCCTTTCCGTCTTCCAGTGATTTTATAAATTCCTCTGCCTGTGCGATGTTTAAAGCCTCATCGATCTCTTCGTCCGAAGGATCTGCTTTTCCGTTTTCCCCATAGGCAATATTGGAACGGATATTTCCAGTAAATAAAGTTGCTTTCTGTGAAATATATCCGATTTTATTTCTCAGTTCTTCCTGTTTATATTCCTTAACATTTCTTCCGTCTACCATCACTTCCCCCTGTGTTGCATCATAAAAACGCGGAATCAGGTTGATAACGGTACTCTTACCGCAGCCGGTTGAACCGATGAGTGCCACGGTTTCACCTTTCTTTGCCGTAAAGCTGATATTTTCAAGGACACATTCCTCTGCGTCCGGATATCGGAAAGATACATTGGAAAACTCGATTTCTCCTGCCTCTCCTGCTTTTCCTTCACTCTCTGTACCATCGAGAATGGATGGTTTTGTGTCAAGCACTTCACAGATACGGTTTGCTGCTACGGATGCTCTCGGCAGAATCATAAAGATCATGACTAACATCATAAATGCCATAACTACCTGGATGGCATACTGGGAAAATACCATCATATCAGAAAATAATGAAATCTTTCCTGACATTCCCGCATCGTTAATCAGTATTGCACCAATCCAGTAAATCGCAAGCATCAGCCCGCTCATGACAAGCTGGATGCTCGGCATCATAAATGCCATGGTTCTCTGTGCAAAAAGGTTCGTGCCTGTGAGTGCCTCATTTGCATTCTCAAACTTTTCTTCCTGATAACCTTCCGCATTGTAAGCCCTTACAACGGAAAGTCCGGTAAGATTTTCCCTGGTTACACGGTTTAAATCATCCGTTAAGGACTGTATCTTTTTAAACTTTGGTGTTACAAGCACCAGACAGACTCCGACCACGATAAGCAGTATAACAACCGCTGCCGCCGTTGTCAGTGTCCACTGCCACTGTTTATCTGCAATCTTTAAAATTGCCCACACAGCCATAATCGGTGCTTTTACCAGCATCTGCAGTCCCATTACAAGCAGCATCTGAATCTGTGTCACGTCATTGGTGGAACGTGTAATCAGACTCGCCGTTGAAAAATGTCCAATTTCTTCCATTGAAAATGACTGCACCTTCGCAAATAATTTTCCTCTTAACACTGCGGCAAATCCTGTTGCAATCTTCGCTGCACAGACTGCCGTAAGCACTGCCGCCAGAAGGCTTCCCAATGCACACAGAAGCATCTTGCCGCCCGCAGTCAGCATCTCACTCATTGTACTTCCATCCGTCTGCACCATCCTTGTGATATCCGCCATATAATCCGGCATTGTCAAATCCAGCCAGACCTGCAGAACGATAAAAACCATCACCAGGGCAATCAAAGCCCATTCCTGCGACCTTAAATTCTTAAATATCTTTATCAATTTATGTGTCTCCTTTCTGATTCAAAATTTTTGCAATTATCTGTCAAAGCTTTCCGGTGGGGCTGACATAATCTGCCGGATTTCATTTCCAATCTCAATGTATTCCAACAGCCTTTCTTCCCCGATCCGGTCGATTATGTTTCCCATCCTTTCACAGATTTTATCCCACCATTCCAGTATCATTTCTGCTCCATGCTCTGTCAGTCTGACACGGGTAACTCTTGCATCCCTGGCATCATGCTCTTTTATAATCAGCCCTTTTGCTTCGAGTTTTTTCAGCAGAACCGCTACCCTCGCCGTACTGATTCCCATCTTTTCACTGATCATTCCTGCCGTTACTGGCTCCTTCGCAGTATATAAAATGCGTAGTACCGCACCCAGTCCTGCTTTGGTATCATCCATACAACGAAAAAGCTCTGCCGGGTGACATTCCTGCATTTTCTGAAAAATCCTCTGGATCTGTTCTTTCGTTGCCATCCATATCCTCCTTTCAAAATATCTAACCTAGTTAGGTATTATACAAAAACTTACCGGCAAAATCAAATAAAAAGAATATAAACTCTATATACTTTTTATAAATCCCACCGGTATTTCCTTTCTTTTATTTAATTTCCTTGTAAATGATAATACTTCTTAATTGCTTTCTCATCCATTATCAACACATAGAAGATCTTTCCATAATACCGGTTCTCCACCAGCCTGCCATAATCCAGAACACGATGTTCCGTTCCATCTTTACACTGCATATGAAACTGCACATAATCATTATGTTCCTCTTTATCTTCCATAATCTGTTTCCTGATGCTCTGTGCAATATTTTCCCGTTCTTCCTCACGAACCAGATGAAAAAAATCTTGAGCCGTAAATTCAAAAAAGTCGTCCAGATCTGTACACCCTGCATACCGTATCATTTCTTTGTTTGCAAACAGGATGCGTGAATCTTCTTCTTTGTAAATCAAAAATGATCCCGGAAGATTTTCCGATATATCTTTTAAAGCAAATCCAAGCTGACTCCGCTTTTCGAGTTTTAAATGCCCGGAATAGCTCTGGCAGCCCTGTTTCCCATGCAGCTTTACCTCATATAATGCGGCATCGGCATTCCGCAAAAGCTGAGCCTTATCTGATGCCTGCAGAGGATATTCCGCATAGCCGACAGATATGCCAAATACTTTATCCTGCCCATTTACTTCAAATGTCCGGCCTGTTGCCGCGAACTTCCGTATCAGTGCTTCACTCTGTGCGATTGTCGTGTCCTTTAACAGAACCGAAAACTCATCGCCCCCGTTTCTTCCCATAACTGCATTAGTCTGAAAAATTTCTCTCATGCTGTCCGCAAGTTTCTGTAACACCATATCTCCTACAAGATGACCATATACATCATTAATAAATTTAAAATCATCAATATCCAAAGTAATACAGACGCAGGAATGATCCGGATATTTTCTCATCCAGGTATCCACTTCCTCATTCAGTCCCTGCCGGTTCAGCAGTCCGGTCAGTCCGTCCGTGACGGACATTTTCTTTAATTTTCTTCTATTTGCATCCACAATCAGAAGTGCTGCGGTCAGACCGTTCAAAAGAAGCACTATGACGCAGCCACTGATTAACAGTTCCATCATATGGCCGGCATCACTCCATCCATTTGATGGCATAACTTCCAGTTTCCAGGAACATTCTCCAATTTCAAATTTATATTCCACCGGATTTTCAAGCTTTTTTCCGGAACTGTCTATCTCGTCATAACTATCCGTAAACGGGGTTGCTGTTTTTGACAGACAGTAGTCGTAGTCGAATCCTGTCAGTGCCTGTACAGAGTTTTTAAAAATCTCCGGAATGCGGATAATCACAATCGTAAATCCCCAGAATGCTGTTTCTCCATTTTCATTTTTCAAATAAACCGGATTTCTCACTGCAATGCCCATTCCGCCCTGATTCAGAGAAAAAGGACCCTGCATGACGGTTACTTTGTTATCTCTTCCATAACAGGCAATCTGTCCGCGCTTCTCATCATGTATCAGATCGATTTTTCCCACCTCATTTCCTTCTGCCGGATAAATATCCGTTACCACGCCATCCGGTGCAAGCTGGATACTCTGGATAAAATGCGTCATTAAATCTTCTGCCACCATCTCAAACCCATCTACTTTTCCATTCCCACTCACAACAAGTTCTTTTAAAGTATCGGTTACACTTGTGCCACGGCTCAGTTCTTCTATCATGCGTTCTGCGTAAGTCATTGCATTCATCCTTGCATTTTCCCGCACCTGTGCCTGATTTGTTCTCCATGCCCTGACCATCATAAAAATAACGAGACATGCACCTGTGAGAAATACAATTGCCAGCAGTAATAATCTCTTCTTTAATATTTTCTTTTCTAAAACTTTCATACTATTGTTCTTTCCTTTGTAAAAACTGATACAAACATCCAATTTGTCTATATTTTACTATCAAGCATAATTATTTTCAAGAAATACCGTAAAAATTTTATTTTCACTTGCCTGTACGGAAGAACTTTATTTCGATAAAAATGGCACAATGAAGCCGGCAGTTCCGGGGATTACCCCGGAACTGCCGGCTCTATCCTGTTCATCTGGTTTTCTTATCGTTTTAATCCCTTTTTTCTCTGCTTGTCTTCGTACATATATTGGTCCGCTTTGTCAAACAGGGTACGCAATGTACAATTCTCATAATCACTGGACAATGCCCATCCGCTTGCATAGCTGATTTTAATATTCTTTCCATAGCAGTTAAAACGTTCTACCTCATTTTGCAGATTCCTCAGTATCTCTTCTGTTTCACTCCGACTTGCTTCATGCACGAATACAATAAATTCATCGCCCCCGCATCGTCCCACGAAATCTTTTGCCGGAACTACATTCCGTATAATCCTTGCAAAATTCATGATAAGCTGATCTCCTATGGAATGTCCCATAGTGTCATTGACATGCTTTAAATTATTCAGATCCAGCACAATACACGCAACCGGAGCTTTTAAAAATTCTACGTTATGCAACATTTCCTCACAGCGGCTCTTATTCGGCAGTCCCGTATGCAAATCAATGTATGCCTTTTTCTCCAGTATCTTGTTTGTCCGTGCAATTCTTACTTCCGTAACAGTCTGTTCAATAATCAGCCCAATCAGTCCGACCATAATTATCGCTGAGATGATTTCCAGCAATCTTAAATGCACGGCTATTTCTTCGGAATAATCTTCTGCCGCCGATACCGTTTCATCTGCAAGTTTAAAATAAGCTTCACTCATGTCAACAATATCTGTCTGAAGATAACCATCCGTCCTTACTTTCTGTATCTCTTCCTTGAGTTCTTCCCAGCAGGCAATCTGCACATCCAGCTTTTTCTGGTAATCCTTATCATCCAGCAGAATCAGATCGTAATTCCCGTCCTCATATCTTAATCCGCTTAAAATATCGTCCAGGTAAGTAATCAGAGCATCATCGGAATTTCCGGTAATCTCAAGCTTTACTTCCCTCTGTGTCGCACCACGCACCAATCCGGCATAATTAATTACTCTCGCTGTTCCCTGTAATTTCTTAATCTGGTACATCATAATCATTACTAAAATAATCAGCAGTAAAATCAATATACTCTTTGCGATTGCTTTTACTCTGTATATTAACTTATCCATCACGCATTCCTCTTTATTTTTTGTAACAATCAGGTTTTGTAAAAACTACCTTGTCTGTACTATGATTATACTCATTTTTATTTTTCTGCAATCTGACTCTGGATATAGGAAACTGCCGCATTTAACTGCGTGTCATATCCTTCCTTCAGATATCCTTTTTCATCATAAGCTTCCGTCTGCGATTCGTCCGGAAGTTCTACCGTTTCATCAGGATCAATTCCGTTATTGTTAAAATTCCTGCCAAGCGGGGTAAAATATTCTGCAATCGTAAGCTTTACTCCACTTCCGTCGTTCAGTGGGATAAGATTCTGTACCACGCCCTTGCCGTAGGACTTTGTGCCGAAAATCTTCGCACGTCCGTAATCCTGCAATGCTCCGGTAAATACTTCCGAAGCACTGGCACTGTTGCCGTTGATAATAACTGCCATCGGCAGGGTTTCATCGATACATTCTGCTTCGGAATAATAATTCTTCCGGTTTTCAAATTTGTCTTCAACATACATGAGCAGTTCTTCCGGCAGAATATAATCGAGCATATCGATTACCGCATCCAATGCGCCGCCGCCGTTATTTCTCAGGTCAAATACAATCCCTTCTGCTCCCTGGTTTAACAGGTCATCAATCGCATTCTTATACTGTTCCGGTGTGGACATCTCAAATGAGGAAATATAAATATATCCGACATTTCCTTCTTTCATTTCATAGGACACGGTAGGCACATTCACCTGTTGCCTTGTAATCGTGGTTTCAAATTCTTCTTCCCCGCGGCGCACCTTAAATACAGCTGAAGTTCCTTCCTCGCCTTTTACCAGTGTTACCGCCTGCTCCAGCTCCATGCCGGACAGATCTGTTCCATCAATGCTCAGAATTATATCTCCCGGCTGCAGACCTGCATTTGCCGCCGGTGCATTCTCATATGGAAGAATAATGGTTATCCCGCCATCTTCATTCTTCGATACCACAGCACCGATACCACAGTAAGAACCATTGATGCTCTCCATTCTTTTTTGCATCTCATCTGCGGTGTAATACTCGGAATATTTATCTTCCAGTCCCGCAATATAAGCCGCATAGACTTTATCTGCGATTGCGGAAGTATCCATATCATCACTGTAATAATAATACTCATCTACCAGCGACTCCAATGATTCCAGTTTTTTCTCAATGTCGTTCATGGATACCTGTGTATCCCCTGATGTCTGGTCGGTCTCTGTCTGCTTCTGTACCGGATGGATTCCCCCTTTTGCCACAAACAGAAAGATCAATGCAAATAATGAGCAGATCAGAAGTCCTGTAATCAGCCCCTTCTGAAATGATGATTTTAAATCAGGATTTTTGTCTTCTATATTCATGCTGTCTCCTAACTACTTTACTAAATCCGGATATTCCGGCTGCCACCGGGTTATGGGGATACATAATCCAGTGGGTCTACATAACTTCCATTCAGACGGATACTCAGATGCAGATGCGGTGCGGTAGACCTGCCCGTACTTCCCACCAGTCCTATCGTCTGACCTGCGGTAACATAATCCCCTTCTTTCACAAGTCTGGAAGACATATGCATATACACGGAATAAATTCCATTTCCATGGTCAATGCCGATCCAGTTGCCTGCCGATGAACTTAAACTTGACCATGCCACCTGTCCGCCTGAAACTGCCATAACCGCAGTTCCTGTGGATGCTGGTATGTCGATTCCGTTATGGAATTCTGTTCCACTTCCTCCAAATGGGTTATTTCTCATGGAAAAATACGATGAAATATAAGTGTTTGACGTCAGCGGCCAGATAAACTTTCCATTACTTGTCGTCTGGTTCGTGGATGTATTTGATTTTGACGTGGTTGCTTCCTGTCCCTTTGTCGTGGTATCAGCCTTACTGCTGCCCTTCTTTTCTGCTCTGGAAGCCGCCTCAGCCGCCTTCCGTTTTGATTCTTCCTCGGCTGCTTTTCTGGATTCCTCTTCTGCCTTCTTCCGGGACTCTTCCTCGGCTTTTCTTCTGGCTTCGATCGATTCCATCTCTGATACCAGCTCCTGCTGTGCAGCAATGTCATTTTCCAGGTCATGGATCTGGTTCTGTGCATCCGTAATCGATGCATTTACCTGTGCAATCTCCTGATTTTTTGCTTCCATCAACTGTTCGGTCGCTGCCTTCTCTGCCTCTGCATTCTCCTGCAGAACCTGCAGATCTGCAAGCTGTTTGTCAAGACTTGCCTTTGCCGCCTCCACTTCATTCTTCTTCGCCTGAAGCTCCTCTAACATCTGTCTGTCATAACTGGTCAGTTCCGTGATGTATTCTGCCCGGTTCAGGAAATCCCCGATGCTTTTGGAATCCAGTATCATGGAAATATAGGACGCATTCCCATTTTCATACATATACTGGATACGCAGCTTCATGGCTTCATACTGCTCCGAGATCTCTACCTCAGTTTTGGATATTAATTCCTGCGTTGCATTTATCTCGGTATTCTTCTGATCAATCTGCTGATTCAGTGCATAAATATTATTTGCAATATCTGATACCTTTGCATCGAGTTCCTTAAGATATGCTTCGCTGTCTCCCTTCTTTGCCTCCAGCTCTGCCAGTATCTTCTCCACATCAGCCTTTTCGTTCTTCAGGTTATTCAGACTTTCCTTTTCACTCTCCATACTTCCGTAGGAAATATCCATATTTGCAACGGCTGCTGCTCCAAATATCACAGTAACTACTACAGCCGCTATATAATTTTTAACCTTCTTATGCATCTTTATTCTCCATTCTGTATTTCAGATACTTTCTGTTCCTTATACATTCAAATGTTTTTTTATTGTAATCATACTGCCGACCAAACCGATTCCCGCTCCTATCAGCAGTGAAAGCGGTGCTAACACATGAAATACCTGGTTTGCCGGCAAAAATACCGTAAATGCAGAAAGCTGCTGGAACTGTGCAAGAATATATACCACAATTCTGTTATATAATATGAACAGTACAACAATCGGTATGACTGCACCAATCAATCCAATCATAAGACCTTCCACCATAAACGGTGCTCGGACAAATATATCCGATGCTCCCATCAGCTTCATAATGCCGATTTCTTCTTTTCTGACCGTGATTCCCATCGTGATGGTATTGCTGATCAGGAATACCGCAACCGCCAAAAGAATGACGATCAATGCCACAGATACATATCCTACCAGTTTTCCAAATTCGCTTACCGTAGATGCCGTATTCTCAGATGAATTTACCTGTCTGATTCCCTCTTCGGACAAACTGTTCAGATAAGATACCAGCACATCCTGCATGGATATATCATTCAGGAAAATTTCAAAAGAGGATGAATTTGCCAGCGGATTATCATCTTTGAACCCCTCTGCCAGATCCATATGATCTTTAAAATAAATCTCCTTAAACTGCTCCCAGGCTTCCTCGGAAGATGTATAGACCACTTCTTTTACTTCTGCTCTCTGGCTGATCTTATCCTTCAGGCTGTTGATTTCGTCATCCGTAATTCCCTGTTTGAAAAATACGGTAATGCTGATCTGTTCCTCCGCCTGCGTTATCATATTGTTGATATTCGTAAATACAGAATAAAATAAACCAATCAGGAAGATACAGATGGCAATTGTGGCAATTGAAGCCAATGAGAATAATTTATTTCTCTTAATATTTATAATACCTTGTTTCAGGCTGTATGCCCAGGTGCTAATCTTCATAAATGTATCCCCCTGCCTGCTCGTCACTCACAATCATTCCTTTGTGAATCGTAACAACCCTCTTTTGCATCGCATCCACAATTTCACTGTTATGGGTAACGACGATAACGGTTGTTCCACGATTATTTATTTCCTCCAGAAGTTTCATAATTTCCCATGAATTCTTCGGGTCAAGATTTCCCGTAGGCTCATCTGCCAGCAGAATCGGTGGATTATTGACCAGTGCACGTGCCAGTGCTACTCTCTGCTGTTCTCCTCCCGAAAGTTCTCTCGGAAAAGACTTGTATTTCTCTGCCAGTCCCACCATGGACAGCATCGCTGGTACTTTTCTGCGGATTACCCGGTTCGGCACTTCTACCACACGTTGGGCAAATGCAACATTATCGTACACACTTCTGTCCTTTAACAGACGGAAATCCTGAAATACGACACCGATATCCCTCCGCAGAAGATGAATCTTCCTGTGCTTGATTTTCTTTAAATCCTTTCCGTTAATTATAATACGTCCCGTTGTAGGTTCCAGTTCTTTTAACATTAATTTTATAAGGGTAGATTTTCCTGCTCCGGAATTCCCTACAATAAATACAAATTCTCCCTCTTCAATATGAAGATTAATGTCATTTACTGCCGGAGCACCTGCTGAATATGTCTTGCTGACATTTTCCAAGTCAATCATCGCAATCTCCTTTAATAATCAATACTTTCCATATATTTCATATATTTTACAACCATCAGTGCAATCTTGAATGTAATGGCATCCTCGAATTTCCTGAGATCCAGTCCGGTACTCTTCTCCAGCTTGTCAAGACGGTATACCAGAGTATTTCTGTGGATATACAGTTGTCTTGAAGTTTCGGACACATTCAGACTGTTCTCGAAGAATTTATTGATGGTGGACAAAGTTTCCTCGTCAAATTCATCCGGTGATTTTCCTTCAAAAATTTCTTTGATGAACATTTTGCACAGCGGAAGCGGAAGCTGGTAAATCAGACGTCCGATTCCCAGATGATTGTATGCGATAATGACTTTCTCACTGTAGAAAATCTTTCCGACATCCAGTGCCATCTTAGCCTCTTTATAAGATTTCGATACTTCTTTTATCTCATTGACAATTGTTCCGTAGGAAATCCTTGCAGAGGACATCGCCTCGGTATTCAGCATATCGAGAACGGTTCTTGCTACTTTCTCCATGTCCTCATATGTTTCATTCGGAGTCAGCTCCCTGACAATGATAATGTTCTTCTCATCGACTGCCGTGATAAAATCCTTCGACTTCGCCACAAACAATGTCCGGATCGTTTCCAATGCCCCGTTATCCTTCTCATTCTTCGTCTCGACAATAAATACGATACGCCTTGCATTCTGCTCGATATGTAGCTTCTTTGCACGATTATAAATATCCACAAGCAAAAGATTGTCCAGCAGCAGATTCTTGATAAAATTGTCCTTGTCAAAACGCTCTTTGTATGCCGTGATCAGGTTCTGAAGCTGGAATACCGCCATCTTTCCTATCATATACACATCGTTGCTGCTTCCCATTACGAGCAGGATATATTCGAGTCTGCACTCATCGCTTACTTTAAACAGCTGGCAGCCTCTTGCTTCCTGGTTCTCCGCATCCGAATCCGCAAAGTTCTTTACAAATCCCTCATAATCAACTGCATTTGAAAATGTCGCAGTCAGAAGTTTTCCGTCTATATCATATATGCTCAATTCCACCCTTGCAATGTTTTTAATTCCGTCAATGGTACTTTGTAAAATCTGATTTGATATCATCCGCCACACTCCCTAACATTTGTTTTTATCTATATGCATCACTTGCTTTATTGTAACATAAAACGATTCCCGATTCAAGCGAAAAGAAAAGGCGGTGTTCTCTGAAACATCGCCTTTTCCAATATTTTCCATAAAAGTTAATTAGTTTGCAATAACCTTCTCTGTTTCTTTGTCGAATACATGAAGTTTGTTTAAATCGAATGCAAACTTAACAGTATCTCCAATCTTAGCTGTTGTACGAGGATTCACTCTTGCTGTGCAGTCTGTTCCTGCAATATCGAAGTATAAGAATACTTCTGCACCAAGTAATTCGTATAACTTGATCTGTGTTTCAATAACTGCTTCCGGCTGGCTTGCAATCATAACTTCATCATCATGAATGTCTTCCGGACGGATACCCATAACAACTTTCTTACCAACGTAGCCACCATCAACGAGAGCTTTTGCTTTCTTCTCAGGTACTTTGATCTTGTCATTGCCAAACTCAAGTTTTACACCATCTGCTTCTTCTACAACATCTGCATCGATGAAGTTCATAGCCGGTGAACCCATGAATCCTGCTACGAAGAGGTTTACAGGGTAGTTGTATAAGTTGATAGGTGAATCACACTGCTGGATAACACCATCTTTCATAACTACGATTCTGGTACCCAGTGTCATAGCTTCTGTCTGGTCATGTGTTA
>OGIO01000546.1_pt1 | contig 44135 bp, 36 predicted proteins | sample 1571841 | NCBI WGS metagenome assembly OGIO01 (sample SAMEA2582111, study PRJEB24529) | metagenome | biome: Human gut stool | place: China | collected 2011
ACTGCCAACAAAACCATGCCTCAGGCTTATGAGGCGTTAAAGGGCAGTGCGGATGTCTTTTTATATCCGGGACATGTCAATGCAATCACGGGAACACGTCTGTGCGAAGCCCTGGCAGAGCAAGGAGTCAGCGGTGTTGTGGCTGGCTTTACGGCAAAAGAACTGATGACAGCGCTGGCAGTTGTGCTGGTGAAATTTCAGGAAGGAAAGCCATTTTTTGTAAACTGTTATCCACGTGTGGTGACACAGGATGGAAGCAGGGAGGCACAGCAGCTGGTAGATGAGATGATGGAAGCCTGTGACAGTGAATGGCGAGGGCTGGGGGTGATCCCTGCATCTGGAATGAGGCTAAGACAGGAGTGGCAGGAGTTTGATGCGCGGATTAAATATCAGATGCCAAAGATAGAAGGAAAACCGAATCCTGCCTGTCGTTGCGGCGATGTGCTGCAGGGAAAATGCAGACCCTCCGATTGTAAAGTGTTCGGAAAAGTCTGTACGCCACAGCATCCGGTGGGGGCTTGTATGGTATCCGGTGAGGGAGCATGTTCTGCGTACTATCAATATGCATAACTATTCAGAGCCATGCACAGGCTCGTAAATATGTGACGTATGCTTGCATACAGGAACATATTTCGGTGCCTGTATATGGCGAGAAGCCATACATGAGCAAAAGGAAAGCTTCGAAGAAGCGGTTTTGCGAATGTGGCTCTGAATAGTTGCCAATACCTAAAGAAAGAAGGAAAATGTGATGGAAAATAAAACAGTAACAATGGCGCATGGTGCTGGTGGTAAGCAGACATCTGAATTGATCGATCAGATATTCAAGGCACATTTTGCAAATAAGGATCTGACGGCTGATGATGCAGCGGTACTACTTCCGCCTGTGGGGAAAATGGCAGTTTCTACGGATGGTTTCATTGTTTCTCCGGCATTTTTCCCGGGAGGAAATATTGGCAAACTGTCTATCTGCGGAACGGTCAATGACCTTGCCTGTATGGGAGCAAGACCACTGTATCTTACCTGTGCATTTGTCATTGAAGAAGGATTTCCTATGGAAAAACTGGAGGAGATTGCTTCTGCCATGGAGAAAACGGCAAAAGAAGCAGGTGTACATATTGTGTCAGGAGATACCAAGGTAGCCGGAAAAGGTCAGGTGGATGGTGTATTTATCACTACAACGGGAATAGGCGCGATTGAAGAAGGAGTCACTGTTGGTGGAGCACTGGCACAACCGGGCGATGCGATCATTGTGACTGGCGATATCGGGCGACATGGATGTACGATCCTGCTGGAACGGGAAGATTTCGGAATTGATGCGGATGTGACCAGTGACTGTGCACCTCTGTGGAATACGGTAAAGGCAGTTATGGATACCACACACGATCTGCATGTGATCCGTGATGCCACCAGAGGCGGAGTGGGAACAGTTCTGTATGAGATTGCAGGGCAGAGTAATGTGGGTATTCGTCTGGATGCAAAAGCTGTCCCGGTACAGCCAGAAGTAAAAGGTGTCTGTGGAATGTTGGGTCTGGAGCCTTTATATCTGGCATGTGAAGGAAGACTTGTGATCATGGCACCGAAAAAAGAGGCAGATGCCGTTGTAGAGACATTGCGGAAATGTCCTTATTCCGCAGATGCAGCGATCATTGGCGAGGTGATCGCAGAAGAACCAGGAAGAGTGATCATGGAGACTGAAATCGGAACGCAGGCACTGCTTCCACAGCCGGGCGGAGAGCTTTTACCGAGGATCTGTTAAACAGCTGTGAATCGTTGCGAATCTTTGTAAATAAACAGTAGGAGGAATCAAAGCATGGACACCAGAGTGGCAGTTATTTCCATTATTGTAGAACAGGATGATGCGATTGAAGAATTAAACACATTGCTTCATGAAGCGCGCCAGTACATTATTGGCAGAATGGGGATTCCATACCGTGCAAAAGGAATCAGCATCATCAGCATTGCCATTGATGCGCCGCAGGATAAGATCAGCGCACTTTCTGGAAAGATCGGACACTTAAAAGGCATATCAGCGAAGACGGCCTATTCTAATGTGATCACTCCGGCAGAAGGAGGAGCAGACGATTGAGCAGGATAGCAATAAAAGATGCTTCGTTTCCTGCACCGTTTGCATCGAAGCTGGAATATAATTCGCCAGTGCACGGCAACTGGAATATTGTGCACACAGGGATGCAGGTTCCCGAGTCTATACAGCTCTATGTCTGTGCAGAGAACTGTATGCGTGGAGTTGTGCTGACTGCTGCGGAGATGAATGCGTCAGATCGTTTTTCCTATGTCATTGTGGAGCAGAAAGATGTCTTATACGGTAATCTGGATGATCTTACCATTGAGGGAGTGACTGATGTGCTGAACAAACGGGGAGACCATCCAAAAGCTGTTTTGCTGTTTACTGTCTGTCTGCATCATTTTCTGGGAAGTGATCTGAAATATATTTATCGGAAATTAGAGGAACGTTTCCCGGATATCTGCTTTATTCGATGCTATATGGATCCAATCATGCAAAAGCATAGCCTGACTCCGGATCAGAAGCTTCGGAAAGCTATGTATGACATGCTTCCAGTCTGTGAAGCAGAGGAAAAGAGCGTCTCTGTATTTGGCAGTGATTTTGCCCTGAATGAGAGCAGTGACATCAAGCGGCTATTGAAGCGGTATGGGTATACAGTGCGGGAACTGCCTGCCTGTAATACCTGGCAGGAACTGCTGGAGATGAGCAAGGGACGTCTGTTTATCAACTGTTATCCTGCAGGAAAATATGGAATGGAAGCGCAGGCAAGACGTCTGGGTCGCGAGCATCTTTATATGCCGGGTAGTTTTTCTTATGAAGAGATCGAACGGCAGTTAAAGCAGCTGACCGATGCGCTTGGATTGCCGGAGCTGACGAATGACGAGCTGGCGCACGAACGTGCGACCTGTGAGGAAAAGCTTACAGAAGCAAGAAATCTGATCCAGGAGACACCGATTGTCTTAGATTATCTATACCATCCAAGACCACTGGGACTGGCAAAGCTGCTTCTGACACATGGTTTCCGTGTGAAAGCAGTCTATCTGGACAGTATCAGCCCGGAAGAGAAAGAGGAGTTCTTCTGGCTTAAAGAGCACGCACCGGAACTGGAACTGATCGCGACAATCCAGCCAAAGATGCGAATCCTGCCAAGAGGCAGCGGCGAAGAAGTGCTTGCAATCGGGCAGAAAGCAGCTTATTTCAGTCGCAGCCGACATTTTGTCAATCTGGTACAGGGAGAAGGTCTGTATGGATTCGATGGTATCCGAAGAACTGCAGAGCTGATGATGGATGCATATCAAAATGAAAAAAATACAGAAAAACTGGTCGTTCAAAAGGGATGGGGGTGCGAATGCTGCCTATGAGACAATCATATCGAATCATACCGGTATATACGGCAGATGTGTCAGGTGTCTGTTCTGCCTTGTATGAACTGGGCGGAATGACAGTCATGCATGACCCTTCCGGATGCAATTCTACTTATAATACCCATGACGAGATCCGCTGGTATGATCAGGACAGCCTGATCTATATCTCCGGACTTACAGAAACAGATGCAATCATGGGAAATGACCGGAAATTTATTGATGATATTGTAGATGCAGCCAGTGAACTGCAGCCTGCATTCATTGCCCTGGCGGGTTCGCCGATTCCTTATATGAATGGTACGGACTTTCCGGCAATCGCGCGAGTGATTGAAAATAAAACAGGTATCCCCACATTTTCTGTGCCGACAAATGGCATGCATGATTATGTATATGGAGCTGGAATGGCATTGGAAGAGATTGCCAGGCGCTTCGTCAAAGCACCTGGCTGTCAGGCGAAAAGTGGTTCTTCTCGCAGTGTCAACCTTCTGGGCATAACACCACTGGATTTTGGCCCACAGGAAAATGTAGATACATTAAAAGAAAATCTGAATAAATATGGATGGAATGTTTTGTCTACATGGGCTATGGGAGATGACTTCGAGACTTTACAGACATCAGGAAATGCAGATGTCAATCTGGTGGTATCTGCAGTGGGACTGCGGGCAGCAAAGGTTCTCTGGGAAACCTGCCACATCCCTTATGTGATCGGAACACCGAATCAGTGGCTGGCAGAAGATATTTCCTATGCACTGGAGATGGCGGTTACGCAGCAGACAGCCACTGCAAATGTATATTTGCAGAACCGTATGCAGCAGGAGACAGAGATCAATCTGATTGGAGAGCCGGTCACTATGGGATCGTTGGCAGCAGGTATCGAGAAAAAATATGGACGCATGACCCGTGTACTGTGTCCGTTAAAGGAATGCGAATCTTTGCTTGGCAGGAACGACAAAGTAGTGCTCGGGGAAGAGGCGATGGAAGAGGAACTGAAGAATGCGAAGATCATTGTAGCAGACCCTCTGTATCGTCCAATCTGTCCCAAGGACAGTACCTTTTATGAAATCCCGCATGTGGCATTTTCGGGAAGAATGTTTATTGATAAATAAGGATTTGAGGAGGAAGTGTTGAATGAAATACGTAACATATTTGTATGATAACAAAGAATCGGTCGGTTTCTTAAAAGAATCGGACAACGCGGTTTATCCATTGCCGTTTGCAGATATGAATGCACTGATTGAAGCACCTAAGGAGAAGCTTGAGGTTGCCATAAAGGAAGCAAAGAATAAGATTTTGCTATCAGATGTTACATTGCTTGCACCGATTCCAAGACCAAAGCAGGATGTGATCTGCCTTGGAATCAACTACAAGGCGCATGCTATTGAAGAACTTTCCTCGGGCATGACACTTATGCCGGGCACCATCATTGCAACAGGAACACCTTCAGGCGTAGGCATGGGATTTGATCCACCTAAGTTTCTGAAGTCAGGTGATATGGTCGAGTGTTCTATTGAAGGAATTGGAACACTTCGCAATGTGGTGCGATAGGCACGTATAATATTGAAAAGTATGAAAAAAAGAAACATAGTTTATTATCTGCTCCTTATTCTTATCATGGCTGTTCTGACGGGCTGCGGTTATACGCAGGAAGAAAAGGCAGAGATGAAGCGTTATGAGAAGCAAGGTCGTGAAAACGCGGAGAATTATATTAAAGCGAAATATGGAATTGATGCAAAAGTCAGGGAATTGAATTGTGAGAAATATAATTCAGGTCCGGTTCCTGATTTTTTCCCTTCTCCCACTGGAAATGTGTTCATAAGGATGAACTATCAGGGAGAAGATTTTTCTGTTTTTATTTCAGGAGAAAGGGAAAATACCGAAGGAATCGATAATTATCAATTTCAGGAGATTGTCACAGCGTTTTCACAGGAACTGGATGAAATCACAGGATTTCATCCAGAAAGCGTATTTGTGAGCTATGGGGAGTACGAAACGGTAAATGACGAGAAGAATGGAATGATACGCACTTTCTATGATGGAGGAAATCTGTCAGAAATATTGCAGGATGAATCTGCGAGAACTGTTGTGTCTTATGTGAATCAGGCAGTAGATCAGATTCCTGTATCAGAGATAAGCCGGGCAACTGGTGTTGATACGATTTTATTTGCAGACTATGAGAGTCGGGAAGCGTATCAGACGGTTCAGCAGCCCTATTATAATCTGGCTGGCTGGCCGATTGAAAACGGCATTGAAGACCAGTTATACCAGATAAATGGCTACCGTATTGTAAGTGCAGGTGAAGATACTTATATAAAATGTGAAAAGAAAATTCAGGATGATATTATCCTGATTACAGAGCAGCCACAGGAGCAAGTGGCACTTGAAAAGACGGTTCTGGACTCGCAGGAGAACTGGAATGGAAATGGTTTTATTGACGCAAAACAGGTGACAGATGCATATACACTTGAGACGGATGCAGAAAAAGTATATGTGTATTTTCCGGTAGAAAAACTGAATACAGACGATGTGGAACATGCACAGTTAGTCAAACAGTATCAGTATCAGGATGAGACATGCTATCGCAATATCCTAGGTGGTGTGACGGATGATGGCAGATATATTCGAGGTATCATCTACACAAGAGATGAGTCAGAGATAAAGATATCTGTGTTTGTAGATGAAAAGTGAAATATCTGAATTGGTGCATGAAATAAGTATTGTTATTGTGTGGACAGAGCTAAAGTTTAGGGAGGGTTAAAAGATGCAGAAGATTACATTTGAAGTGTGCGCCGGAAGTTATCAGGACTGTCTGGCTGCAGAAAAGGGAGGAGCAGACCGGGTAGAACTGAACAGTGCTTTAAGCGTGGGCGGACTGACGCCATCACTTATCAGTCTTATGCGGGCAAAGAAGGAGACATCCCTCAAGATTGTGTGTATGGTACGACCGCGGGCAGGCGGGTTCTGCTATGATGAAACAGAAGCACAGCTTATGCTGGAGGAGGCGGAACTGCTTCTGGAGCATGGAGCTGATGGAATTGCTTTCGGATTTCTGAAAGCAGACAGAACTGTGGACGCGGAGAAGACGAAAAAAATGGTGGAACTGATTCATGTGAAAGGCGGGGAGGCTGTATTCCACAGAGCCTTTGATGTGACACCGGAACCGGAAAAAGCTATCGAGACAATGATAGACTGCGGTGTGGATCGGTTGCTTACCAGTGGGCAGCAGGCAAAAGCGTCGGAGGGCGTAACATTGCTCGCAGAGCTTCAGAATAAGTACGGAGATAAGATCGAATTGTTGGCTGGAAGCGGTGTCAACGCTGGAAATGTACGGGAACTCATGGAAAAGACAGGCATTCGTCAGATACATTCTTCCTGCAAATCCTACCGCATGGATTCTACTACAGAAACTGGTAGTGTAAGTTATGCATATCTGTCAGATCCACATCGGATGGATTATGAATTCGTGGACGTTGAACTGGTGAAAGCACTGGCGGCGCAGATTCGTTAAAATAGGTGAAATCTCAATCGGGATTAACAAAGTAATCGAGTCGGAATAGAATTATATCTGTAATTTATAACAGATAATCACAGGGATAGCTTGGGCTATCCCTGCGTGTTTATTAGCTGAAAAGTGTTATTCGGTGAATGTATACCGTACAAATGTTCCTTGATTATCTCCGGTTACAATCACAACATCTCCTTTATTGGTGGTTGTAGTTTCGAGAATCGGATATCTTCCATTTTCTTTTACATAAGCTTCCGGGTTGGCAGCCTCCGCTTCGACCAGTGTCTTCTGGCTGTGTTTTTCTCCACCGCAGGGGTTGATTTCTTCAATAAAGATTTCGTAGTCATGCATAAAAATATCCTCCTGTAATGAGCTGTCATACATATAGTATAGGAAAAATTCTGTCTGCTTTCAAAAGCAGTTTTGCATAAAAATATGAATAGTTTTTTGTGCGTTATTACTATTTCCAATGGAAGAGCAATTTAAGAAAATCATTTGTAATCTCGGCGATCATCATTGCAAGGACATATTGGGAATTAAATGTAGAAAGTGATACCTGTAAATAATCAAGTCCTGAATAAATCCTTTCTTTCTGCGGAAAATAACTGCAAAAAGAAAGGATTTATTTGTATGGGAAAGAATGCATGGAAAGTGGGGATGGCATCTGCATTGGCGGTAGGAACAGGAACCGTTCTTCTTGCAAAGACAAGAAAACGAAAGATGCAGTCTGTGGATCATATGAGACAGACGAAGATTCCGGAATCTGACTATCGGAATACCGAGCGGGGCAGTCAGAAAAAGAACAGCAAGGGTATTTATTATGCGAAGGGAAACTATGAGGCATTTGCCAGACCAGAGAAACCAGTGGGAATAGAAGGAAAAACTGCGTATCTGATCGGCGGCGGCCTTGGTTCCCTGGCGGCGGCCTGTTTCCTGATAAGGGATGCACAGATGCCAGGTGAAAATATTCATATACTGGAAGCCATGGACATTACTGGAGGTTCCTGCGATGGAATCCATGATCCGACCAGAGGCTATGTGATGAGGGGTGGACGGGAGATGGAAGATCATTTTGAGTGTCTGTGGGATCTGTTCCACAGTATTCCATCACTGGAGATTCCGGGGGTATCAGTTCTGGATGAATTTTACTGGCTCAATAAGCATGACCCTAATTATTCGTTGTGTCGCGCCACGAAAAACCGTGGGGAAGATGCTCACACGGATGGAAAATTTCGTTTAAGCCAGAAGGGGAGCATGGAGATCATTAAATTGTTTTTCACAAAAAATGAAGATCTGTATGACAAAACCATAGAGGACGTGTTTGATGATGAAGTATTCAAGTCTGATTTCTGGTTGTACTGGAGAACTATGTTTGCCTTTGAAAACTGGCATAGTGCACTGGAAATGAAGCTGTATTTTCAGCGTTTTATTCATCATATCGGAGGACTGCCGGATTTCTCAGCCTTGAAATTCACCAGATATAATCAGTATGAATCATTGATTCTGCCGATGCTAAAATATCTGGAACATGCAGGGGTGGAGATCCGACTGGGAACGGAAGTAACCAATGTGAGATTCGAGATTAAGGGAGAGAAGAAGACGGCAAGAGCCATTGAGTGTCGGATCAAGGGTGAAATAAAGGAAATTCCACTGACAGAAGATGATCTTGTATTTATCACAAATGGAAGCTGTACGGAAGGGACGATTTATGGTGATCAGGATCATGCACCTGTGGAAAATGCAGAAGTGAGGAAAAGTGGCTGCTGGAATCTCTGGAAGAACATTGCTGCACAGGATCCTGCCTTTGGTCATCCGGAGAAATTCTGTTCTGATATTGAAAAAACCAACTGGGAATCAGCAACAGTGACTACTTCCGATGAAACGATCCTGTCTTATATTCGGAAAATCTGCAGACGTGATCCGCGAAGCGGACAAGTGGTGACAGGAGGAATCGTAAGCTGTAAAGACTCAAGCTGGCTGCTGAGTTGGACCATCAACCGGCAGGGGCAGTTTAAGAACCAGAAGAAGGAAGAAATCTGCGTCTGGCTTTACGGACTGTTCACCGATGTGCCGGGAGATTATATAAAGAAGCCGATGAAAATATGTACGGGAAAAGAAATTACTGCGGAGTGGCTGTATCATCTGGGTGTGCCGGTGTCAGAGATCGAGGAACTGGCAGAGTATCATGCAGTTTGTGTGCCAACGATGATGCCTTATATTACTGCATTTTTTATGCCACGGGCGGCAGGTGACCGGCCGGATGTGATCCCGGATGGCTGTGTGAATGCCGCATTTTTAGGACAGTTTGCAGAGACGCCGCGAGATACGATCTTTACTACAGAATATTCGGTCCGTACTGCCATGGAAGCGGTCTATGGATTGTGCGGCGTGGATCGGGGTATACCGGAAGTATGGGGAAGCGTCTATGACGTGCGGGAACTGTTGACAAGCTCAGTCAAACTGATGGATGGAAAATCTCCGCTGGAACTGGAACTTCCGCTGCCTCTTGAAAAAGTAAAGAAGAAACTATTGAAGCGGGTGGATCGGACAGCAGTTGGAAAGCTACTTCGGGAATGCGGAATGGTAAACTGATATTCTGCCATATAAAAAGAAGTCAACATTGCCCAAAGGGCTTTGCTGGCTTCTTATTTGTTGATACGATTGTTTTCTTGTCAGGCAAATTCCTTAGAGGACTTACAATCAAGGGCTTTATCAGCTTTTTCAAGCACTACGGATTCTCCGCAGTGTGAACAATATTCGGTGTCCCAGCCCTTCAGATTCAACAGCTTTCCACAGTGAGGGCAACGGACAGTCAGAAATCCGAAAACGATTCCGGTAACCGCTACAAATCCACCCATGATGAATCCGGGTGACATGGTATCTGTTCCGAATAAGACAGCGGAACCATTGGCAATGATCAGACCACTAAATATAAGCGCATACATAATCTTTCTACATACATTTGGATTTTTCATATTCTTTACACCTCTCTTTTATGCCTGTATTATAGGCAGGCGTATGTAAAAAACACTAGCGCAGCAACGTAAAATATATGTAAAAATCGGGTGAACCGGATCATCAGATCAGGGAGGGGTATTTTTTTATTGGAAAAGTTCATGAAATATTGTATAGTGTAAAGGGTATAAGAGAAATACATGTGGAAAGGTTTGAACAGAAGATGGATCAGCACGTTTACGAAGAATATATAGCTATTTTGAAGGAGGAACTGGTTCCGGCACTTGGATGTACCGAACCGATCGCCATTGCTTATGCGGCAGCAAAAGCCCGTGAGATTCTTGGAAAGCTGCCAGAGGAGATCGTGGTGAGCTGCAGTGGAAACATTATCAAAAATGTGAAGGCTGTCATTGTTCCTACGACGGGAGACTTAAAAGGGATTGAAACCAGTGCCATTCTTGGAGCTGTAGGCGGTAATGCAGAGAAGAAGCTGGAAGTGCTGGTGGATGTGACAGATGAGGATCTTAAGATCACAAGAGAGCTCCTGAAAAAGAAGATCTGTCATGTGGAACTGCTGGAAGGGGTATCCAATCTACAGATTATCGTAGAACTGAAGGCTGGTGAGGATACCGCACTGGCGGAGATCGCATTTTCTCATACGAATATTGTACGACTGGAGAAAAACGGACAGGTGATCTTCTCCAAAGAGATGGAGGCAGACAGTGCAGCCTCCACAGACAGGACACTTCTGAATCTGAAAGATATTTATGAATTTGCCCAGACAGTGAAGATCGATGAAATCAAGGATCTGATTGACCGGCAGCTGGCTTATAACATGAGCATTGCCAAAGAAGGTCTGACAAAATCCTACGGAGCAAATGTAGGGGCAACGATTCTGAAATATTATGGTGATGATGTACGAAATCGTGCCAAAGCCCTTCCGGCAGCAGGAAGTGATGCAAGAATGAACGGCTGCGTACTTCCGGTTATGATCAATTCTGGAAGCGGCAATCAGGGAATGACGGTCAGCCTTCCGGTGGCGGTATTTGCGGATTATCTGTTTGCCGATAAGGAAAAGGAATATCGGGCGCTGGTATTATCCAATCTGGTGGCGATTTACCAGAAAAATGAGCTTGGAAAGCTGAGTGCATATTGTGGAGCAGTGTCAGCTGCCACAGGAGCAGGTGCAGGTATTGCCTATCTGCACGGAGCGGATTTTGATACAATTGCTGAGACGATCACGAACACACTGGCCAATGTATCTGGTATTGTCTGTGACGGAGCGAAAGCTTCCTGTGCAGCCAAGATAGCATCATCTGTAGATGCTGCAATCATGGCATATTATATGGCAGCAGAGCACAGAGGCTTCCAGAGCGGTGAAGGTCTGGTGAAAAAAGATGTAGAAGCAACTATCAAGAGCTTTGGACGGATGGGAAGAGAAGGCATGCGTTCTACAGATGTGGAGATTCTGAAGATCATGCTGGAGCCGTAATGATAAATGACAGGGGAACAGACGAATGCCACAGAAGCAGGGAATCCAACTGAATAAATATACTCCGGATTATGTGGTATTCGATCTGGAAACTACCGGAATCTCCCGCACCTTTGATGAGGTGGTGGAGATTTCTGCGGTGAAGGTGCGTTCCGGTCAGGTGGTGGATGAGTTCAGCACACTGGTCAATCCTGGACGGCACATTCCGGCAGGAGCCAGCCAGGTCAATGGCATTACAGATCAGATGGTGGCTGACTGTCCGCTGTTTTCACAGGTACTGCAGGAATTTTTGAATTTCACAGAAGGATTGACTCTGGTGGGACACAATATTGCCAGCTTCGATATGAAATTCATCTGGCGTGATGCAGAGAAATATTACGGAGAGTTGATTCCTAATGATTATGTAGATACGTTGAAGGTGGCAAGACGGTATCTGTCAGAACTTCCCAGACATCGGCTGGTGGATCTGGCAGAGTATTATGGCATATCGCCGGAGGGAGCACACCGGGCACTCAATGACTGCCGCATGAACCAGCAGGTCTACGAGCGGATGGTAGCTGAGATGCGTAAGAAGCGGGCGATACAGCATGAATATACAGGGCGGAAGGCAGAGACGGACAATACTGGCGTCTCAAAGACCGAAGGAAATGCTGCAGACAGGAATGGAATCGCGAAGCAGTCAGCGAAGCCCGCGCATCCCACGGTGACACTTCGTGGTGTGGTTGAGCGGATCACTTACCAGAATCCGGAGAACGGTTACACAGTTCTGAAATGTGCGGTCAAGAATCATAAGGATCTGGTGACGGTCATCGGAAGTCTTCTGGATGTAAATGTAGGATCTGTCTTGCTGATCTATGGCAACTGGAAGGTGGACAGTAAGTATGGCAGGCAGTTTGTGGCTGAGACTTGGGAGGAGACACTCCCTGCAACTATATATGGAATTGAAAAATATCTGGGATCTGGTCTGATCAAGGGTGTTGGACCGAAATTTGCCAAACGGATCGTAGGACTGTTTGGCACAGAGACACTGGATGTGATCGAGTGTGAGATCTCCCGTCTGAAGGAAGTAGAAGGAATCGGCGAGAAGCGGATCCGGCAGATCAAAGAGAGCTGGCAGAAGCAAAAAGAGATTAAAAATGTCATGCTGTTTTTGCAGGATCATGGAGTCAGTACTGCATATGCAGCAAAGATCTATCGACAGTATGGCAATGAAAGTATTGAAAAGGTGAAAGAAAATCCATTCCGGCTGGCGGATGATATCTGGGGCATCGGATTTCGGACAGCAGATGGGATCGCACAGAAGCTGGGATTTGAAAAAGAAGCCTTTGTACGATTACGGAGTGGAATCTTATATACACTGAGCAGTCTGGCGGATGAAGGACATGTCTATGCCAGAAAGAAGCAGCTGATCGACCGGGCGACGGAACTTCTGGAGGCGGAAGAGTCTTCGGTGATCATGACGCTGGATCAGATGATGGCAGATCAGGATCTGTTCGGACAGAAGATCGCGGAAGAAGAACAGGCGATCTATCTGCCGACATTTTATTATGCGGAGACGGGAACGGCTAGAAAGCTGAAGCGGTTATTGGAGGCTCCGGCGGAGGATCCTTTGTGGAAATCCTTAATGGCTGCCAGGGAGAAGACCTGTAATCAGGAGCTTTCCATAGATGTCAGAAAGATTGAACAGAAACTGCAGATGGAGTATGATGAGGTACAGGCGGAGGCCATCAGACAGGCGGCGACCTGCAAAGTGATGGTGCTCACGGGTGGTCCAGGAACAGGTAAGACCACCACTGTCAGAGGCATCATTTCCGCATATCAGACATTTGGATTGAACATATTGCTGGCGGCACCGACAGGGCGGGCAGCCAAGCGGATGACGGAAGCGACAGGGCTGGAAGCAAAGACGCTCCACCGGCTGCTGGAAGCAAAACCGCCGGAAGGTTATCAGAAAAATGAAGAGAATCCGCTAGAAGGGGATGTGTTGATCGTAGATGAGTGTTCTATGATCGATATTGTGCTGATGAATGCTCTGCTACGCGCCATTCCTCCACATATGCGTCTGGTGCTGGTGGGTGATATTGATCAGCTTCCATCGGTGGGGGCAGGAAATGTACTGCGGGACCTGATGGATTCGGGTGTGTGTAAGGTAGTGCGTCTGACGAAGATTTTCCGACAGGCGCAGTCCAGCAGGATCATCATGAATGCTCATCGGATCAATGAAGGGCTGATGCCGGATCTGTCTAACGGGAAGACGACCGATTTCTTCTTTACAGAAAAGGAGGATCCGGAAGAAGCAGTGGCTGAGATCGTGAATCTGGTGCAGACGAAGCTAGCCAGATATTACCAGACACCATCCTCTCAGATCCAGGTGCTCACACCGATGCAGAAAGGCGTGGTAGGTGCGACCAATCTGAATCTGGCATTACAGGCGGCTTTGAATCCGACAGGCGACGGCTTACGGCGCAGTGGTTATATATTCCGGGTCAATGACAAGGTTATGCAGATTCGTAATAATTATGATAAAGAGATATTTAACGGAGATATCGGAATCGTTGCCTCTGTGGATATTCAGGGGCGGACACTTCAGGTGGATTTTGACGGACATCTGATCGAATATGATGCATCGGAGCTGGATGAACTGGTTCATGCTTATGCAACTACAATCCATAAGGCACAGGGAAGTGAATATCCGATTGTCGTGATGCCGGTGCTCATGAATCATTATGTCATGCTTCAGCGGAATCTGATCTATACAGGCATCACGAGAGCAAAGAAAATACTGGTATTGGTAGGAACGAAGAAAGCCATTTCCTACGCAGTACATCATGTAACAGTCAACCGGCGGAATACGCTGCTGAAAGAAAGGCTGCAGGGAGAAATACAGAAAGGAACAGATAACGATAGATGAATCTTCCACAGATATTTGTAGAACAAATGAAAGAAATATTAGGTCCGGAGCTTCCAGAATATCTGGAAAGCTACGAGAAACCGAAGTTTACAGGCTTAAGAGTCAATACTTCCAAGATTTCTGTCGAGGAATTTGAGAGGATCAGCCCATTCAAGACTCTTCGGAGAGTACCATGGACTCCCAACGGATATTATTATACAGAAGAGGATGCGCCGACAAAGCATCCTTATTACTATGCAGGTCTTTATTATATTCAGGAGCCAAGTGCCATGACGCCGGCAAGTGTCCTTCCGGTGGAGCCGGGAGAACGGGTACTGGATCTGTGTGCGGCTCCGGGTGGAAAAGCAACGGAGCTTGGTGCAAAGCTTCGCCATGAGGGCCTGCTGGTCGCCAACGATGCCAGCGCATCCAGGACAAAAGCTCTGCTGAAGAATCTGGAAGTATTTGGTCTCCCCAATATTCTGGTGACCAGTGAGATGGGAGACAAGCTGGACCGGTATTTTCATGAATATTTTGATAAGATCCTGATCGATGCTCCCTGCTCCGGTGAGGGAATGTTCCGGAAACAGGCTCATATGATCCCGGCGTGGGAACGCCAGGGACCGGAGGTGTTTTCCAAAATGCAGCGGGAGATTCTGGATCAGGCAGCAAACCTGCTGAAGCCGGGTGGAACCATGCTTTATTCTACCTGTACCTTCTCTAAACTGGAAAATGAAGGAAGCATGGATTATTTTCTGAGCAATCACCCGGAGTTCCATCTGCTGGATATTCCGCAGAGTGAAGGCTTTGCACCAGGACAGCCAGAACTGGTGGACAGTACATTTCCACTGGAAAAATGTGTTCGTCTGTTTCCTCATAAGATCGATGGGGAGGGGCATTTTCTGGCATTGCTTCAGAAAGATGGAGAGCGTACGCCAAATGCGCTGGAGTCAGCTGGAAAACCGTCGAAGCTTCCGCAGGAGCTGACAGATTTTCTGAAAGATGTGTCCATGCCTGTTGATACAACCAGAATTCAGATCAAAGATACCAAAGTATTTTTGATGCCGGATGGCTTAAGCGGCTGCAAAGGGCTTCGATTCTTACGCTCCGGTCTTTATATGGGTGAACTTCTGAAAAAACGATTTGAGCCGAGTCAGGCATTTGCCATGGTTCTGAAAAAGGAGGAATATGCATCAGTCATCGATCTTCCAGCTACAGACGAGCGGATCATCCGCTATCTGAAGGGAGAGACCATCGAGATTGAGGATGGAGAGAGTACCAAAGATGCAGGCTGGCAGCTGGTATGTGTGGATGGGTATCCGCTGGGCTGGGGAAAGCTGATCCGTGGAACTCTTCGGAATAAATATTTCTCCGGCTGGAGGATGAACGCATGATGCGCCTGGATAAATATTTATGTGAGACCGGATTTGGCACCAGAAGCCAGGTGAAAGATCTGTTGAAAAAAGGACAGGTCATGGTTAATGGCGAAGTGGTAAAAAAGCCTGAATTAAAGATCAATGAGACAACAGATCAGATTCTCTGCCAGGGGAAAAAAGCATCTTATCAGAAGAACATCTATCTGATGCTCCATAAACCGGCGGGTGTGGTATCTGCAACCGAAGACAACCGGAAGAAGACGGTGCTGGATCTTGTGAGACCGGAAGATCGGAAAAATGGTCTGTTTCCGGTGGGAAGACTGGACAAAGATACGGAAGGTTTATTGCTTTTGACCGATGACGGTGAGCTGGCACACCGACTGCTGTCCCCGAAAAAGCATGTGGATAAGACTTACTATGCAAAGATCGACGGACAGGTCACTGAGGAACATGTTAAGCTGTTCCGTGAGGGCCTGGATATTGGAGACGAGAAGAAGACACTGCCGGCAGTTCTGACGATCCTGTTATCCGGTCAGGTCAGTGAGATCGAGGTTACGATCCACGAAGGACGGTTTCATCAGATCAAGCGAATGTTTGAAGCGGTTGGATGTAAAGTGACTTACTTAAAGCGTCTGTCCATGGGAAGTCTGGTGCTGGACGAGACATTGCCGCCGGGAGAGTACCGGCCGTTGACAGAAGCAGAACTGGAAGGTCTGACGAAGCAGAGAGGAACTGATAAGAATGAGTGACAGAATGAGATTTCTGCCGGTGAGCAGAGCGGATATGGAGGCGCGGGGGATCAATCAGCTGGATTTTGTCTATGTGATCGGTGATGCCTATGTGGATCATCCGTCTTTTGGACCGGCGATCATCAGCAGACTGCTGGAGAGTCATGGCTATCAGGTGGGGATCATTGCCCAGCCGGATTTCCGTCATGCGGAAAGTATCATGGCACTGGGAGAGCCACGGCTTGGATTTCTTGTCAGCGCCGGTAATATGGATTCCATGGTGAATCATTATTCGGTGGCAAAGAAGCATAGAAAAGTGGATTCCTACACGCCGGGCGGAGAGATGGGAAAAAGACCGGATCGGGCAGTGATCGTCTACTGTAACCTGATCCGTCAGAAATATAAGCATGTGCCGATCATTGCGGGAGGAATCGAAGCGTCTCTTAGGCGTATGGCACATTATGATTACTGGTCAGACAGCCTGCGCAGATCGATTTTGCTGGAAAGCGGTGCTGATCTGGTATCTTATGGTATGGGAGAAAGGTCGATCGTTGCTATTGCAGATGCTCTGGATGCCGGTATGCCGGTAAAAGACATTACTTATATTCCGGGAACTGTCTGCAAGGTGCGCTCTCTGGATGAGATCAGTGACTATACGGTGCTTCCTGACTATGAAAGCATCTGTAAAGATAAGAAAAAATATGCGGAGAGCTTCTATATTCAGTACAGCAATACAGATCCGTTTTCTGGAAAACGGCTGGTGGAGCCTTATTCTCAGAACTGTTTTATCGTGCAGAACCCGGCTTCAGAACCGCTGACCATGGAAGAGATGGATCAGGTCTATGATCTGCCGTTTCAGAGAACATGGCATCCTATGTATGACGCAGCAGGCGGCATTCCGGCACTTTCCGAAGTAAAATTCAGTCTGGTCAGCTGCCGCGGCTGCTTTGGAGGCTGTTCTTTCTGTGCGCTGACCTTCCATCAGGGACGGATCATTCAGGCGAGAAGCCATGAGTCTCTGATCAAAGAAGCGAAGCTGATGATTGAAGAACCAGATTTTAAGGGCTATATCCATGATGTGGGAGGACCTACCGCAGACTTCCGGGCACCGGCCTGTGAGAAGCAGATGACAAAGGGTGTATGTCCACATAAGCAATGTCTGTTCCCGGAACCATGCAAGAATCTGAGAGCAGATCACAGCGATTATATTGCACTGCTTCGAAAACTGCGTGCATTGCCAAAAGTAAAGAAAGTGTTTATCCGGTCAGGCATCCGATTTGATTATGTGCTGGCAGACAAAAAGAGCACATTTCTGGAAGAATTGTGCCGTTATCATGTGAGTGGGCAGTTAAAGGTGGCGCCGGAGCATGTGTCTGATCCGGTACTTGCCTGCCTTGGAAAGCCAAAGGCAGCAGTTTATCAGGAGTTCTGCAGACAATATAAGAATATGAACGAGCGTCTGGGACTGAAGCAGTATCTGGTACCCTATCTTATGTCCTCCCATCCGGGAAGTACCATGAAGGAAGCTGTGGAACTGGCAGAATACTGTAGAGATCTGGGCTATATGCCAGAACAGGTACAGGATTTTTATCCTACACCGTCCACCATCTCTACCTGTATGTATTATACGGGACTGGATCCAAGAACCATGACAGCTGTATATGTTCCGAAGGATCCTCATGAAAAGGAGATGCAGCGTGCACTGATCCAGTATCGGAATCCGGCAAATCGTGTACTGGTGCGAGAAGCACTGCTGAAAGCAGGAAGAGAAGATCTGATCGGATATGGACCAAAATGTCTGCTAAGACCTGATCAGGCGCGAGGTGACGGACGTGCGGCACATAGAGATGATAATAGACGTGTGGAGAAAAGCTCTGCAGGTCGAGGACGGGGAGCATTGTCTGGAAGAACTGCTGACCGTAACAATACGCAGAGCCGCAGTCAGAACCAGGGACAGACTCAGGAACGCCGCCCGACACAGAAGAAAAAGACCATCCGAAATGTACACAGAAAGAAGTAGAGGCAGATGAAGAACAAGTTAAACAAAGGAACCTACGGATATTTAGACAGACTGAAAGCTCATGAATGGAAAAAGGCAGCATTATTTCTGTCCATTCCGATCATTATATTTTTAGTGGCATGGGCGATCAACGGAACCCGCAATACAGTGGTTACTGTCATGGTCATCGTTGGCTGTCTGCCCGGCTGCAATCAGGTGGTACATGCCCTTCTGGCAAGTAAATATCATTCTATGGACAAGAGCCTGTGTGAGGAGACGGAAAATCTGAAGGGAGACTGCATTTCCATCTATGAAAATGTATTTACCACATATGAGAAAAATTATTATGTGGACTGTATCGTGTTGTCTGGACGGGATGTGATCGGATATGCCAGTGATAAGAACACTGACAGCTCCAGGCTGGAGGCGCATATCAAGGACATTCTGAAAAAAAATTCTTATAAGCAGAATGTGAAGATATTTACGGAAAAACGAGCATTTATGGATCGAGTGGAATCCTTGGGAACCAGAGAACCGGAGGAGGTTCCGTTCCGTGAGGATGACCGTTATCCAGGCTTAAGCCGCGATGAGATTGTCAAATATCTGTTGATGGCAATTACATTATAATATTATGTATAGTATGATAAAGTGAGATTTTAGCAATGAAATTAATCACCGTACATGAGCAGGAGGAAGGACAGAAGCTCTTAAAGCTGTTGGGAAGTTATCTGAAAGAGGCTTCTGGCGGCTTTCTCCATAAAATGCTTCGGAAGAAAAATATTACATTAAATGGGAAAAAAGCAGATGGCAGTGAAAAATTGAAAGCCGGGGATGAGATCCGCCTCTTTTTATCGGATGAGACTTATGAAAAGTTTGCAGGAAAACAGCAGACCGCAAAAGAACAGTTTCCAACTGCAAAGCTGGACATTTTATATGAAGATTCCCATGTGCTGCTGGTGAACAAACCGGCGGGCATGCTGACCCAGAAGGCAGCCTATAAGGATGTATCTCTCAATGAGTATGTCTTAGGGTATCTTAGTAAAAGCGGTCAGTGGAGCCCGGAAGAAAAAGCATTTCGTCCGTCAGTATGCAACCGTCTGGACCGGAATACCAGTGGAATCGTCATCTGCGGAAAATCCATGATCGGTCTGCAGAGAATGGCAGAGCTTTTGCAGGATCGCTCCCTTCACAAGTATTATCTGTGTCTGATCCATGGTGCCATGAAGGAAGGACAGCGGCTGGAAGGATGGCTTCGGAAGGATGAAAAGTCTAACCAGGTGGAGATCCTGAAAGCTCCAGTGGAAGATGCTGCTCAGATCATTACAGAATATGAGCCAATGAAGGTTTCCTCTGAGGCTACTCTTTTAAAAGTGAAGCTGGTGACAGGAAAACCTCATCAGATCCGCGCACATCTGGCATCTGTGGGACATCCGATCATCGGAGATCCTAAATATGGGGATATGAAGATCAATGAGTACTATCGTAAAGAATTCAAACTGAACCGTCAGCTGCTCCATGCGTGGCGTCTGGAGTTTCCGGAACTGGCAGCACCGCTGACGGACTTGTCCCAAAAAGTGGTGGAAGCTCCTGTGCCGGAGCTGATGAATAAAATTATGCAGAAAGTGATGTGACCTTTATGGCAACCTGGAATTCCAGAGGATTGAGAGGTTCGACTCTGGAGGATATGATCAATCGGACCAATGAGCGATACCGGGAAAAAGGACTGGCATTGATCCAGAAGGTTCCTACCCCGATCACCCCCATCAAGATTGACAAGGAACACCGGCATATTACGCTTGCGTATTTTGATCAGAAAAGTACTGTGGACTATATTGGAGCAGTGCAGGGCATTCCGGTCTGCTTTGATGCAAAGGAGTGTGATGTGACCACATTTCCTATGCAGAATGTGCATGAGCATCAGGTGCGTTTTATGGATGACTTTGAACGGCAGGGTGGAAAAGCATTTTTGATCATTCATTTTACATCAGAACAGAAGTTTTACTATTTACATATCCGTCAGCTGCTGAGATTCTGGAATCGGGCGCAGGAGGGTGGACGCAAAAGCTTTCGGATGGATGAGCTGGATCCGGCATATTTCTTTGAGAGCAGCAAAGGATATCTGGTGCCGTTCCTGGAACCGTTGAGTCTGGATCTTGAGCAGGAACAGGAAAGATGAGCATGCGCTGAAGCTTGGACTTTGAATCCGTGGTTGACAATTCCTACATGCATGGTATAATAACGATTGTTTAATGAATTAGCAATTTACCATAGTAAAGTAAAAGGAGAAGCCCGATGTACAAACAGATATTACACACTCCGGAAGGGGTACGGGATATTTACAATGGCGAGTGCCGCCGCAAGCAGTTTATTCAGGATCAGCTTCATCAGGTCCTGTTGAGTTATGGATATGAGGATATTCAGACACCGACATTTGAATTTTTCGATGTATTCAGCCGTGAGATCGGTACGGTACCGTCCAGAGAATTATACAAATTCTTTGACCGGGAAGGAAATACGCTTGTGCTTCGGCCTGATGTGACACCGTCTATTGCAAGAGCAGTCGCAAAATATTTCACAGAAGAGGACATGCCGGTCCGGCTGTGCTACATGGCAAATACCTTTATCAACAGTTCGGAACTGCAGGGAAGATTAAAGGAGACTACGCAGCTGGGAGCTGAACTGATCGGTGACGGCAGTGCGGAGACTGATGCAGAGCTGCTGGCACTGGTAGTGGAATCTCTGTTAAAATCCGGTCTTAAAGAGTTTCAGGTGAGTGTAGGACATGTGGATTTCTTTCAGAGCCTTCTCAAAGAAGCAGGTCTTCCGGAAGAGATGGAACTGGAACTTCGGGAATTTATTTCCAATAAAAATATTTTTGGCGTGAAAGAGCTCCTGGATCCGCTGGAATTGCCGGATCCACTGAAAGAGGCACTGGCAAGTATTCCGAACCTGTTTGGATCCGTGGATGTTCTGGATCGGGCAGAAAGCTGTGCGGTATCTGCGGATGCCAAGGCTGTGCTTGCCCGGCTCAGGAAGATCTACCGTCTGATGGAGTACTATGGGTATGAGAAATATATTACATTCGATCTGGGTGTAGTAAGTAAATATAAATATTATACAGGAATCATCTTTCAGGCATATACCTACGGAACTGGTGAGGCGGTGGCAAAGGGCGGCCGTTATGATACATTGATGGATCATTTTGGGAAACCGGCACCGGCTATTGGATTTGTCTGCGTGACAGACCGGCTCTTAAGTGCACTGAACCGTCAGAATATCCGCGTAGGCATGGATCGTCCACTGACTCTTCTTCTGTATTACCCGGAAGAAGCGCAGACTGCGATCGCATGCGCAGGAAAGCTCCGTCAGACGCAGGAAGACACGGAACTGCTCTGCATGGATGCGGATAAGAATGTTGACGATTACCGGGCTTATGCGAAGAAACGGGATGTGTCCAAGCTTTGTTACTATAAGGATGGACATTTTGTGGCAGAGACCCTGAAAGAGATTGAGAGACCGGGAGTGGAGAGAAGATGAGATACCTGACTTTTGCCCTTGGAAAAGGGCGTCTGGCAAAGAAGACGATGGAGCTTTTTGAACAGATCGGCATCACCTGCGAGGAGATGAAAGACCCGGATACCAGAAAGCTGATCTTTGTAAATGAAGAATTGAAACTGAAATTTTTCCTGGCAAAAGGACCGGATGTGCCTACGTATGTGGAGTATGGTGCGGCAGATATTGGTATTGTGGGCAAGGATACCATCCTGGAGGAAGGACGTCGCATGTATGAGGTGCTGGATCTGGGATATGGAAAATGCCGTATGTGCGTGTGCGGACCGGAATCTGCAAAGGAGCTTCTGGAACATCAGGAACTGATCCGTGTGGCAACTAAATACCCGCATATTGCAAAGGATTATTTTTACAATCGAAAGCATCAGACAGTGGAGATCATCAAACTGAACGGTTCCATTGAACTGGCACCAATCGTAGGGCTGTCAGAGGTCATTGTGGATATTGTGGAGACCGGATCAACTCTCAGGGAGAACGGACTGCAGGTTCTGGAAGAGGTTTGCCCGCTGTCTGCCCGTATGGTGGTTAATCAGGTCAGTATGAAGATGGAAAATGAGCGGATCGGCAAGCTGATCGCAGATCTGAAAGCAGTCTTATAGGAGGCAGAGAAGATGAGAATCGTAACGCTGAGCAAGGAATCCAGACAGAATCTGCTGGACAGCCTGTTAAAAAGAAGTCCGGGAAACTATGGACAGTACCAGGATACGGTACAGGAGATCGTGGACCGGGTAAAGACAAAAGGAGATCAGGCACTGTTTGAACTGACCAGAAAGTTTGACTGGGAGGGCATAGATGCTTCTAATGTGAAAGTGACAGAGGCAGAAGTGCAGGAAGCCTATGACACCATTGATCCGCAGCTGGTAGAGACAATCCGCAAGTCTCTGAAAAACATCCGTGAGTATCATGAGAAGCAGAAGCAGTACAGCTGGTTTGATACTACCCCGGAGGGAACAATGCTTGGCCAGAAGGTAACTCCGCTTGCCAGTGCAGGTGTCTATGTGCCAGGCGGAAAAGCAGTGTATCCGTCTTCGGTTCTGATGAATATTGTTCCGGCGAAGATCGCTGGTGTGGCACATGTGGTGATGTGTACGCCATGTAATAAAGAAGGAAAAGTGAATCCGGCTGTGCTGGTGGCCGCAAAAGAAGCAGGTGCAGATGAAGTCTATAAAGTAGGTGGGGCTCAGGCTATTGCAGCTATGGCATTTGGAACAGAGAGCATACCAAAAGTTGATAAGATCACGGGTCCTGGAAATATTTTTGTGGCACTGGCTAAGAAAGCTGTATCAGGATTTGTCAGTATCGATTCTATTGCAGGTCCCAGCGAGATCCTGGTACTGGCAGATGAGACAGCCAACCCAAGATATGTGGCGGCTGATCTTCTGTCTCAGGCAGAGCATGATGAGATGGCAAGTGCGATCCTTGTGACTACCAGCAAAGAACTGGCAGAAAAGGTGTCAGAGGAAGTGGATGCGTTTGTAAAAATCCTTTCCAGAAAAGAGATCATCAGCAAATCACTGGATAATTATGGATATATTCTGGTGGCAGAGACACTGGAGGATGCCATTGAGACCGTCGATCTGATTGCATCCGAGCATCTGGAGATTGTGACAAAGAATCCTTTTGAAGTGATGATGAAAGTAAAGAATGCCGGAGCGATCTTCCTTGGAGAGTACAGCAGTGAGCCGCTGGGGGATTATTTTGCAGGACCGAACCATATCCTGCCTACGAACGGAACTGCCAGATTCTTTTCTCCGGTATCAGTGGATGATTTCATCAAAAAATCCAGTATCATTTACTATTCCAAAGAGGCACTGCAGCGTGTTCACAAGGATATCGAGTATTTTGCAAAGGCTGAACAGCTGACTGCACATGCTAATTCCATTGCAGTGCGTTTTGAAGATGAAAACTAAAGGAGAAGGTGTATGAGCAGATCAGCAAGTATCGAGAGAAATACAAAAGAAACAGATATCCGTGTAACGTTGGAGCTGGACGGAACCGGTCAGGCAGAACTGGATACAGGGATCGGATTCTTTGACCATATGCTGGATGGATTTGCAAGACATGGTCTGTTTGACCTGAATGTTTATGTGGACGGTGATCTGGATGTGGACTGTCATCATACGGTGGAGGATACGGGTATCGTTCTTGGAAATGCGATCAAGGAAGCTGTGGGGGACAAAAAGGGTATCCGCAGATATGGAAGCTGTATCCTTCCCATGGATGAGGCGCTGGTGCTGTGTGCAGTGGATCTGTCCGGCAGACCTTATTATGTATCAGATGCGATGTTTTCTGCACCGATGATCGGAGAACTGGATACAGAGACCATCAGTGAGTTTTTCTACGCAGTCTCCTACAGTGCAGCTATGAATCTGCATTTTAAGGTGTTGTCAGGAACGAACAGCCATCATATCTGTGAAGCTATGTTCAAGGCATTTGCCAAAGCACTGGATATGGCAGTGTCCGAAGATCCGAGAATCACCGATGTATTATCAACGAAAGGCAGTTTATAAGATGAAGATCAAACATTTAGTACCGGTTATGCCGGTGAGAAACGGGAAAGTAAACGGACAGGACGGCGTAAAGCTCGCTGGCTTCTATAGTGACAATGGTGCAGATGCAATCCTTGTCTTTGATCTGTCTGATTCGGATGAAGAGCATGAGAAAAATATTCTGCTGCTCAAGGAGATGGCACGCCGGGTGGAAATCCCTATCTATGCAGGTGGTCATATTCGTCGTGTGGAGGATGTAAAAAAGATTCTGTATGCAGGCTGCCAAAAGGCGGTGCTCAATTATGGAAGATCCAGTAATGTGGAGATGACCGAAGAGGTATCCAAGCGGTTCGGACAGGAAAAGATTGCATTCAGCATCTCGGATGCTGCTCAGTACACAGACAAGCTGCCGGAATATGGAAGCATGATCTTCTGGTCCGGCTCAGACAGCAGTTGTCCGTTCGGCGAGAAGATGCCGGTGATCAGCGTCAGCTCGGCTGCGACAGATGAGGATATTATCAATGTACTGTCCAATAAATGGGCAGATGGTATTGCAACTGCGTATTTTTCAACGGAAGTGGCTGATTTTATGTCCCTGAAGCAGAAATGTGCAGACCGGGGACTTCAGATGGATGTGCTGGTCAGCAGCCTTTCCTGGGATCAGTTCCGTCCAAACAGCGATGGACTGGTGCCGGTTGTTGTACAGGATTACAGAACAGATGAAGTGCTGATGCTTGCCTATATGAATGAAGAGGCCTTTTATACAACTCTGAAGCTCGGAAGAATGACATACTGGAGCAGAAGTCGTCAGGAGCTGTGGACCAAGGGTATGACCAGTGGGCATTTCCAGTATGTAAAGCAGTTGTCCATCGACTGTGACAATGATACGATTCTTGCAAAGGTAAGCCAGGTGGGTGCTGCCTGCCACACAGGCAACCGTACCTGTTTTTACAGAGATCTGGTAAAGAAGGAATTTAACAATGTGAATCCGTTGGAAGTCTTTGAAAATGTATATCAGATCATCAAAGACAGAAAAGAGCATCCGAAGGAAGGTTCTTACACCAATTACCTGTTTGACAAAGGGATTGATAAGATCCTGAAAAAAGTAGGAGAAGAGTGTACAGAGCTGGTGATCGCAGCCAAGAATCCGGATCCAGAGGAGATCAAGTATGAGATGTCTGATTTCCTGTATCATGCCATGGTGCTGATGGTAGAGCGTGGCGTGACCTGGGAGGATATTACGGAAGAACTGGCAAATCGCTAGAGAAGGGCATTTTATAAAAGCCGTCCATGTGAGTGACAGATCCGGCATGAGAGCCGGGACATATGCATACATTGTACAGAGGTGATGCATGTGGGCGCATACAGAGAACAGCTATTAAGAGAAACCGGAGGGAGATCTACGAAGGAACTGCATATGCAGAACCGGGGTGAAGAGATGCCCTCCGGTTTTCTGACTACATTTAAGATCCGGTTCACTATCAGCCTGTGTCTGTTTGGATTTTTTGCATGGATGAGTCTGACAGGAAAGGAAATCTATCATATATCAGCTGATCAGATTGAAGCAGCTGTTGAATCAGATATTCTGCAAGGTCAGATTTCTGACTGTCTGATAAAATTAGGACTTTACGAATAGGGTGACAGATGCTAGAATGTCTATAATGTTCGGAGTCTGAAGCTGACTCCGGTAAGTGACATGAATAACATTTTTTGAAAAATAACAATGGACAAAGGATGCAAAGAAATGGAACTTCTGGAAGAGAGAATTAGAAAAGACGGTATTGTAAAAGAAGGAAATGTACTGAAAGTGGACAATTTTCTGAATCATCAGATGGATATTGAACTGTTTGATGAAATGGGAAAAGAATTTAAGCGTTTGTTTGCTGACAAACCGATCAACAAGATTCTTACGATTGAAGCATCGGGAATCGGAATTGCCTGTGTCGTGGCAAGACATTTTCATGTGCCGGTAGTATTTGCAAAGAAAACACAGAGCATCAACATTGATGGAGAGGTATACAGCTCTAAAGTAGAGTCCTTTACTCATAAGAGAGTCTATGACGTGATCGTATCAAAGAAATATTTAAGTCCGGATGATCATGTTCTGATTATTGATGATTTTCTTGCCAATGGCTGCGCAGTCAATGGACTGATTGAGATCATTGAAAAATCTGGTGCAACAGTAGAAGGAATCGGAATCGCTGTTGAAAAAGGCTGGCAGATCGGCGGAAAGACCCTTCGTGATCAGGGCTATCAGCTGGAGTCTCTGGCAATTGTGGAAAGCATGGATCCGGCAACCGGAGAGATTGTTTTCCGTCACTAATGAACAGAAGAAAAACCATACGGAAGACACCGGCCGTAAGTACCGGTGTCTTCTCTTGCTTAAAGGAGAGTTATGCGTAAATTAGCTTTATCAGACGAAATCCTGATGACTGTCGAGAAGCCGGCACGCTATATCGGCGGAGAAGTCAATGCAGTCATGAAGGACAAAGATCAGGTGGACATTCGTTTTGCTATGTGTTTCCCTGATGTGTATGAGATCGGAATGTCCCATCTGGGTATTCAGATTCTGTACGATATGTTTAACCGGAGAGAAGATACCTGGTGTGAACGTGTATATTCACCCTGGCCGGATCTTCATAAAGTATTGAAAGAGAAACAGATTCCATTGTTTGCACTGGAATCCCAGGATCCGGTGAAGAAATTTGATTTTCTTGGAATTACAATCCAGTATGAGATGTGTTATACCAATATTCTGCAGATCCTGGATCTGTCAGGCATTCCGCTGTCTGCAGAAGACCGTACCATGGATGATCCGTTTGTAATCGGCGGCGGTCCCTGTACCTATAACCCGGAGCCGCTGGCAGAGTTTTTTGACCTGTTCTATATCGGAGAGGGAGAGACTCAGTATTTTGCCCTGCTGGATCTTTACAAGGAATGGAAAAACAGCGGAAAGAGCCGTCAGGATTTTCTGAAGGCAGCAGCCCAGATCCCGGGGATCTATGTGCCTTCTTTATATGAAGTAACTTATGCGGAGGATGGAACAATCGCCAAGATGAAACCGATCTGCCCGGAGGCGCCGGAAAAGGTGAAGAAGCAGATCGTCATGGATGTGACCAACACCTTTTATCCGGAGAAACCGGTGGTTCCTTATATGAAAGCAACACAGGACCGTGTGGTACTGGAGATCCAGAGAGGCTGTATCCGCGGCTGTCGTTTCTGTCAGGCAGGTATGCTGTACCGTCCCACTAGAGAGCGTGATCTGGAGATGCTGAAAAAATCAGCTTATGCAATGTTGAAAAATACAGGATATGAGGAGATTTCCTTAAGCTCCTTAAGCTCCAGCGATTATTCCCAGCTTGGTGAACTGGTGAATTTCCTGATTGATGAATTCGGCTCTAAGGGAATCAATATTTCCCTTCCTTCTTTAAGAATCGATGCATTTTCTCTGGATGTTATGAGTAAAGTGCAGGATATTCGTAAGAGTAGTCTGACCTTTGCACCGGAGGCTGGAAGTCAGAGACTTCGTGATGTGATCAACAAGGGTCTGACAGAAGAAGTGATCCTGGATGGAGCCGGACAGGCCTTTGAGGGCGGCTGGAACCGTGTAAAGCTTTATTTTATGCTGGGACAGCCTACAGAGACGGAAGAAGATATGAAAGGGATTGCATGGTTGGCAGAGAAGATCTCTGAGCGGTATTATGAAGTGCCGAAGGAGCAGAGAAATGGAAAATGCCAGATCGTGGTAAGTACATCGTTCTTTGTGCCAAAGCCGTTCACTCCGTTCCAGTGGGCACAGATGTGTACCAAGGAAGAGTTCCTCCATCGTGCCTATGTGGTGAACCATGAGATCAAGGAGCAGAAGAATAAGAAGAGTATCAAATATAACTGGCATGAAGCGGATGTGACGGTGCTGGAGGGAATTCTTGCCCGTGGTGACCGGAAGGTGGCAAAAGCTATCCGCAGTGCCTATGAGAAAGGATGTCTCTTTGATTCCTGGGGTGAATATTTTCATAATGATCTGTGGATGGAAGCATTTGCCCAGACTGGAGTGGATCCTGATTTCTATACAGTCAGAGAGCGTTCCGAAGAAGAAGTATTCCCCTGGGATTTCATTGATATCGGCGTGACGAAGAAATTCCTGCTCCGTGAATGGAAAAAAGCGCATGAAGAGAAGATTACGACTAACTGCAGACAGGGATGTTCCGGATGCGGTGCGGCTACATTTGGAGGAGGTGTCTGCTATGAACATTAGAGTCCGTTTCAGCAAACATGGATGTCTGAAATTCATCGGACATCTGGATGTGATGAGATATTTTCAGAAGGCTATGCGCCGTGCGGAAATAGATATGTGTTATTCAGAAGGCTTCAGCCCGCACATGATTATGTCTTTTGCTTCTCCTCTGGGGCTTGGACTTGAGAGTGATGGGGAATATATGGATATCAGCGTGAAACAGTCTCCGTCTTCAAAAGAAGCAGTGGAGAGACTGAATGCGGTGATGGCAGAAGGTATCGAAGTGTTAAGCTGGAGAGAACTTCCGGAGAACAGCAAAAATGCCATGGCAAGTGTGGCCGGGGCTGATTATGAAGTCCGTTTCCGAGAAGGCTATGAACTGGAAGAAGGCTGGGAAAAGAAGCTGGAAGAGTTTCTTGCTCTGCCAGAGATCCGTATCATGAAAGAGACTAAAAAAGGTGAGCAGGAAGTGGATATCCGTCCATGGGTCTATGATTATCATATCAAAGACCAGACGATTTTCCTGAAAGTATCCGCAGGAAGCGTTCATAACTTGAAACCGGAGCTTCTGCTGAAAGCCTTCGGAGATTGGGCCGGTGTGGAGATTCCCGCATTTGCCCTGCTGATCTGCAGAAAAGAAATGTATGCAGATGAAGGAAGCGAGACAGAACGCAAACTGGTTGCACTGGAAGAACTGGGGGAAGAGATTGGATAGTACAAGACTGTTCACCTGCATCCAGGAGGGTGTGCTCGCGGATGCATTGTATGAAGATGGAAAGCTGATGGAATTGTCGCTGCATCCACTGGAACATGCGTCCATCCTTGGAAATATTTATATCGGAAAAGTCAGAAATATTGTCAAAAATATTCAGGCAGCATTTGTGGAGATCGAGAATGGTATGCTTTGTTATCTTCCTTTGGAGGATGCACAAGCACCGGTCTATACAAAGCCTAAAAAAGAAGGACAGCCTCTGGTGCAGGGGGATGAACTGTTGGTTCAGGTCAGCCGGGAAGCGGTCAAGACCAAGCAGCCGTCGGTGACTACCAAGATCAGTATGAATGGAAAATATCTGGTCTTCACAATCGGAAATGGAAAGCTTGGCTGTTCCGGAAAGCTGTCAGGGGCGGAGAAGACAAGACTTCGTCAGTGGGGACAGGAACAGAAACTTCCAGAAGATCTGGGCATGATCATCCGAACCAATGCATCAGGTGTTGCAGAAGAAGATCTGAATACAGAATTTGTGCGCCTGATGGAACAGTATACCTATCTGAAAGGTCCGGCAACTCACAGGACAGCCTGCTCCTGTGTGCTGCGTGCCAGACCGGCGTATTTAAGTTCTGTGTTGGGAAGCAGAAGCAATTTTCTGAAAGAAATCCTGACAGATGATAAGAAAATTTATGAAGAGCTGTCCGCATTTTTGCAGGAAGAGATGCCGGAAGATTGTAATAAGCTTCGATTTTATGAAGACAGAAGTTACCCGCTGAAGGCAGCATGGAGACTGGAAAAAGGCATGGATGAGGCGTTGTCCACAAAAGTGTGGATGAAATCCGGTGCCTATCTCATTATTGAGCCAACAGAGGCATTGACGGTGATCGATGTGAACACCGGCAAATGTGTGACTGGGAAGAATAAGCAGGAAACGATCCGGAAGATCAATCTGGAAGCGGCAAAAGAAACAGCAAGGCAACTAAGACTTCGTAATCTGTCCGGTATCATTATTGTGGATTTTGTTGATATGGAAGATCCGGAGGATAAACAGAGACTTCTGGAGACCATGCGGGAACAGTTAAAGTATGATCCGATGAAAGCAGCAGCGGTTGACATTACTTCTCTGGGTCTTATGGAAGTGACCCGGAAAAAACAGCGGAAAACATTAAAAGAACAGGCAAAGGAGTGCGGAATCTTATGATCAATGTACAGGCAAAAAAAGAAAACGGACATTATAAAAGCTTTCACATCAATGGACATGCCATGTATGCGGAGGCAGGTTCAGATATCGTGTGTGCGGCAGTGTCTGCACTGGTGATCAATACGATCAATTCGATTGAGGAGTTTACCGATGACCCATTTACCTGTGATTGTCGGGACGGCATGATTGAGAGCTGGGAGTTTACCAATGATCTGTCAGCAGCCACCGAGCTTCTGATGGATTCCCTGATGCTTGGCCTTACCAATATTGTGGAAGCCTATGGAGAAGAATATCTCAAAGTTGAGATGGTGGAAAAATAAAAGGAGTTTGTGCGATGATTAAATGCTTTACTTTTGAAAATTTTAAGAGTTTTGAAAAAGCGGAATTGAATCTTGAAGCATTGACCACTTTGATAGGAGCTAATTCTTCTGGAAAAAGTAATGCAATAGAGGGAATAGCAATCCTTGCAAAAGCAGCTACAGGCATTGAACTCAGTACAATTCTGGATGGAACCAAAGCTTGCGGCAGGCGGGCTTGGAAATGCAATTATTGATTCTTCCGGTTGCAACGATTATAGAGACAGGCAATCATATCGCACGCATTCCGGATGGACAGAGCAAAATAGTAAAAAGTAAGTGTATTAGATAATAAAGCACATTCTTATAGCGATTTATATATCCTGAAAGATAGAGAGGATATTTCGCTAGGAGGGTGTGTTTTGTTATCTTTGAAATCAAAAAGAAAACATTGTAAATGCATGATTTTTAATTTACTTAAATAGATAAAAATGCTATACTCAAACATATAACTTTAAGAAAAACGTATTTATATAGGGGGCAGAGGGCGATGGCAGTATCATATAACAGGTTGTTTAAATTGTTAATAGACAAGAAAATGAAGAAGAAAGAGTTATGTGAACTTGCTGGAGTCAGCGCAAGTACTATTGGAAAAATGGGGCGAGGAGAACCTGTTTCCATAGAAATGATAGAGCGGGTTTGTTTTGCATTGGAGTGCACGCCTAATGATGTACTGGAATTTTATCGGGACGCTGAAAAGTAGTAAACTAAAGGAGAAAACACTATGATTGATTTCGCCCCCGGCATGAGAACCATCATTCGTGATGAGGAATGGATGGTCAAAAAAATTGAAACGAATAGTCTTGGAAACAAGACTTTATACTGCGTTGGTATTTCTCCGTTGGTTAAGGATAGAGAAGCAATTTTTCTTACGGATTTGGAAGAAATTCAAATCGTTGATCCTGTGGAAGTTAAATTGGTTGCGGATGCTTCGCCGTTCTACAAACGAGCACTATTATATTTAGAAAGTCAATGGCGTCAGCAAATTCCTACTGATGCCAATTTACATATTGGCCATAAAGCGGCAATGGACTTAATGCCATATCAGCTTGATCCTGCAAAGCTTGCCCTGCAACGCCCTAGACAGAGAATTCTTATTGCGGACACTGTAGGTCTCGGTAAAACTCTTGAAGCAGGTATTTTGATGTCCGAGCTGATTGCTCGTGGTAAGGGTAAAAGAATACTGGTTGTTACCGTTAAGAGTATGATGACACAGTTCCAGAAAGAAATGTGGAACCGATTCACCATTCCTTTGGTGCGCCTTGATTCTAACCGGATTCAAAAGATTCGTGCCAACTTGCCGTCGAATTATAATCCTTTTTTCTATTATGACAAGACAATTGTATCTATCGACACCTTAAAGCGAGACGTTGAATATCGTACTCATCTGGAAAATGCATACTGGGACATTATTGTAATCGATGAAGCTCAGAACGTTGCAGAACGTGGTGACCATCAGGCGCAGCGTTCTCGTCTTGCGAAGCTACTTGCAGATCGTAGTGATACCATGATAATGCTGTCAGCAACTCCTCACGACGGTAGAGCAAAGAGCTTTGCATCCTTGATGAATATGCTCGACCCGACTGCGATTGCAGACCCACAAAACTATACTCCGGAAGATATTAAGGGACTTTGCATTCGTCGTTTTAAGAAAGATGTCAAAGATCAAGTTAGTGGTTCGTTCTTAGAAAGAAAAATTACACTTGAGCGTTGCAATGCATCTGCAAAGGAAGAATATGCTTTTGATATTTTTGCTGAAATGCAATTGGAGATGGATTTGAGTAAAACCAAAGGTACAGGTCAGCTGTTTAAGATCAGCTTGGAAAAATCTTTGTTCTCCAGTCCGGCCGCTTGTATCAAGAGTATCGAAGCACGCTTGAAGAAACTTTATAAAAAGTATGCCGCAGATGACATCAAAGATATTCAGCTGCTTGAAAACCTGAAAACTGCGCTGGAGGCAATTACTCCGGCAGATTTTACACGCTATCAGAAACTCCTTGATCTCCTCAAAAGTAAAGAATACGCTTGGAATCCAGCAGATAGCGGTGACCGTGTTGTTATCTTTACTGAGCGTATCGAAACCATGAAGTATCTTGCCGAAAGACTTCGCCAAGATCTTGGACTGAAGGCAAACGCCATTCAGGAGATTTCCGGTGGGATGAGCGACGCTGAACAACAACGCATTGTTGAGGATTTTGGTCGAACGGAATCTCCGGTTCGTGTTTTGGTTGCATCTGATGTCGCATCTGAAGGCTTGAATCTGCACTATTTGAGTCATCGGTTGATTCATTTTGACATTCCTTGGTCTTTGATGGTGTTCCAACAAAGAAATGGTAGAATCGACAGATATGGCCAACAGAAGCGTCCTGATATTCGCTATATGCTCATTGAAAGTGATAACAAACGTATCAAGGGCGATATGCGTATCATCGAAATCTTGATTACGAAAGAGGAGCAGGCTCTGAAAAATATAGGCGATCCTTCTCTGTTGCTCGGTAAGTTTACCATCGAAGATGAAGAGCTTGTTGTAGCTGAAACCATCGAATCCGGTTCGGATTCAGATGTCTTTGAACAAATATTGGATGCTGGTGAAGATGACTTTGATCCATTTGAAGCGTTGATGGCCGCAGCTGGTAAAGAGGAAGATGAGAACGAAAAAAAATCGGAGATTGTTTCAGACGAAACCTTGTTCTCGGATATTGATTATTTGTATCAGGCACTCACATATCTAAATCAGACAGAGAATCATCCGGTTGAAAGACTGAAAACGGTTTCCGGTCTAGATATCAGACTGACTCCAGATATGGAGCGACGTTTGAAAGCGCTTGTCCCAGAAGAAGCACTTCCGCAGGGAGAAACTCTCCGTGTTTCTGATGATAAAGCCTTCTGCATGGAACAGATGAGAAGCAGTATGCAGAAAAATATGGATGAGGCTGCATGGCCGACTACTCAGTATTTGTGGAAACTTCACCCCGTTCTGAGTTGGGTTAATGACAAAGCAAGTCTGCTGTTTAAGAGAGATGAAGCCCCTGTCCTTGGGGTTCTGGGAGCGTTAAAGGCTGGCGAAAGCATTTATGTTGTAACCGGCAGTATGCCTAATCTGAAGTCAACTCCTTTGGTAGATGAATGGTTTGGCTTGTTGTACCAAGATGGCAAATTCGTTAAGGTGCTATCTATGAATGAAGTGGTACAGAAAACAGGATTGAGTAATTCCCGTATTCCGAATACGAATTGCATAGGTGAAGATGAAATTTCTGCTGCAAGTTCCTTGCTGCGGGATGTAGTCTCCCAAGCAAAAATGCATTTGGATGAACATTACAAGAGGTACCAGACGGAAATGAGTCCGTTACTGGATGAAGAAGTTGATAAACTGATTGAACTCCAAGAAAAACATAAAGAATACTACCAGATGACCTTGTTCGAGCATGAGCGGAAGTTGAAAGAGCAGGAGCGTCGGGTAGATGAACTCTTTGATCAGTTTATGAGCTGGGTGAAAGAAACTTTGACAATACAGAACAACCCGTACATCAGAGTTGTATCTGTGCTGATGGGGGTATCGCAATGAGCATAGATTTAACAGGTATCACCAATAAAAATGAATACTATACCAACCATTATTTTTCCACTGTGTTTGAAGAAAACACGAGTGCTACTATCAGTGATTGGAATGCAGCTGCAAGAGAGTCCGAAGAAATCAAAACACCCTGGTCGCTTCTGCGTCAGAACGCCCGACAGTATTATACGGCACATGATAAATTTGTCCGTTCTTCTGTAAACTTACAAGTGCTAGCCAATATCAAGGCGCTTGCAGGTAACTATCTAAAATCGTTGGGCTATCCGGAAGCAAAGCCAGAGGTTGTGGCGGTGGACGATTCTCTGTCGGTTCCGGTTTATCTTGAAATGACAAAGAGCAATGGCGCACCATTGCTGTGGGTATTGTTATCAGCATCTAAAGAATCGGATGCGGGTATTATGGAGAGCTTTGTGTTCAATGCCGACGATGTGGACGACGATGCTGCCGGTACACTTTACAAGGGTATTTTGGGTGAGATGGCAAACGAGGACTTGGTTACAAAAATCCTCTTTGGCACAGCTGAACCTCCTCGTTTTGTTATGCTGATTGGCATGAATCAGATTGCTCTTATCGACCGCAACAAGTGGAATGAAAAGCGCTATCTTCAGTTTGAACTTGAAGAGATTTTTTCCCGGCTGGAAAACACGACTTTGCAGGTAATGTCTGTCCTGCTTCATAAGGATTCTCTTTGCCCTGATGACGGAAAAGTTCTGTTGGATGAGTTGGATGAACAGAGCCAGAAGAATGCTTCCGGCGTATCGCAAGACTTGAAGTACGCCCTCCGTGAAAGTATTGAATTGCTCGGTAACGAAGTCCTTTACGATATGAAGACACGCCTTGGGCGTGATCTTGACGCAAACCCTGTAGATGCCGGACAGTTGACTTTAGAGTGTCTGCGCTATATGTATCGTATGCTGTTTGTGCTCTTTATTGAGTCCAGACCGGAACTTGGCTATGCACCGATCAAAGCACAGAGCTATTACTCCGGATATTCTCTGGAAAGTTTGCGAGATATTGCGGATAACATCCGTGATGATGTCAACGAAGTTGGTGATGGCTATTACCTGCACGAGACTCTGGCAAAGCTCTATGAGCTGATTTATGACGGCTATCCGAAAACAGAAGATGAACTGAAAAAGGCAGTAGGTTCTGATAGCCTGCACGATATGTTCCTGATTGCTCCGCTGAAGGCACATATCTTCGATCCGGAATATACCAAGATGATTACTGCGGCCAAGCTGAGAAACAGCTGTATGTTGCGTATCATTGACCTTATGAGTTTGACAAGGGCTACGGGCAGAAAAAATGGTCGCCGTGGCCGTATTTCCTATGCAAATCTTGGCATCAACCAGATGGGCGCAGTTTACGAGGCACTTCTTTCCTATCGAGGCTTTATTGCCGAACATGACCTATATGAAGTCAAGAGGGCTGGTGACAGCTTCAACGAGTTGGATGTTGGCTACTTTGTATCTGAATCCGAGCTTGACCAGTATGCAGAGGATGAGCGTGTCCGCTATGAATCCGGGGAGAAGAAAGGCAAGCTTCGTATGTATGAAAAAGGCACTTTCATTTATCGTCTGGCAGGTAGAGAGCGTGAGAAATCTGCATCCTACTACACACCAGAGGTTTTGACTAAGTGTCTGGTTAAGTATGCTCTGAAGGAACTTCTTGAGGGAAAAACTGCGGATGAAATTCTCAAGCTGACCATCTGCGAGCCTGCTATGGGTAGTGCGGCGTTCTTGAACGAAGCAATCAATCAGCTGGCGGAAGCCTATATCTCCCGTAAGGAGAAAGAAACCGGCGAGATCATCAGCTATGAAAAGAGATTTAATGAATTGCAGAAGGTCAAGATGTTCATTGCCGACCGCAATGTTTATGGCATCGACCTAAACCCTGTAGCAGTTGAGCTGGCAGAGGTTTCCCTGTGGCTGAACACCATTTATGAGGGAGGCTTTGTGCCGTGGTTTGGTACGCAGCTGGTGAACGGAAACTCCCTGATCGGCGCAAGGCGGCAGGTGTACCGCATTGAAAATATACAATCCACCTCTAAAGGGTTGCGTTGGTATGAGATGGAGCCTGATCGGGTACCGTTGGGAACAAAACGTATGCCCAAAAAGCAGGTTTATCATTTCCTGCTTGGCGATCCGGGAATGTGTAGCTATTCTGATAAGGTTATCAAACAGTTGGAGCCTGTAAACATCAAGTTGATGAAAGACTGGAACAAGAAATTTACCAGTCCTGTCACTGACGATGAGGTTGTTACTCTGCTGCGACTCTCTGCGGCAATTGATGAGCTGTGGAAGGCGCAAATTCAGTTGCGCAAGGAAGTGGGTGCTAAAACTCAGGACTCCCTCTCTATCTTTGGTTATACCGATGATGCAGAGGATTCGCATACGACCATTCGCCAGAAGGACAAAATCTTCAGTGAACTCTATAAGAGTGAACACATGAGAAATGCTGGCCCATATGCAAGATTGAAGTTTGCGATGGACTATTGGTGCGCACTGTGGTTCTGGCCCATCGACAAAGCAGATTTGCTCCCCACCAGAAGTGAGTTTCTGTTTGATATGTCCCTGATTCTTGAGGGAACTACAAAATCTGTTCTTGTGACTGATACTGCAACTGATAAAAAGAATATCCATGGACAGATATCTATGTTCCCGACAGAAATGCAAAAAATCGAAGCTGAAATTCTTGATTTATATTCAGATATCGGTGAGGTTGATATTCCTGCGTTGAGAAAGCAAAATCCGAGGCTGGATCTTGCTGCAAGGATTGCTGAACAGAATAAGTTCATGCATTGGGAGCTTGAATTTGCAGATTTGTTTGCAGAGCGTGGCGGGTTTGACCTGATTATCGGTAATCCACCGTGGGTGCTTTTGGGATGGAACGAACAATCGGTATTATCTGACAGTTATCCGGAGTTTTCTGTAAAGAAACTAACAGCAACTCAATCTGCGAATAAGCGAGGAGAGGTGTTGAAGGATATAACCATTCGTAGTATTTATCTTGCTGAATTTGAGTCAACATATGGACAGCAAAGTTTCTTGAATGCCGTTCAAAATTATTCTGTCCTTTGTGGAATGAAGGCAAATCTGTATAAATGTTTTCTGCCACAGGCTTGGAATTTTTGCACAGAAACAGGTATTAGTGCATTTGTTCATCCAGATGGTGTCTTTGATGATCCTAAGGGTGGTCCATTGCGAGAAAGACTGTATCCTAAATTAAGGAAGCACTTTCAGTTTACAAACGAGTTAAAATTGTTTGCTGAAGTGCATCATAATATGGGTTTCAGTCTAAACATTTACTGCAACAATGAAAGCAAAATGTTTGACTCCATCTCAAACCTTTTTACGACATCTACGATTAAACAGTGTTATGATATGACTGTTACAGGGGATATTCCGGGAATTAAGGACGAAAATGATTGGTGTATTCAGGGGCACCCTGGCCGAGTAGTTCGTATAGGAAAAGCAGAATTGAGTTTGTTTGCAAAATTATTTGATGATAATAATGATAACTGGAAACAGGCTAGATTGCCAGCAATGCATGCACAGGCGCTGCTGGAAGTAATGGAAAAATTCATTGAGACATCTTATACTCTAGGTTCCATCCCGGAGAATGAAATCGCATATTCGGTTATGTTCGATGAGGCTGCGGATGCAAATGCTGGAATATTGACGCACGAAGAGCATTTTCCTGAAAGCCCATCGGATTATATCATATCCGGGCCAAATATCGGCGTGGCAAATCCGTTTTTTAAGTCGGTTAGGGTACAGGCTCGATTAAACAGCGATTATGATAACATCGACCTAATTGAAATCTCGAGCGATTTTTCTCCTAGGTGCATCTATCGAAGGAAATGTGATTCGGTTACCTTCCTTCGGAGCATCTCAGAATTACCATGGGGGGACAAATATAATAGCGTCTACCGAATTGCAATGCGCAGAATGTTAAACATTAGTGGCGAACGTACACTTATGCCGACGATTATTACACCAGGCGCTTGCCATATCAATGGTGTTTATAGCATTGCGCTTAAGCAAAAATTATCAGTATTAGCAGGTACAATGGCTTCTATTCCCTTTGACTTTTTTGTAAAAATCACTGGAAAAACTAATGGCGGTTATAACATCTATTCCGCCTTTCCAATGCTGGATAACAGCAAATATGCTAGTGCCATTGCGATTAGAACGCTGTTGCTGAACTGTCTATCCTCAAATTATTCGGATTTCTGGATCAGAGAATTGCCTGCTGAACTGATGACTGAAAGATGGTCAAAAAACGATAGGCGGTTGGACTCAAACTGCTTTATTCTGGAAAAAGAATGGACATGGGACACCCCCCTACGCACTGATTACGAGCGGCGGCAAGCTCTTGTTGAAATCGACGTGCTGACTGCCATGGCACTGGGCATGACGCTGGAGCAGCTGAAAACCATCTACCGCATTCAGTTCCCGGTGCTGCAAAGCTATGAGGCAGATACTTGGTATGATGCCAATGGTCGCATCACTTTTACCAACAACCGCAGTCTTGTGGGGGTTGGTTTCGACCGGAAGGAGTTTGAGCTGAACATGAAGGATGCACCTGTCGGGAAAAAGTTCTATCGCACCATTATGGACGATACCATGCCCGGCGGCCCTGTGGAGCGCACCATTGAGTATGTTGCCCCCTTTGACCGCTGTGACCGTGAACAGGACTACGAAACCGCATGGAAGTTCTTTGAGGAGAAGTACAAGGAGGTGTAAGTTTGGATACGAAAGAAATACTTCAAAAAGGTTCCGTGTTTTTGCGTGACTGTTTCCGTGATGCGATAGATCAACATTATGAAGAAGAAATCGCACTTGCGGTGGCTCACCAGAAAGAGAAAGATGTTTGCTGCGCTATTGCTGCATTTCTTGAAATGAAAACGCCAGAAAATGAGATTATGCGTCTGCTGAGTAAATTCTATGGCGTCGATAGCATTGCGGAAGCAATGGAGCTTGTAACAACAGTCAAGGTGACAAATCAGAACAATGCCCTGAAAGATTACCTAAGTGAGCTTGGGATGAGCCGTGTTGAGATTGCAAATTATCTGAGAGAACATCGTGTGAGAACACAGCTTCAGGCAGATTCTAAACTTCAAAATATGGCTCTCGACAAATTAAAAGCGTATTTCGATAAACATTGATGAGTTCGACCCACCGAGGAGGTAAATCACTTGAACTACATAAAATGGCTGCACATAGAGGGCTTTAAGAAATTTACCTCCCTGGATGTGGAGTTCAACGAACACATGAACATTCTTGTTGGCGAGAATGAAGCTGGCAAAAGCACTATTTTAGATGCAATCAAAACTGTGTTGAATCAGCAGTATCGTAATGCCGACAAGTCGATATTGCGTGACCTGTTCAATACGCAGATGGTAGCTGCTTTTAAGGCTGAACCGAGCATTAAGGCTCTACCGCGAATCTTTATTGAGATAGAGTTGGCACTTGATCCTCAGCAAAAGAATGCTTCTTACTTTTACGGAGAAGTATATGGGCAGAAAAAGCAGCAGGTTGAAAAATTCGGCATTCGATTTGAATGCAAGTATGATGAAGAACTTGGCACCGGCATGGAACAATCTATTCAGGAAGGCAAGATTCCGTATGAATACTATACACTGACTTGGACAACCTTTGCTAATCGCCCATATCAGATGATCAAAAGACCACTTAATTTCTTAGCAATCGACACAACGAGCAGCGCATCGGCTCCGTCGTTTAACTACTTCAACAGGACTTTGTTTACGAGCAGATATGATGATACTACGAAAGCAAAGGCTAAGAATGAGTTTAGAGATAAGCTGATTGAAGCATTTGATAACCTTGGTTTGCCTGCACTTAGTGAAAATCAGAAGTTTGGTGTAGACAGCAAGAAGGTTGTTCTGGAAACGGTGCTATCTATTTATGAAGACTCCATTGCTCTCGAAAATCGTGGTAGTGGCATGGAGAGTCTTATTAAGACACAGATTGCATTGGATAGAGCGAATGGATTGGATGTTATCTTGATGGAAGAACCGGAGAATCATCTTAGCTTTTCAAACCTGAGAAAAATGCTCCAGCAAATCTCAGATCAGCAGGAGAATTCGCAGATTATAGTGGTAACTCATAACAACATGATTGCCAGCCGATTGAATTTGAATAATGTTCTATGGATCACCGAAGATGGAGTTAAAAGTCTTAAGGGTGTTAAGTCTGATGTGGCTGAGTACTTCGTTCGAGCAGATGACAACGCTTTCTTGCAGTTGCTGTTATCAAAAAAAGTGATCCTGGTTGAAGGTGCGACAGAGTTTCTCCTTCTTCCCATGTTCTACAAGCAAATCACAGATCACACCATCGAGGAAGATGGTATTTCTGTGATTTCCTGCAATGGCATTTCTTATAAGCGTTATCTCGAAATTGCAAAAGCAACGGATAAGAGAATTGCTGTTGTTACAGATAATGACGAGAAAAGTGATAGGATAGCAGAAGCGACTTCCTTTAATCAAGCTAACGATCTACAGCACATTTTTATGGGGGCGACAGTAGATGAATGGACTTGGGAAGCCTGTATTTACAAAGCGAATAAAGATATCTTGGATGGAATGATTGATGTTCAGGCAGGAGCAGCTTATAAATTCCATGACAAGGATTACGGTGCTGTGTTGGGTAAGATGTTAAACCACAAAGTTGATGTGGCATATCAAATGCTTACTTCTGGCAAAACATTTGCTGTTCCGCAGTACGTAAAGGATGCGATTGGATGGCTAAGAGGGTAATCTTGGCGGTAGCCGGTGCGGGAAAAACCTATCATATCTGCCATGAGATAGACCCGACAAAGCGTAATTTGATATTGGCTTTTACCCATGAGAACATATTCAATATCCAAAAAGAACTATGCGATGCACATGGGTGTGTGCCTGAATTAACAACGGTATCTACTTTTGATTCGTTCGTCTATCATCAGCTGGTATTACCGTATGAACCGAGCATAGCTGAACACTTCGGTTGTCCCAAGTTTGTTAGTCGTGGAATCTGTACAGTAGATCCTCCACCACAAACAATAAAGAATAGCAAAGGAAAGCCTGTTGCCAATCCACTTTATAAGAAAAAAGATAGGCTTGCACACTATGTCACCATGAGGGGACAATATTACTGTGCAACCCTGTCAGAATTGGTTTTACAAGTAAAGAAGAATCGAGAATCTCTTATTAAAAGAGTGGCAGCACGTCTGAATATGTTTTATGATTGTGTGCTAATTGATGAGTTCCAGGATTTTCGAGAGCATGATTATGAGTTGATTATGGCTTTGGCAAAGCAGCTTAAGGATGTTGTTCTTGTAGGCGATTATCATCAACATTCCGTTTCGGCCACGAATAATTCAGGTAAGCCATTTAAGAACAAGAAGGGCGAAGTTAGCTATGATGATTTTGTCGCAAGTATCATCAAGGAAGGGTTTACTGTAGATGCCTCGACACTTGCAAAATCCCGTCGGTGTTCGATGGATGTATGTGACTATGTCAGCCAAAAATTAGGGATTGAGATTACATCAAACGGAGATCATAGCGGAGCAGTAAAATGGATTGACGATGATCTATCTTCAGTTTTGGATGATGATCGGATTATCAAGCTGGTGTTTCGGGAGGCTGGTAAGTATTCATTTCCAGCTCTTAATTGGTCATATTCCAAAGGCGATACAGTTGATTCTGCTTGTGTGATTTTGACAGATGAGCTGGATAATCTCGATAGCGATAAGTTCGATCCTGACAGGATAAGACCTTCAACACTTAACAAGTTGTATGTTGCAATGACACGAAGCCGTGGCGATTTGTATCTGATGAAAGCTTCGATCTTCAAAGAAATTAAAGATACTTATATCACGCAATAAATATAGATTTGATGCTGAGAAAATAAAAGAAGGAGGATACGACGTGAACTATTTTGACTACGACAAAACTTCAGAAAAAGCTGAGTACTATGAGATTCTTCAGGATCTTATGGAACGATGGGAATACGAGATTGTTGAATTTAAGGAAGCAAAAGGAAGTTATAGTGAAGATAAAATAGGACAGTATTTTTCTGCTATCAGTAATGAGGTAAATCTTAAGCAACAGCAATATGGATGGTTTATTCTTGGGGTAAGTGAAAGTAAAGAAAAACATCCGGTTGGGACATCATTTAAGCAGGGTAATCCTTCGCTGTTAGAAAAGTTCAAATATGAAATTGCAAAAGAAACAACAGACGGAATGACCTTTCTTGATATTATTGAGTTATTCCCTGTTTATGAGGGAAAAGAATGTCGTGTTTTGATGTTTAAAGTTCCAGCTGCTGTTGCTGGCATGCCAACAGAATGGAAAACAAGGTACTACGCTCGGAGTGGCGAAAGTCTTGTCCCGCTGCAGCAATACAAAATTGATACGATCAGAAACCAGGAACGCAGAGATTGGTCTAGACAGGTTCTTCCAGGCGCAACAATTGAACACCTGGACAAGGAAGTAATCGCCTTTGCGCGTAAACAATACAAAGAAAAAATGAGCCGTCCGCATATTACCACTGAAGTGGATGAAATGTCAGATGAGGAATTCCTTACCAAGGTAAAACTGATGTCTGGCGGTAAAGTTACTAATGCTGCAATGCTGTTGTTAGGTAGTGCAGATCATGATGATTTGTTTCCGAATACGCCGAGTATAATGTGGAGATTGATTGACACAGATGGTTTAATCAAAGATTATGAAATATTTACTATTCCGTTTATCACTGTAACGGAAAAACTTTTTGCAAAAATTAGAAATTTGACTTATAGATATATGCCGAATCAATTGTCACTCTTCCCTAAGGAAACACAACAATATGATACTTGGCTACTTCGTGAACTTTTGAATAACTGCATTGCACATTCTAATTATGTTTTAGGTGGTCGTATTTATGTGAACGAGGAAGACGATTGTATAAGTGTTGTGAATCCAGGCGATTTTCTTCCGCAGACGATTGAGAACGTTTTACAAAAAACTTATAATCCACCATTTTATCGAAATCAGTTGCTTGCTGAAGCGATGGTGAAGTTTCATATGATCGACACTGCAACTAGCGGTATTAAAAAAGTATATCGAATTCAGAAAGACAAATTTTTTCCGATGCCGGATTATGATTTGAGTAATGGAAATCAGGTTAGAGTAAAAATCTATGGAAAAATACTAGATGAGCGATATACCTATATTCTTTTCAATCATCCTGATCTTGACTTGGAAACGGTTTACCTGCTTGACCAAGTTCAGAAAGGTAACGGATCGCAATTGTCCAAAGATGCTGTACAGTATTTGCGCAAGCATAATCTTGTAGAAGGACGTGTTAATAATTTGTACCTTTCTGCAGGAGTGTCACAGGCGATTGATGACGAAGCAGGCTATATTAAAAACAAAGCATTCGATGATCAGTATTATAAGGACTTGATTGTAAAATATTTAAAACAATACGGAAAAGCGAAGAAAAAAGACATTCGAAACTTATTATGGGATAAGCTCCCAGATGTACTTTCTGACAAGCAGAAGGAATATAAGATTGGCAATCTCTTAGCATCGCTAAAGAAGCAGGAAGTTATTTATACGGATTCGAGTAATCAGCAGCGAGCGTCTTGGATTCTTAAGTAAAAATTACGCAAGATTACTCAATAT
>OGIO01000547.1_pt1 | contig 44025 bp, 28 predicted proteins | sample 1571841 | NCBI WGS metagenome assembly OGIO01 (sample SAMEA2582111, study PRJEB24529) | metagenome | biome: Human gut stool | place: China | collected 2011
GCGACAGAGGCATTGTGACGCCCTTGCAGACGCAAACGGAGGGCTTTGGTCTCAAGCGCATTGAAAAGAAGCGTATGTGCGCCAAGGACAAGCGCATCAAGAGGCTCCAAAAGAAACTTTCGCGGCAAGAACGGGACAGCAAGGGAAGTCGCAAAACGAGCCGCAAAATCAACGATGCTCATACGTACGGGCGCAATGTTCGGGAAAACTTTGCGCACCAGACTTCGCATGCTCTCGTTTCCAATTCCGATGCGGATGTGATCGCCTTTGAAGATCTGAAAATCAAGAACATGATGGCCGCTCCCAAGCCGAAGTACGACGAGGCGGGCAAACCTCTGCCCAACGGACGAGCCGCGGCGGCGGGCCTTCATAAAGCGATCCAATACGAGGGCATGTGGGGTCGCACTTTGACTTATGCCCAATACAAGGCGCTGAGACACGGAAAACTCGTCGTTACCGTGCCGGCCGCCTACAGCAGTCAGCAATGCCCGAAATGCGGGCACACACACAGCAGCAACCGCCCTGAACAGGCGCTCTTTGCTTGCACGAACCCCGACTGCCGATTCAATGAGGATCATCAATATACTGCTGATCAAGTCGCAGCGATGAACATCGCGTCGCGGGCTGTGAAGCGGATTTTTGATGACCAACAGAAGTCCAAAGAGCGAAAGCGCCTCTTGCGCATGCGCAGGAAAGGCGAATCGAGCGAAGGACAAGGTAGGGGTGGGACGCCCCGAACCATGCGTGCCGACGAAGTCGGAGCTGCGAAGCCGGCGGAGCCTAAGCCGGACACGGGAAATCTTCCTGTGACCACCTAGGCTATGAAACCGGAAGCCCCAGCCAAAAGCGTAGCGTTGGCTGGGGAGAGTTCACTCCCCGTTTGACCGACACGATCTTTGTTCGCCGGGGAGACCGAAGCGTCCCTGCGACGCCCGACGAGGTCGCCGGGATGGTGCGGTCGGCCAATCCGATTCCCTTCGAAGAGCGTATTTCGCTCGAACAGGGTCTGGACTTTGAGGCATGCCGTCGGTTTTTCGAGAGGAGCGATTTGGCCTTTGATCCGAAGCGGATCTTCGGATTCTGGAACAAAGCCAAAGGGGCGTACACAAATCTGGCCTATCTTTGTTCGGACCAAAGTGCAGCCTCTGAGTTGCTTATCGAGTTCGCCGACGAAGAAAAGACGCAGATCCTTCGTTCGGAACGCGTCACGGGATCCGTTTTCGATCTCTACGAGCGGGCGTCGGAATTTTTGGCCGGAATGAACGGCATACAGGCCGCGAGGGCGGAGCCCGGCAGTGCGACGGGCGCCGAATCTCTTGCCGTGGCCCCCGGCGTGATCAGCGAGGCGCTCGTAAACATGCTCGTTCATCGCGATTACGCCAAGACTGCGCCGAATGTGATTCACGTGACGCCGAGGTCCGTCCGATTGTTTGCCCTCGGTGGTTTCGGTGCGGGTTTGAGTGCGAAGGACGTTGTCGAGAGAATGGGGACGGACTGCAAAAATCCCGGCCTTTCCCGTCTCTTTACGGATCTCAAGCTGAGGGACAACCTCGGAGCCGGGTTGCCGCGTATCCGTGCAGGCTACAAGGAAACCGCTCTCGGCAACTTGTTCTCCGTCTCCGAGACGTCCTTCACGATCACGCTACCGAGAGTCCGTAACGACGCCGAGTTCGCGGACTTTGTCCGGAAGTGACGCGGCGACGATACGGAAAGAGATGGGTTTTGTGTGGAGGTGCCTCAAGCGGCGAGCTCTTCGGGATCCATCGAGAAGAAGGTCTCCAGCGACAATCCGCCGCTTCCCACAATGAGCGAGCGGTAAGGGGAGAATTTTTCGCAAAATTTGTCCAAACCGCGGCTTCTCTTTTCAAAATTACTTTTGACCTCGAGTGCGATTAATTTCCCATGGATGCGCAATACGAAATCCACTTCGTCGCTTCCCTCGCGCCAGTACATCACCTCGAAACGTTTTCGATAACTTTGGCTCAAGAGATAGGCACCGACGGCGGACTCAACGCATCGGCCCCAAAATATCGGATCGCTTCTCGCTTCATCGAAGGTTTTTCGGCAGAAAGCAGCAAAAAGTGCATTGTTGTGGACTTGCAGTTTAGGAATGCTTGCGCGTTGACGAGCACTGTCATTGGAATATTTGGACAACGTTCCGAGCAGTCCGCTTTGATTTAGCTTCTCCAAATACCCTGCAATCGTAGAGACATTGCCGCGATCCTGAAGTTCGCCTAAGAGTTTTGTCAACGAAAGAATCTGCCCTGAATACTCAATGCCTAGCTCAAGGGTTCTCCGTAAAAGCGCCGCGTGAGCAATACGATTGTCTTCCAGAATATCTCGTTGAATGGTTGCATCCACCATGGCGTTTCGTACGGTGTTTTTCCAACGCTCCTCTTCTGCGGGAAGCAGAAAAGCGGGACCGGGATATCCTCCGTAAAACATGAACTCATCCAGTTCCATGCCGAATGCCTCATGCATTTCAGCATAGCTCCAGTGAGTCATGCGGATTTCTTCGAAGCGCCCCATTAGAGACTCGCTCAAGCCGGCCATTAGTAAAGCACGCGAAGAACCAAGAAGAAGTACCTTGATCGGACGCTCGTTCCATGAGTCCGAGTCCCACTCCTTCTTGACGACCTCTGACCAGTTCGGGACCTTCTGTACCTCGTCGATGATGAGAATTATTTCTTTGTCAGGATTGCGGCTCGCTTCGATTCGAGCAGTCTCCCAGCATCGGGAAAGCCATTGAGGACCCGCATCACGGACGTCGTCGGCAGAAAAATAGAGAGAGGGCTTTCCCAAGGTGGCCAGGACCTGTCGGATCGTCGTGGTTTTGCCTACCTGCCTGGGGCCCAGCACAACTTGAATGAAGTGCCGCGGTTCCATTAGGCGCGAGCGAATGATTTCAAATTCTTTGCGTTTGAACATGAGGCTTCTTCCAACGTGCTGAGTCATACACAACATAAAGGAGGGGGAAATCATGCAGGAGTCCCCTATGTAGGTATTTTACGAGATACGGCTCGCAAATTTGCGAGATGCATCTCGTAAATTTGCGAGATCCAATTCGCAAAATTACGAGATGGGGTTCGCAAAAAGGAGTCGATTTTTCAGGAAAGCCTCTGACGCAGAGCGTACGTTACTGCGCAGTCTGCTTGCGTTCGGCTTCGATCTTGGAGAAGCGATAGAGCGAGAGCGAAATCCCCGAGAGCACGAAGGCCATCCCGAGGAAGGAGACGGCGGCGGGGAGACGCTGCGAGAGGACGGCGTCGTAGAGCACCGCGAAGATTGCCTCGAAGACGAGCATCTGGCCGATGAGCTGCGGCGAGAGGCGCGAACTCATCTTGTTCCAGAGGACGTTGCCGCCCCAGCTCGCGGCTATGGCGAGGAAGGAGACGCAGAGAAGGAAGCGGGGCGACGCGAAGACCGTCCCGGGGATGGGCTCGACGGTGCCGTAGAGAAAAAGGCCGCCCGCCGCGAAGGGAAGCAGCGTCACGCCCTGCGCCGCCGCCCAGAGCGACATCGAAAAGCGCGGATGGGTCTTGAGCCATTTGGCGTTCGCGAGGGGAAACCACGTCCAGATGACGACCGAAAGAACGGCCGCCGTCACGCCCCAGACTAGACCGTCCGAGACGGCGGAGAGCTCTTCCGGGTGGGTGAAGGCGCGTACGTTGAGGAGCCCCATGCCGAATGCGATCAAGAGGAGAGGAAGTAAAAGCGCCTTCCACGGGACGCACGCCTCGCGGTCCGTGAGGTTCGCCGCGACCGCGGCGGTGACGGGAATGAGCGCCGTGAAAATCCCCGTGAGGCTCGCCCCTACGTTGTGGACGGCTTCGGCGAGCAGCCAGTAGTAAAGGAGATTGCCGACGACGCCGAGCGCCGAGGCGAGAAGAAGATCGTCCCGATGGAGATGCCGGGCCTGATGCCGCTCCTTGACGAAGAGACCGAGAGAAAAGAGCCCGAAGATTGTGTAGCGGGAGAGCGCCACGAGAACGGGAGAACATTCCGGCACGAGAAGGGGGATCACGTAGACGGAACCCCAGATCATGGTGGCGGCAAGGCCGTAGAGAAAACCGACGAACATGCTGCAGACTCGGCCGAAGAGGGAGAAAAAGGAAGGAAGGGAAAGACGTCCGGTCGTTGCGAAAACGTCCGGTCGGACTGAGCCCGGACCGGACGTCGTTCTTAAGTGAGCGTCATCTTATCAGACGCGGAGTTCACCCGACTTGAAGAGCTTGTTGGCGGCGACGCCGTAGATGCCCCAGCCGAGGAAGGTGACGAGCGAGCCGTACATCATCGCTTCAAAGCCCGAAGCATAGAGCGCGTAGAGGCTGTACACCGTACCCACGAAGGCGCAGAGCTTGATCGTGCCGGCGCCGTTTTGGACCTTTTCGCTCGAAAGGAGCGCCGGGACGGCGGCCATCGAGAGAAGGTAGGGCATCACGTTCGTGACGACGGCGAGGTCGACGAGCGTCGTGAACTGCTTGTAGAGCGACGGGCTGATCGTCATGAAGGAAAGGAGCGTCTGCGTGCAGGTGATGATCACCATGCCGACCACCGGGGCGTCGTCCTTCGTAAGCTTCGAGAAGGCGCTCGGGAAGAACTTGGCGTCGGAGAGCGACTTGAAGACCTGGGCGATCGTGAACTGCCAAGAAAGAAGCGAGCCAGCGCACGAAATGACCATCATGCCGATCACGATCTTGCCGACGGTGTCGTTGAACATCGAGGCGAAGACGAGACCGAAGGGAGCGGTCGACTGAACGAGCGAAGCGTTGTCGACGATGCCCGCGCAGATGTTGGTCGAAAGGATGTAGATCACGGCAACGCCGATCGTGGCGCCGAGGACGGCCTTCGGGACGTTCTTTTCGGGATTGTCCACGGCTTCGGAGTTGGCGCAGGCCGATTCAAGACCGAGGAAGGCCCAGAGCGTCATCGAGATCGAGTTGCTGAGCGCGCTGAAGAAGGGCACGTTGTTGGGGTTCCACGACTCGACGTAGAGCGTCGGGCTGAACCAGAACCAGCCGAAGAGCGAGAGGCCCGCCACCGGCAGGATCGCGCCCCAGGCGGAGAAGTTCGAGAGGTAGCCCGTGATCTTCGGACCGCGGAAGTTGAGCGACGTGCAGATCCAGAGCGTGGCGATCGTGGCGATGCAGGTGCCCACCGGCGAGAGCGTCACGTCAAAGAGCGCCGAAGCGTAGCCCACGACCGTCACGGCGATGGCGACGTTCGCGATGATGAGGGACACGGCGTAGGTGTAGTTCGCCATGAAGTTCCCGGATTGGCCGAAGGCGTATTCGGAGTATCCGCCCATGCCGCCCGGACGGCGGGAAAGCATGCCGCACTTGGCAAAGGCGTAGGCCATCGCCGTGGAGCCCGTGGCCGTGACGAGCCAGGAAAGGATCGAGAAGGTGCCGATTTCGGCAAGTTTGGTCGGGAGCATGATGATGCCCGAACCCATCATGTTGAGCGCCGTGAGAAGCGTGAGCTGCATCACGCTCATCTTGTTGTTGCTGGTGCTGTTGGACATAGTAATTGCCTCAAAGGGTTGTGTGTCTGACGTAGGTGTCCGGGGAGGAACCCCGCGCGGGGCTCCTCCGGAAAGGCCGGTCGTCTTACTTGACGAGTTCGGCTTCGCGTTCCTTCGTCAGGACATAGCCGTAGGCGCGCTTGCGGCCGTCGGCGTCGGTGTTGATGTAGACGCCCTGCAGTTCAGGCGAGAAGCCCGGGAAGCGGTTGATGCCTTCTTCGAGCGCGAGGAAGTACTTCTGCACGGAGCCGCCCCAGACTTCGCCCGGGACCACGCAGAGCACGCCCGGAGGATAGGGAAGGGCGCCTTCGACGGCGATGCGGCCTTCGGCGTTTTCAAGCGCGACCAGCTCGGCGTTGCCGCGGATGAATTCAAAGTGGGCGGCCTGCGGTTCGAGCGCGCGGCGCGGGAAGTGAGCCTTGCGGAACATTTCCTTTTGCAGCTGCTTGACGTTGCCCGCCTTGTAGAAGTCGTGCATTTCCTGGCAGAGCTGACGGATCGTGTAGCCGCAATAGCGTTCTTCGTTGGCCTTGTAGATGGCCGGAAGCACTTCCGAGAGCGGCGCGTCGGCGTCGAGGAAGTCTTCGAAACGCTTGATCTGCGTGACGAGGTGTTCCATCTTGGCCGTGTCTTCGGCGGGCGTCATCAGGAAGAGAATCGAATTGAGGTCGCACTTTTCCGGAATGATGCCGTTTTCGCGGAGGAAGTTCGCCAGAATCGTGGCGGGCACCCCGAAGTCTTCATAGACGGCGGTTTCGGCGTTGATGCCCGGCGTCGTCAGGAGGAACTTGCAGGGATCGACGAAGTACTGGTGATCGCCGTAGCCTTCGAAGTTGTGCCAGGCGTCGCCCGGCTTGAATTCAAAGAAGCGCAGGTCGTTGACCATTTCGTCGGTGGGGTAGCTCTCCCAGGGCTTGCCGTCCACCACAGCCGGAACGAAGGGCTTGATGTACTTGCAGGTCTTGCGCAGGAGCTTGCGCGCTTCAATGCCGACGCGCACGCAGTCGGCCCAGAGACGGCGGCCGGCTTCGCCTTCGTGCATCTTGGCGTTGACGTCGAGCGCCGCGAAGAGCGCGTAGAAGGGCGACGTGGAGGCGTGCATCATGAAGGCGTTGTTGAGACGCTTGTGCGGGCAGTAGCGCTTCTGGCCCTTGATGTGCGAGTCCTTCTTGTGGATCTGCGACGTCTGCGAGAAGCCCGCCTGCTGCTTGTGCACGGACTGCGTCACGAAGATGCCCGGATCTTCAGGTCCGAGTTCGAGAAGAAGCGGCGAGCAGTCCTTCATCATGGGGATGAACTGTTCGTAGCCCACCCAGGCCGAGTCAAAGAGGATGTAGTCGCAGAGGTGACCGATGCGGTCGACGACCTGACGGGCGTTGTAGATCGTGCCGTCGTAAGTGCCGAGCTGAATGACGGCGAGACGGAAGGGACGCTTTTCGCCGGCCTTTTCCGGAGCCGTTTCGCGGACGAGTTCGCGCAGGTAGGCTTCGTCGAAGCAGTGCTCGTCGATGCCGCCGATGAAGCCGTAGGCGTTGCGGGCGGTTTCGAGATAAACGGGCTTGGCGCCGGCCTGCAGGAGGGCGCCGTGATGGTTCGACTTGTGGTTGTTGCGGTCGAAGAGCACGAGATCGCCCGGGGCGAGCAGAGCGTTGAGAACCACCTTGTTGGAAGCGGACGTGCCGTTCAGGACGAAGTAGGTCTTGTCGGCGTTGTAGATCTTCGCCGCGGCCTGCTGGGCGGCACACGGAGCGCCTTCATGGATGAGGAGGTCGCCCATCGAGACGTCGGCGTTGCAGAGGTCGGCGCGGAAGACGTTTTCACCGAAGAATTCGGCGAATTCGCGACCGGCGGGATGACGGCGGAAGAAGGCGCCGCCCTGATGGCCCGGGCAGTCGAACTGGGCGTAACCCTGCGCGACGTATTCCTCGAGGGAGCCGAAGAACGGGGGAAGAACCTGATCTTCATACTTCTTGGCGGCGGCGTCGATCTGACGGCCGAAGAGTCCGAGGTCGTCGGCATTGCGGTTGATGACGCTCACGACGCGGCCGATGAGTTCGGGAGGGAGGCTTTCGCCGGCCTCGAGCACGGCGAAGACGGGGATCCCGAGCGCGAGTTCCTCGACCTGTTCGAGCTTGCCGCCGAGCGCTTCGGCGGCGGTCATCACGGCGGCGGAAACCGTCGTGAAGTCGGCGCACTCGAAGTCGACGACCGTGCGTTCGGCGCAGAAGGCGTCGCAGGCTTCGTGGGTGGCGGCGATAAAGAGCTTACGCATTTTGTAATCCTCACAGAGAAATTTGGTTTTGGCGCGTGACGGAATTCAGGGTGCATATTCCCCTGGCAGTCGTGTGCCATCACGCGAAAAGCGGAATTGTGGTTCCCGAATCTGCTTTCTCGAGTCGCACGAGACGATTCCGCCGTACATCAAAAAGGAGCGGACGAACAGGCGTACGCGACGATCGGCGGGAAGGGTGCGCGGAACGCTGCCGATTTCACGAGCAGGTCGCAACCGGTCCGTCGAGGACGTTTAAAAGAAAGAAATCGGGAGAGGAGTCCGGAACGCTTGGGTGGAGAAAAGCGGTCGGACAAAGGCACGGTGCGCGGCCGAAGAAAGCTGCGGCGCGACCGAGAGGCGGAGGATTAAATTGTGTCGGTGGCGAAGCGCGCAAAGTCGAAACAGGTTCGGAGCGCGAAGCACATCAGATGACATGTTCGGCGCATGCCCACGTTACATAGTGAGCTATCAGCATTGTAGACGCACATGTTGACACCTCTTGGAAAAATCGCGGCACCGGGTGGCGCCGTACCGAATGACGATATCCTATCAATGGAAACGCCTAAAAAGCAATGACAAATATCAATGAATCACGCTTATTTCGTGTAAAAGAGGCGTCTTTTTATGATTGAGATCAGAAAATCTCGGAATTTTGTAGGGGATGAGGGCGGAAAGTGCATCGTTGTCGATTGGATCGGGCTTTGCCGAGGAATGAAGGTCTTTAGTTATGCGAATGTCAAAAAGGAAGTCGGATGAAATCTGATTCCGGTTTCCGGAACGCCGTGTTTCGGATCTTGGAGTGAAGGGAAGAAGAGGACGCGCCCGAGCGGATCGGACGGCGAAAAGTTTCGGGCCCGCAGGGAATAAGGCGAAAAAAAGGGACGCCTTCTCGCAAGACGTCCCCGAGTTGCAGCGCAGAGAACGCTCCCCTCAGCTGTCGAGCACGTTGCGGATTTCGTAGGGAAGCGGCACGAGCTTGACGGGGATCCCGCCTTCCGCGTCGAGCGACAATTCGTGCCCGAAGTCGCCCGTCGGGATCGAAACGAGAACCGCCGCGGCGCCTTCGCCCTTGGCGGCGAAGACGACGTCGCCCGAGAGCGTGCGGGCTCCGCCCTTCAAGGCGTAGACGCCCGCGCCCGCTTCAGGAAGCACGTTCGTTTCGACGAGGCCGAGCGCCATGCGGCGCGCAGGCGTGCCGATGTGCTGGATGCGCGAGACCACTTCCTGGCCGGGGTAGCAGCCCTTGTTGAAGACGACCCCGTCGGTGAGTTCGTAGTTGATCGACTGCGGAACGAAGCGGTCGGCGGTCGCGGCGAAGACCGAGCCGATGCCCGCGGCGGCTTCGGTCGCCCACCAGTAAGAGTCATCTTCGGCGGGGGAGAAGGCGTCCGGATCCTTCGCGAGGACGAGATAGCGGACGCAGACGTCCGTGACGCTCGCAAGGGACGGAGCGTCGGGGACGCGCACGACCGTAAGGTCGGGCGTAACCGCGGCTTCGTTCTCGGCGGGGAGTTCCGCGCCGGCGGCGGCAAGACGGTCCTTGAGGAGCGTTTCGGCTTCTTCGCCGAACCCCGCGAGCAGCGTGCGGTCTTCGTCCGCGGCAAAGTGGACGTCGGAGCGCAGTACGTACATGCGGATGCGCTTCAGAAACGCGGGTTCGACCGACTTGGGGAGAAGAAGCGAGATCGCGTCCCCTTCGCCCCAGACGCGCATCGTGGCGAGAAGGCGGCCCTTGGGGGAGCAGTAGCCCGCGAGCGGCGCACGTTTCCCAAGCGGCTGCAGACGGTTCGTGAACTGGCCGTGCAGGAAGGCAAGAGCGTCCTTGCCCGTCACGGTGGTGACGCCGAGACTCGAAAGGCGCACGAAGGCGGGGTGATTGGCTTGCGTCATAAGAAAAAATCCTTTGAGGAAAAAGTTCTGCAACGATAGCACGGCGGGCCCGCCCAGAGGCGCATTTTCTGCGCCGCGGACAAAAAACGTCACCGCCGCGACACATTTCGTCCCGTATACTGTCAGGGTTTTTCTTCCATCGAAGGCTCACCCGTGTCCGAAAAGATTGATCCCGACCGCAAAGACGAAGACCGGGCCGCAACCCCCGTGATTCCCGGGGCGCCTGCGCCCGAATCCCGACCGGCCGAGCCCGAAATTCGTCCCGGTGAGGAAACGTCCGAAGAGCGGGCGCCCGACGCCGGACGTCCGGAAATCGCTTCGAAAGAAGAGGCCGCCCTCGAGGGCGCTTCGTCGGAAGCGTCCGCGCCCGACAGGACGTCCGACGCGACGGTCGGGGGTGAGGATAAGGAATGCGCCTGCGGGGATGCGGCGGCCGGAAACGGCTCGTCGCTGGAAGAATCGGAGCCCGCGAAAGACGCCGGGCCTGATGCGGACGGGCCGACGGACTCGGACAAATCCGACGTCGTCGAGGACGCTTCCGAACCGCTCCCCGCCGCTGCGCCGCCCAAGAAGCGCGGCCTTGCGGGCAAACTTCTCCTTGGCTTTTTCGTTCTTGCGCTCCTTGCGGCCGCGGCGGCCGGGGTGCTTTACACGCAGGGGAAAAAGAAGATTTTCGAAGAGCCCGTTTCGATTCGGGATGGCGCGGGCGTGGAGCTCGTGCGCGACGGCGTGACGCTTCGCGCCGTCGACGTCCGCGTGCGTCCGGGCGACACGATGCGAAGCGTTGTCCTGCGCCTTCGGGACGCCGGTTTCGAGCTCGACGAGCATCTCATGCGCTTTGCCTTTCGGCTCCACCCCAAAACGACCGCGCCCATGCATTCGGGCGTCTTTCGCTTTCCCGAAGGGACGACCCACGCGGGCGTGATCGACATTCTCACGGGACCGCCGCTTCTGGACCGCTCCGTTCGCATTCCCGACGGCGCGCCCGTCTGGGAGGTGCGCAAAGCCTTCGGGGCGGCCGAGGAGCTCGAAGGAAAGACCTCGGCTCTCGACGCCGCGGCCTTCGCAAAAGCCGTGGGGCTCCCCGAAGGGATGAGCCCCGAAGGGTGGTTTGCGCCCGACACCTACCGCTACAGCTCGGGTACCGACGATCTTGCGCTCTGGCGTCAGGCCTACCGCCGTCAAAAGGAAACGCTCGAAGCCGCCTGGGCGACGCGCCCCGCGGATTCGGTCCTGAAGACCCCGTACGAAGCCCTCATTCTCGCCTCGATCATCGAGAAGGAGACCTCGGTCGACGCCGACCGCACGAAGGTGAGTTCGGTCTTTCACAATCGTCTGAAGCGCGGGATGCCCCTTCAGACCGACCCGACGGTAATCTACGGGATCGGGCCCGAATTCAACGGCAATCTGACGCGCGCCGATCTTCGCCGTCCGACTCCCTACAATACCTACACCATGAATACGCTCCCGCCCACGCCGATCGCGATGCCCTCGAAGGCCTCGATCGAGGCGGCCGTGCATCCCGCCGACACGAAGTACCTCTACTTCGTCGCGCGCGGCGACGGCACGAGCGAATTCTCGCGCACGCTCGCCGAACACAACCGCGCGGTGCGGCGCTTCATTCTGAATAAGAACCAACGCATCAAGAACAAGGACTCCAAGTGACACACAGTCCCCTCTTCATCACCTTTGAAGGCATCGACGGCGCCGGCAAGTCGACGCAGATCGAACGGCTCGCCCGACGTTTGGAGGAGCAAGGCGAAAGCGTGCTCGTGACGCGCGAGCCGGGCGGAACGCCGCTTGGCGAAGAGATCCGCGGCCTCCTGCTCGCCGACGACATGACGCCGAGAACGGAGACGCTCCTCTTTTTCGCGGCCCGTGCCGAGCACGCCGAAACGAAGATCCGTCCTGCCCTGGAGGCGGGGACCTGGGTGCTCTCGGACCGCTTCACGGACGCGACCTACGCCTATCAGGTGGGCGGCAAGGGATTCTCGGGAGCGGAAGTCGAGGCGCTCGAAACCTGGACACTCGGGGCCTTCCGCCCTGACGGGACGGTTCTTTTCGACCTCTCGCCCGAAGTGGCGGCCGCCCGTCGTGCGGCCCGTTCGGGCGGGGACGACCGCTTCGAGCGCGAGAGCACGGAATTCTTCTCGCGCGTGCGCGCAGCCTATCTCGATCGGGCGCAGCGCAATCCCGAACGCTTCTTGATCGTGAACGCCGAGAGTTCGGCCGACGAAATCGAGCGCGAAATCGCCCGATGGGTCGACTCGCTCGTACGCCGCAAGGGAGGCGAGGCATGATTCCCTATCCTTGGTTGAAGCCCGCCGCGGCGGCGCTCTCTCGTCAGCGCGCGACCCTTCCGAACGCGATGCTTCTTTACGGCCCGCGCGGGGCGGGCGGGTTTGAACTCGCCTACGAATTCGCCAAGAGCCTTCTCTGTCACCATCCCGGTCCCGAGGGCGAACCCTGCGGGCACTGCCGCGGGTGCGAACTGACGCGCGCGGGGACGCACCCCGACCTTCGCGTGATTGTTCCCGAATACTTCGCGGTCGCGAAGGATCTGCCGTTTGCGCAGCCCGAATCTTCGTCCTCGACGAGAAAGACGCTCTCGCGCGAAATTCTTCTTCCGCAGGTGAAGGCGCTCGGGGACTTTCTCGAACTCACGGCCAACCAGGGCGGACGGCGAATCGTGGTCATTTACCCCGCCGAAATGGTCCGCGCCGAAGCGGCCGCGGCGTTACTTAAGTCGATCGAGGAGCCTCCCTCCGAGTGCACCTTCCTCCTTGTCACGGAGGAACTCGACGCCGTGCTCCCGACGATTCGAAGCCGCTCGCGGCTCTTTCGTCTGACGCTTCCCTCGAAGGATGAGGCGCTTGCCTGGCTCCAAACGAAGGGCGTCGACGAAGCGGAGCGCCGTCTGGCGTTGGCGGGCGGTTCGCCCCTCCTGGCGCTCGAAGACGTCTCGGGCCTTACGCTCCCCGAAGAGGACGAAAAGGCGCTATTGAACCTTCTGCGCCGGGGTGCCGCGCTCACGCCCGACGACATCGTGCGCGGCGTCACGAAGGGTCTTACGGTGCCGGCGGTGCTCTACTACTTCACGCGCTGGTCGACGGACCTCGTTCGCGTGAAGTCGGGACTCGAGCCGCTTTTCTTCCCGCTTGAAGCCAACACTCTTTTGCGGCAGGTCTCGGGCGCGTCCGAGGAAAAGATTCTCGCCCTTTACGACGATTTGCTCGAACGAAACCGTCATTCGGAGCATCCGTTGAACGTGAAGAACGTCACCGAGGCGCTTTGTCTTCATCTCGTCGCGGCGCTCTCCTAAAGAGAAAAAAGAAGCTTTAAATCGGCAACTATTCCCTTGATGCGCAACGAAAGTAAAGTTGTGTTAGAGGGAGGGCGCGATAAAAACCCTTCGTTACATCTGAAACGATTCTCCTTTCATTTGACGCTTGGACGAAGGGTTTTCGTCTGTTAGATTGAAGGCATGACGAAATCAACAAGGAGAACCATCATGAAAGCCAAAGCTTTGATTGCCCTGGCCCTCGCCGCAGGTCTGACCGCCGGTGCCGCGCAGGCCGCCTACACGGGTCCCTCCGCCGGTCCGACGCTCGAGAAGGTTCAGGTCATTCTCGACGACGGCATCGACGATCAGGGCTTTCGCGTCACGGGCTTCATCATGAAGAAGGTCGGCGACGAACGCTACATCTTCCAGGATGAAACGGGTTCGATCACGGCTGAAATCGACGACGATCTTTTCATGAACGTTCAGGTGAACGAAAAGACGAAGGTGGAACTCCAGGGTGAAATCGACCGCGATCTGATCGGCGCGCCGAAGATCGACGTGGAAATCCTGCGCATCGTCCAGTAAAGAGACATTCCGTTCCTTTCTGTTGAGGAAAGAGAAAAGACGCCGCTCCGGCTTGTTCGGGCGGCGTCTTTGCGTTGGGGCGACCGGTTTGTCAGCCTTCCCGGATGAGGAGCGCCGGGCGGCCGTTGTAGCCGTAGCGGCGGGCGTTCGTGACGATGAAGACGAGGGCCGTCGCAAAGGAGAGACATTCGGACGCGGGGAGCGCGAGCCAGAGCCCGGGTTCGCCCAGAAGGAGCGGCAACGTTTCGATCGCGAGGATCATGAAGAGGAAGGTGCGGCAGAAGGACAGAATCGCCGCGCGACGCCCGTCGCCAAACGCCGTGAAGAAGTACGCGGCGAACATGTTCGAGCCCGAGAAAAGGAGGGTCGTCGCGTAGAGCGTGAAGCTTCCCGCCACGATCGCGTAGACGTTCGTGCCCGGCGCCGTGAAGACCGCCAGCACGGGTTCGTAAAAGAGAATCGAGAGAAGAAAGCTCAGCCCCGAGAAGGCCAAGGCCGTCTTCGCGGCGTTCCCGAAGACCTTCTTGAGCCCCGCCCAGTCCTTGCGGCCGTACTTGAAGCCGATGATCGCGGCGGTGGCTTCCGAGAAGCCGTAGAAAACCGAATTGAAGACGTAGGTCGAGTAGGATGCGATCGTGAGCGCGGCCACGCCGTCGATGCCGAGCATTCCCTTGAAGGCGCGGTTGAAAAGAAAGAGCGTCACGGCGTGCGAGAGGCTCGAAACCATTTCCGCAAAGCCGCTCGTCACGGCGTTCTTGATGGCGCGCCATTCAAAGACCCCGCGCCGGAACTGCAGCGGCGCATTCTTGCGCCCGAAGAAGGCGACGCCCGTGAGGCCCGTCACGAACCACGAGATGACGGTCGCCCAGGCGGCGCCGGCCATCCCCATTTCGAGCGGCCCCATGAAGAAAATGTCGAGCACGACGTTCGTCACGCCCGAGGCGATCGAGGAGTAGAGACCGAACTTCGGGTAGCCCGCCGTCGTAAAGAAGGTCTGCACGGCAAAGCTGAGAAGGAGCAGGGGTTGCCCTAGGAACACCACCGCCTGATACGCGGCCGCGAGCGGAACGAGCTCGTCGTCGATTCCGAGAAAGGCGAAGAGCGGATCCATGAAGAGCCACCCGAAAAAGCCCAGAAGCGCTCCGAGGATCGCTTCCGCCCAGAGAATCGTCGTGAAGGCCGAGTGGGCGTCCTCAAGACGGTCCGCGCCCAGACGTCGCGAAACGACGGAGCTTCCGCCGCTGCTCAGCATGATCCCGCCCGCCGACATCACCCCTGCGATGGGGAAGGTGAGGTTGAGCGCCGCGAGCGCCGTCGTGCCGAGGTAGTGGGCGATCAGAACGCCGTCCGCGACCAGGTAGGACATGATGAAAAGCGACATGCCGATGCGCGGCGACACGAAGCGCAGTTGTCCGAAAAGCGAAAAGTCGCGGTCGAGGGCTTGTTGGGCCGAGCGCATGAATTCTCCCGTCGCGCCGCCGGACGCTTTTGAGGCGGCGCCGATAAAAATCGATTGAAACGCAGGAAAGTCTATCGGGATGCGGGCGCAAACGCAAATTCGGCGGGAGGATCGGGCAGGACGAAAAAAGTTTTGGCACCGAGTTTCCGACGGGGATTCGGGGATCGGAAGGTTTCGAGCGAAACCGCCGCATCCCCCGAGAAAACACACCTCCGGCCCGAGGCGAGCCGGAGGTTCGGAAGCGGTCAGCGGTGACCGTCGGTCACTTGATCGTGTAGCGCACGTGCGCGGGCGTGCCGCCCGCCGCAAGGTCGCCCGCCTTCACGCCGCGGAAGTCGTTTTCACGCTTCACGCCCGTTTCGACGGCCTTCTCGATCTGCGTACGAAGGTCCTTGCTGTCGGGCACCGTCACGCGGAAGGTCGCGTCGGTCGCAATGGCGTTCACCGTGGCGCCGCCGTTGAAGTCGCTCACGACCGCTTCGGGGACGGTCCTCGCGATTTCGCGGATGGCGTTCGCCGCGGCGTGCACGGCGTTGGTGTTCCCGTAGGAGCCGAAGGAATGGCCGCCCGGAGCCGTGATGTTGACGACGTAGGTCTGCGCCATGGCGCCGCCCGCAAAGACGGAGGCGAGGGCAAAGGCCAGAAGAAGAAGATTGCGTGTTCTCATGATGTCCTCCCTCACTTGTACATTTCTTCCGTCGTGCGCGGTCCTTCGGGACCGACGAGCGGCTCGACGGTCTTGCCGTCGGACGTGTTGAAGCCCGCGGCAAGGAGACCCGTGAGGATCAGGCGGTAGACGCGCAGGCTTTCCGCATCGGCGTCGCCGGGAATGCCCCATTCATACCACGTGTGGCCGCCGCGCGACGCGGCGTTCGTGCCGACGTTCACGTTGATGGTCGGAATGCCGATTGCGGCCGGGACGTTGTCGTTCAAGGACTGGGCGTCGGTCGAAAGTTCCTTGCGCTCGTCGATGCCGAGAAGCTTCGTCGCGGTCCAGTGGGCCTGGATGATCGGGTCGTTGAGGTTTTCGCGCTTCGCGGCCGGACGGTCGCCGAACCAGACGACCTCCATCGCAAGGGCGCCCTTGTCGCCCGTCTTGAGGCCGTGGGCCTCGTTTTCGGCGTCAAGCGCCGCCTTGAACTGCGGCTCGATCAGGGCGCGGGTTTCCGTGAGAAGCTTCTTGTCGAGGCTTCGCATGTCGACCGACAACGAGCATTCCTGCGAGCGTCCGTTTTTACCCGCGGGCGTGCAGCGGGCGACCCCCACCGTGTAGGTCGTGCGGTCGACCTTCGGATTCTTGTCGTAGGCGGTCTTCACCTTGGCGATCTCCTCGATCGCGCGGGCCATGGCCTGCAGGGCCGAAGGCTTGCTGTCGGCCGTTTCGCGGTACTTGATTTCAAAGCGGTAGCTCCCCACATAGTTGATCGTGGCCGATCCGGGGCTCGTGCTGTCGACCGAAAGGTTCGCGACGATGTTGAGGGCGTTGTTGGCCTTGCCGGTTTCCTGGCTGTAGCCGTAGAGCTGCTTCATGCCGGCGATGTTGCCCTTGCCTTCTTCGCCCGCGGTGCCGCAGACCCAGACGTCGTAGACGGGACGAATGCCGTGCTTTTTCATCATCTGCGCCGCCTGCAGGACCGCGGCGGTGTTCACCATGGCGTCGGAATAGCCCGGAACGTAGAAGCGCGTGCCGCCGTTCTTTTGTGCGTCTTCCAGATTCGCGAAGCGCTTGTAGGCCTTTTGGAAGGTCTCGTCTTTGATGAGATAGCCCTTGTCGTCAAAGTGGAGTTCGTTCTGGATGGCGGCGAGTTCGTCGCGGGTCTTCACGACGGGGTCCGAGGCGAGCGCGAGCTTGATCGGGGCGTAGGGCTTGGATTCGGGAGGGAGATCCGGCGGATTCACCGTGTCGATGTGGCCTTCGATCAGCACCTTCGGGAACTGACCCTTGTAATTCTTGGCGCCCGGCGTCTGGGAATAGGTTCCCGGAATGCGCACACAGACGTTGTAGACGGGCAGGCCGTCGACCGTCTGCACGCCCGCGCCCGGCAGGTGACCGTCAGTACGGGACATGATGTCTTTGGCGTCAAAGCCCCAGTCGGTCGTGAGGCGGCGCGTGATTTCGGCCTGGCGGCGAAGTTCGTAGCGCGAAGGCGAAATGATGCGCACGATTTCCATGTGCGCGGCAAAGCGCGCGTCCTTGGCTTCGGGCGTCTCGAGGTCGGCGAGAAGCGCCTTCATCGCGGGATCGGCGTGAATGGCGGCCGCCGCGTCGACCGTTTTTTGGTCGACCGTCGGAACGAAGGCAAATGCCATTGCGGGCAGGAGCGCAATGGCGAGCGAGATCGGTGTTCTCATGCAAAAACTCCTCTGTGCAAAGGAACATTCGCATGATGCACGCGGTCGGGGAGGTTCGTCGATCCCTAGAAAACCCGAAGGGCGAAAAGTGGCAAACGGCTTGCGGGAAAAGGCGTCAGAAGCGGCTCATGCGGGCGAGCGCGTCGCTCATTTCCTCTTCTTCCGGAGCGAGGTAGCGGCCGGTCGTCGAGACCGAGGCGTGGCCCATGGCGGCCTGCACGATGTTGACGTTCATTTTCGTGAGGGCCTCGACGGCGAAGCTGTGCCGAAGCCAATGGGTCGACGCTGCGCGAAGACGCGCCGCATCGAGCGGTCTCGACGTTTCCAGGTCGAGCGCCACCGACTCGAAGAAGCCCGCCACGATGCGGTAGAGGCCGCCCCGCGTGAGGCCTTCGAAGGGCTTGCCGCCGCGTCCGAGATTGGTGAGAAGCGGGGTTTCCGGGGGCACCGCCTGCAAACCTCCGAGGCCGCGTGCCTTGAGGCAGCCGTCCAAAATGCCGAGCTGCTCGGAGGTGAGCGGCAGACGGCGCACTTTGGAGCCTTTTCCCACGACCTCGATCGCCGCGCGCTCGCGAAAGCCCATGCGGCGCGTCACGATCCAGGAGACCCGAGCGTCGATAATTTCCGAGGAGCGCAGTCCCAGGGTCTTTCCGAGCATCAGAATCGCGCGCATGCGCTCTCTCTGGTACCCCTCGGGGAGCGTGTCGATGTGTCGCACGATGTCCTCCCACTGCGCTTCCGTGAGGGAACGGTCGCCGAAGGCCTGCGGGGCGCCTTCGCCGCGCAGAAGCGGCACCTTGCCCGACACCTGATCGAAGGGATTGAAGATGAGGTAGCCCGTCTTTTTGAGAAAGTTGTAGAGCTGCCGCACGACCGTCACGGCGTTTCGGCGGCTCATGACGGAGAGCGGCCCGTTGAAGGGACGCCAGCGGGGGCTCTTGCGGGGCGTGTTCTTGGGCGCGATCCAAGCGCTCTGGGGGATCTTCCAGGTCTGCGCCCACTCCGATTCGTCCGTGCGCCCGAGGGATTCCAGCCAGCGAAGATAGAGCGCGGCGTCACCCGCGCGCACGGCCGAAAGGGCGGTTCCGCGTTCGCGCACGCACCAGAGGAGATAGCGTTCGGCTTCCTTGCGGTAGTTCCCGCGGGTGTTGGGATTCGGGGCGCGGGCGACGAGCCACTGCTTGAGGGCTTCGAGGTCGTCCCGGGCTTCGAGCGAACACCCGACGGCGGGGGCGCGGTTGATCGCGCCTTCGCCCAATTCGACGGAAGTGAGCGTAAGGCGCTCGAGCGGCACGATCCCGTAGTCCGATTCGTCCGTGCGGTCCGCATCGGGTGCAAAGCCCGCGGGGTAGAAGCGCTCCGTCACTTCGCCCACGTCGCGCCCGAAGTCGGCGAGCCACGAGACGATCGTGGCCGCGCCCTGGGCGTCGAGGCCCTCGACCTCGCGAAACCATCCCGCGCCGAGCGACGCGATCATGTCGTAGAGGTCTTCGACGGTGAGAATCTCGAGACCCGCAAGCGGCACGGCCACGGGGGCGGGGAGGAGTTTCGAGAGGGCGTCGTCGGGAGAGAGCTTTCTGGCGGGAAGATCCATGAGCGAAAAGACAAAAAGTGATCGTCCGAGAAGTATAGAGCGAGGGCGCCTTCCTATAATGGCGGTTTTGATTACCTCCGACGTTCCGCTCACGTTTTTCGTCATGAAGCACGCTCTTCTCGCACTCTCTCTTGCGGCCGCCCTCGCGGGTGGCGCCTGTGCGTCGCCCTCGTCCTTCGTCGGCATGGGGACGAACACGGGAACGCCCTCGGGAGACGTGCGGGCGCTACAGGACCACGTGCCGCCGGAATTCCTCAAGACGACGAACGACCTCGTCCGAGACGAGGATGTGGAGGCGGTGCGCCCCGACTTTGCCGAGCGCGCCGTGCGGCCCTTTCGCATCGTCGTGCAAAGTGAAGTCGCCAGCGACCCTTCGAGCCGTTTTCTGCGGGTGACGAAGGAGTTTCTCGGGAAACTCTTCGGCTACCAGACCTTCTCCGTCTACTATCTCGACTCGGCCGACCTCGGGCGAGCCGTGCAGGACGGTCTGGCGGACTTCATCATTGCCGAGCCCACGTTCTTTACGGCCGAAGGCCCCATGATGAACGTCGACGTGATCGCGTCGATGCGCTCGGGCGAGGCGGGAAGCGCCGACGAATCGCAGGGGAGCGTGATCTTCACGAAGAAGCGCTCGGGCGCGCTCGTTCGACAGCCCTCTTACTTAAAGAAGGACCGGCACGACGAATACGCCGATCTTCTCTCGCTTCGCTACGAAAGCTTCGCCGCGACTTCGGACGAATCCCTCGGCGGGTGGCTTGCCGCCGCCGGGGTCTTTGCGAAGGCCGGCGTGACCCGCGAAGAGCTTCAGCTTCGCACCGAATTTTTGGGACTCGGCGCCTACGAGAAAGTGCTCGAGCGTGTGCTGAAGGGAGAGAGCACCGTCGGGATTCTGCCCGCGTGTTCGCTCGAACAGCTCGAGCGGGCGGGAAAACTCAACATCGGGCGCGACATCGAGATCGTGCATCCGCTCCCCACGACGAACTTCGCGTGCAGCGTTTCGACGCCCCTCTATCCGGGTTGGGCCCTCGGCGCGACCGAAAGAACGTCGATCGTCTTTCGCGACACGATTCTCTCGGCCTTTCGGGCCGTGAAGGCGCCGGGCCTGCACGACGCCTGGACGGATCCGGCCGAGGCGCGAAGCGTCTACGACCTCTACTACCTTTTGAAGATCGGTCCCTATCGGGACCTCGCCGACTGGAGTTTCCGCCGGATTCTTCGCGAGCACGGCGACCTCATCGCCTTTTTGTCGCTCGTCACCTTCCTCGTGCTCTCCTATGCGGTGAGCCTTTCGGTGCTCGTGCGCAGAAAGACGAGGGAACTGCGCGCATCTCTTGAGGCGCGCGAACTGATCGAGGCCGAGGCGAGCCAGTCGCGCGCGCACATCGCGAACCTTGAGCGCACGGGGCTCGTGGGGCAGATGTCCACCATCATCGCCCACGAATTGAAGCAGCCCTTGGGCGCCATCATGAATTACGCCAACGGCCTCATGCGCCGCACGAAGCGCGGCGCCATGGATCAGGAGAAGTTCCTCGAGGCCCTGGGTGAAATCGTCGCGCAGGCCGAACGCGCGAGCCGCATCGTCGAGCGCGTGCGCGGCTACGCCAAGCACGACTACCCGCCCCGCAAGGTGGCGGATCTTTCGGTCGTGATCGACCGGGCGATCCAGACCTTCCGGCGCTCCCGCACCACGACGGCGAGCCTGCAGATCGCGGTGCCCCGCAATTCGATGGCCGAAGTCGACGAGTGGGAAATCGAACTCGCGCTTCTCAATCTTCTGAAAAACGCCGCCGACGCGATCTCGGGCGTACCCGATCCGATGATCCGCGTCTCCCTCTCTTCGAAAGAGGGCAACTGGATCCTCTCGGTCGCCGACAACGGTCCCGAAGTGAGCGACGAGGCGATCTCGAACTTCTTCAAGCCTCTTCGCACGAGCAAGGGCGAGGGCGGCATGGGGCTCGGTCTCTCGATCGTCGCCAACATCGCCGAGCGCCACGCCGGGCGCGTGACCGTGAGAAAGAACGGAAAGCGCGGCGTCACCTTCGACTTTGTCCTTCCGAAGACGGGCGAGACCGAACCCGACGCGCCGCGCGAGGAAATGATCGAGGTGCTCGACCGCCGGCGCGAGGTCGAGGCCATGGTGAAGAGCGCCGAGGCCGAAAAGACCGATCCCGGCGTCTCGGGACCGGCTACCTCCGAAGCGGCCGTGAGCGTGATCGAGCGCATGACGACGGTCGACCGCGAAAAGCGCGGCTCGATCCCCGTCACGGTGCAGTCCCTCGGACTCGCCGAAGCGCTCCATTTCTACGAGTCGGGCGACATCGGGCGCAAGGAAGACGTGCGCAAAAACTTCCTTTCCGCGAAGACGGGCGTTCAGGGCTTGACTCTGGTTTCCCCTTACGACCTTCGTAGAGGAGAAACGGGTGTGGGACTCGAAGATCCGAAGACCGATGCGGCCGAACCCGGGAGCGAAACCGCCGGCGAAGAAAAATCTTCGCGCGAAGAAGCTTCGAAGGGCGAAATGCCGGCAGGATCGCGCAAAAAGAAGTAAATTATTTACCACAATCAAAACAATCCTTTTCCGCGAACGGAAAAGGCCGGCGAAAAATCTCTTGAACGAGAATTTTCATAAATAGTAAGGCTATCGATTTCTTGTGTTCGATAGCATTTGTTGCGTCTGCAAAGAGCGAAAAGGCGCGCAGATCTACTCCCGAGCGGAAGTCACAGCGATCTAGGTACATTCCCGCCCCCTCAATGCGGGAGCGGGAGAAGCTTGAAATGTCGAGCGAAGAAGTTGTTCCGCTTTTCGTAAAAAGATTGCGGGTAAACGCGCATAAACATGACTTTTCTGCCTTTTGACGGCCTCGTTATTTAGCGTTTACGCGTAGAAACCTGACGAACGCTCGCCGGACATCCGCCTTTTGGGGGAGGAGTAGGGAGGAGAAGACCTGAAAAAGAAGCAAGGGAAAAGTAGGACGAAAAGCGCTTGAAAACGAGGCAAACCAGCCGCTTCGCTAGGGTTTTCATTTATTGTCCCTGGGCTCTCGCGGGTAATGTTTTACGTATAAAACCGTAATGCCGCGGGAGGATGATTGATAAAAGGCAAAAGTGCTGATGGGGTGGGGACTCAAGTTTGCTTAACCCTAAGTTAAGGAGTAGATTTCTCGGCGTATCGGGCGCATGCTCTATACGAAGACCTCACCCGTCCGACTCGGTGTACCCCCACCGAAGAGGATGTTTTTTAACCCTGTTATAAGAGACTTAACGGAGCTAAATATGACCAAGCAATCTAAGCTTCTGTCTCTGGCCGCCAGTCTGAGCGCCGCTCTCGTCGCCACTTCGGTTTCCGCCGCGGAAGCCCCGAAGGTTGACCTGCCGCGCGATCTCGACGGCTATGTGGCTCAAGATAAGGCCTTCTGGGACTACCTCAAGGCCAATCACCCGTACTTCAAGTACCTCAAGGAAAACCGCGTCGTCGGCAAGTTCACGATGTCGGACCGTAACGAGGAATGGGTTGAATTCGGTAACGGCGGACAGTATCACAAGGATACGGGCCGCAAGGTTGCCGTGACCTATCGCCTCCCGTACGAATCCTTCCTTGACCTCCCGAACAAGTTCGTGGGTCCGAAGAAGTGCGGTGAATGCCACCCCTCGCAGTATGAAAAGTGGGAACGTTCGCGTCACAACAAGATCGTCCGCTTCCCGGAAGAACTGACCGAACCGCAGGTTGCGGGCGACATGAAGAAGCCCCTCTATGGTTCCAAGGCTTCCGTGCTGCCGGAAGGTATTGAAGCCGATGACGTTTACGTCATCATGGGTACGCCGCGTACGAAGTACGGTTTCGTGGACAAGTGGCTTGTCCGCGGTACCTACCACGTCGAAGAAGGTAACCTCGGCAAGGGCACGGGCAAGATGGTTGCCGGCGGCAACCAGTTCTCCCGCAACTGGGCGCAGCACATCACGCCGGAAGTCGCCAAGAAGATCCACGCCTGGGATCCGACCTTCCCGACCAAGCTCGAAGACTTCGGCGCTCAGACGTCCAACGTCTGGGGCTTCAACTCCTACGGCGCTTCGAACCGCACGCAGGCCATGTTCCAGCCGGGTTCTTCCTACTGCGAAATCTGCCACACCTGGAAGTTTGACTTCAAGAGCCAGGACGAACTCTTTGCCGCTTTGGGTGACTCGAAGAAGCTTCGTAGCCACACCATCGCCAAGGGCGTCTCCTGCGAAGAATGCCACGGCGCGGGTGCTCACCTCTACGGTGCTCGCGGCGCCGGCATGCCGTCCAACTGCGAACGTTGCCACCAGCGCTTCGTTTACAACCAGGACGATGCCAAGGCCAACTTCAAGACCCCGTTCAACAGCTACTTCAAGAGCTTCTGCCCGGCTTGCGGTACCGAAGGTTCGCAGTCGCACTACACGAAGCACTATCAGAAGGGTATGCGTTGCACGACCTGCCACGATCCTCACGAAGTGACGAGCAACGACTGGGCTTCCCAGTACACGGTTCCGAACCTCAAGAAGAAGTGCCAGGACTGCCACACCACGGCTGCTGAATTCTTCGCCCAGGGCGGTACGCACAGCCGCAACGACTGCGCCTCCTGCCATATGCCGAAGATGGGTTCGTGCGAAAACTTCGCTTCGATCCAGCGTCCTGACATGGCCGGCTTCGACAACGTCCGCGCTTCGCACATCTGGCGTATTTTGGTCGACCCCGAAAAGAAGTCGATCAACCCGCCCGACGGCGCCAAGGATCGTAAGCTGACGAGCCCGAAGGGCTGGAAGCTCACGAAGGACGACGGTCGTCCCTACATCGACCTGATGTGGACCTGCGGCCGTACGGCTTACCAAGACAAGCACCAGGTTGAAGCTCTGGGCTGCCACAGCCCGATCCAGTCGAAGTTCCCTGAAGCTCTCCGCTTCAAGGATCAGAAGACCATCTACAACAAGGTTGTCGCCTGGCAGACCCCCGTTAAGGAAGGCTATGCCAAGATCACGGCCGACCTCGTCACGATCACCGACATGCTGAAGGTTGCGAAGCTTTCGAACTCGGATCGCGCTCAGGTCCAGCTCCTCGCTGAAAACGCCCGCCGCGTTGCCGCCAAGATCAAGGACGACGGTTCGTGGGGTGTCCACGCTCCGCAGTATGCCAAGCAGCTCGTTGACGAAGGCGTCGTCTTCGCGAATGAAGCTCTTGCCATCCTGAACAAGGGCGCCAAGACCGCTGCGAAGTAATCCTGACGTAGGGATCAGCTTCACCTCAGGCAACTGAGGATAGGCTAGAAGAGGCTCGGAGTTCGCTCCGGGCCTCTTTCTGTTTGGTGAGCCGCATCGAATGCGGGCGGCGGTGCCCGACGGCTCGAATGCGGAATCTTCTCTGAAGTCAGTGTTGGAAATTTCTCCCACTCGAACTTCAGAGAATTTTTTTGTTTTGAGGGTGCGAAAGATTCTCTTCTATTGTGCGCTCCCGAAGAGAGCTGACGAAGCCGCGTATTTCGCTCCCCGGTCCGAATCCCGCGGGGAAATGTGCCGTCGTACCGAAATCGGGAGTCGCGGGTGCAGGGGAAAAGAAAGGAGGCCGAACGCCGTGTACGACATTTGACCTCCTTCATGAACGATCCGCAGAGAAAAGGGAATCGTTCGGCGGCGTCCTCGGGCTTCAGCGCTTCTGCAGAGCCTTCTCGGCGCCTTCGCGGTAGCTCTTTGCATCGACCGCATCGAGCCACTTGACGGCGACCTTCGGATCGTTCTCCGAAATCGCGAGATGCGTCATCGGAGCGTCGGGCGAGGCGCCGTGCCAGTGCATGATGCCCGGAGGACAGGTGACGACGTCCCCCGCCTTTACGGCCACGACGGGACCGAGCGTTCCGTCGGCGTTGCGAGACTGCGTGAGGCCGATGCCGTCAACGATCAAGAGCGTCTGACCGAGCGGGTGTACGTGCCAGAAGGTCCGTGCCCCCGGAGTGAAGTACACGTAGGCGCCGTAGCTCTTGGCGGGTTCCACCTGCCGGAAGGCCGACTTCATGAGCGCCTTGCCGGTGAAGGTTTTGGGATTCGTCGACACCCAAGTGCCGTCGGGCACGAGCGCCTGACGGGCCTAGGCTTCGGGAAACGACGAAACCACGGTCTGTCCCGCAGACGCCGCCGTCTGCGCGGCGAAGGCGCCCTGGATCAGAAAGAGCGTGGCCAAAGGTAGCGAAAAGCGCGCGGCGTTGCGCAGAGGACGGTGCAACGCGTTGGGTTTCTCAAACATGGCTGGACTCCTTGTCAAAAAGCGATGCGGACGGGATCAGAGCGTGCGGCCGAAGAAGGCCTTGAGCTTGCCGACCACCGCTTCGACGTATTCCGGAACGAAATAGGTCTGAATGTGCGTGGCGCCCGGGATCTTGAAGAGTTCCTTGTCCTTCGTGCCCGTGGCGGCGGCGAAGGCTTCCTCGGTCATGTAGAGGGAGTCCGCCTTTTCACCCGCCATCATGAGCAGCGGCTGATCGATGAGTTCGATCTGATCGCGCGCGTCCCAGGCCATCAGATCCATGAGGCTCGAGGTCGTGTAGGCGAAGGTGGAGTTGGCGTGACGATGGGTCTTGCCGTAGTAGACCATGCCTTCGCGGTAGAGGTCGGTCGGGATCTGGGCGATGGATTCGTCGGTAAGGGCGTCGAAGTCGACGTTGCCGGAAATCGAGATCTTCCCCGTCGTCACTTCGGCGGCGCGGGCGTCGGAGGCTTCCTTCATGCGCTTGGCGATCGTGTCGAGACCCGTGTTGATGTAACCGTTGCGGCGCACTTCACCCGAATTGAACATCGAAAGCGTGGCGACGGCCTTGAAGCGCTTGTCGGACTTTGCGGCGTTGAGCGTGTAGCCTCCGCCCCCGCAGATCCCGAAGGCCCCGAGACGCTGAGCGTCCACGCCCGGATAGGTCGAAATGAAGTCGGCCATCCCATGGATGTCTTCGGTACGGAACTGCGGCTTGTCGGTGTGGCGCGGTTCGCCTTCGCTCGCACCCTGATAGGCGGCGTCGGCGGCGATGGTCACGTAGCCGAGTGCGGCGAGGCGTTGCGCATAGAGGCCGGCGACCTGTTCCTTGACGCCGCCGTTCGGATGCGCGACGACCACGGCCGGGAAGGCCTTCTTGCCGTCGTAGTCGGCCGGCGTGTAGACGTTCGCGGCGATCTTGAGGCCGTTCAGCTTGTAGGTCACGGGATGAATGTTGACGTGGCCCGGAAGGTTTTCGGTGATGGCTCCGCGGTAGACGAGTCCGAAGGGATTCGGAGCGGGCGTCTGATCGGCGGCGCCGGCAACGCAGGCGACCCCCATGCAGGCGGAAGCGGCCGCCGCGGCGACGGTTTTCTTCGACATTTTGTTTGTTCCTTACTAAGAAAGGGTTTTGAGATGAAGGCCGCTTCCCGCGGAAGCGGCTGAATGTTCTGTTTTACGGACGGACGACGAAGGGATTACTTGCCGCGGGCCTTGAGAACGGCGGCGACGCTTTCGCGGGCGAGCTTGCCCTGCGTTTCCCCCACTTCCTTGCCGACGACTTCGGCGAATGCCTTGAGTTCATCGGGCTGCAGACCGACGTTCAGGCAGACGTTCAGGTGCGAGCGAAGCTGCACGGGCGCCGGAAGGGCCGCGAGGGCCGCCACCGTCGCGAGTTCGCGTTCGCGCCAGGTGAGAATGTCGTTGGCGAAGATGTCCCCGAAGAGGTGTTCCTTCAGGTAGGTGTCGATGTTGGGCGAGAAGTCGTACACGGGACTCGCGGCGGGCTTGCCGATGAGCGTGGTCTGCGTCTTCGTGCCGAGTTCGCGAATCGAGGTGTTCGGGGGAAGGGGCTTGGCTTCGCGGCCCGTCACGTCTTCCACGCCCTTGGCCTTGTGTTCCTTCAGAAGGTTCACGAAGACGCCGAGGCCCGTAAGGCTTCTCGGAAAGCCCGTGTAGGCGTACATCTGTTCGAGAACGCTGCGGATTTCCGTGACGGTGAGTCCGTTTTTGAGCCCCGTTTCCAGAGCGGACTTGAGCGCGGCTTCATTGCCGTTGGCCGTGAAGGCCGCGATGGGAACGATGCTTTCTTCGCGGACGGTGAGCGCCGCGTCGGCGGGAAGAGACGTTGCGGCAACCGCAGCCGCGCCGATGGCGGCGCACAGAATTTTGGCGGATTGGGTCATAAGGTTTCTCCTTTCATGCCGGGGGAAAAAAACGGAGGATTTCGAAGGTCGGTCGAAAGAACGGACTTTGCGTTTGTTCCCTCAACCGATTCCTCTTTCGGCATCATCAGAATAAAAAACGCAGGAACGCTCCTTTTGGGGGTTCCTGCGTGCTTTTTGCCAATCTCTTCCGCCATCCGATCGGCTCTGACAGGCCTTGCGGGGCGCTCGAGAGACGGGAGAAAACCTGATTCTCAGGACCGGTCGGGGGTATTGCCGGCTCGTTTTTCGAGCGTCACCGGTTCACCTCGGGCGGGACGGTCCGTCGTCACGACGAAGGCGCCCAGCAGAACGAGAAGAAGCGCCAAGGGCTTATCCCAGGTGAAGACGTCCATGCCGATGAGAATGGCCGTGGCGGAAGCCACGATCGGCTGCAGGTTCATATAGATTGAGACGACCGTCGCGCTTACGCTGCGCATCCCGAGCGGAATGAGCGTGTAGGCCGCGATCGTGCAGAAGACGATGATGAAGCCGATTTCAAGCCATCCGATGTGACTCGTGGCGGCGGTCCAGATGAGTTCCGTGTCGTACTGGCCCGTGAGGAACCAGACCGGACAGGCCATGACCGTGCTCAGCGTAAAGATCCACTTCATCTGCGTGACCGGACGATACTTCTTGCTGATGTCGCCGCAAATGACGACGTAGGCCGCAAACGAGGAAACGGAGAGCATGGCGAGCGCAATCCCGAGAAGATTGTTGGTCCCCTGCGAATCCGTCTCAAAAACGGCGCGGATCGCCAGAATGGAGGCGCCCACGATGCCGAGCACGATTCCGATGGTCTTTTGGCGGGTAATATTCTCGCCGAAGCAGAACGCCTGAAGGAGGAGCACCACCACGGGCGAGAGCGCGAGAATCAGCGAAAAGTAGACGGGCGTCGTGTACTGCAGGCTCAGAGACGTCAGGTACTGAGAAAAGACGAAGCCGAGAAAGCCTCCGAAAAGGATCATGACGAAGTCTTTGCGGTCGATCTCTTCGCGCTTCGCGAAGCACTGCATGATCCAGAAGAAAAGGGCCGCGCCCAGGGCGCGGATGCCGATGTAGCCGACCGGGCTCAGGTAGTGGAGGAGCAGGTCGCGCGTGATCGGGATGTTGATGCCGAGGCTGACCTGCGTGAAGATGATCATGAGATGACCGGCAATCTCGTTTCTTTTCATTTTTGTGCGTTCGGTGTGAAAAGGTTTTCGATAGATAGAACGTCCCGGAGCGTCAGTTTGGCCGTGCGGCCGTAGCGCCTCGAAAGGCCCGCGGGATTTCTCCACACTCGAGTATGGGGGTTGCCTTCGGGTTTTTCCGCTGAAAACCTGCCGAGCTTTTGCCCGATTCGACCCTAAGTTACAATGTCTGGAAATCTTTTCCGTTTTTCCTTTCCATGTCTTTCGTTTTGACGCGTCCGAATCCCGATTCCAGTCCCGTCGTTGCCGACGGTTCGGCGTCGCTGCGCGTCGTCGCGTTCGACCTCGAAATCAATCCCGAGACCGGAGAGTGTCTCGACATGGGAGCGGTCGATTCCGACGGCGGGCGGGTCCACGGCTGCGTCGCGGCCCGCTTCCGCGCCTTTTTGGAGGGCGCCGACGTCGCGGGCGGGCACAACGTCGTCGACTGCGACATGCGGGGGTGTCCGTCTTTATTTGACGGGTTGAAGGCGCCGATTTTCGATACGCTGCGGCTGGAAACGCTGCTTCGACCGCTCTCTCGCCGTCATGCCCTTCCAAAGGAAGCGCCCGCCGATCCGGGGACACGCAGCAACCCGCTCGCGGATGCGGAGACCTCCTTTCGACTGCTGATCGATCTCGTCGACGACTGGCGCAAGCTCCCGGAAGACGTGCGGCGCATTCTCGTCGAGCTCCTTTCCGACGTGCCGGGCTTTTCCGGATTTTTTCGACTCCTCGGCCTGAAGCCCGAGGGACTTGCGAATCCCGCTGCCGAGATCCGCCGGGTGTTTGCGGGAAAGCTCTGCACTTCCGCGCCGATCGAGGAATTCGTCGAACGGCATCCCGTGGAGCTTGGATGCGTTCTCGGCTTCATCGCCGTTTCGGCAACCGAACATTCTGCGTTTCCCGCCACGCCTCTCTGGCTTTCGCACCGCTATCCCGAAACGGACCGCATCGTCGAGGTGCTGCGGGGGCGTTTCTGCCGGGATCCCGAGTGCGAATACTGCCGTCGCCGCTCGAACCTCACAACGGCGCTCAAGGAATATTTCGGCTTCGACGGCTTTCGCGTCTACGAGGGCGACAAGGAGTCGCTGCAGGAAGCCGCGGCCGTGTCGGCCGTCGCGGGCGAATCGCTTCTCGCGATCTTCCCGACGGGCGGCGGCAAATCGATCACTTTTCAGTTGCCCGCCCTCATGGCGGCCCGCGCGACGGCGGGTCTCACGGTGGTGCTTTCGCCCCTGCAGTCGCTCATGAAGGATCAGGTCGACAATCTCGAGAAAAAGGAGATCTTCGCCGCCGTCACGATCAACGGGCTCGTCAATCTGCTCGAAAGAAAGGCGGCCTTCGAAGAGATTGAGAGCGGCCGCGCCTCGCTTCTCTACATTTCGCCCGAAGCCCTTCGGTCTCCGTCGATCGTAAGGGCGTTCGAGAAGCGCCGCGTCGAGCGCTTCGTGATCGACGAAGCCCACTGCTTTTCGGCTTGGGGCCACGACTTTCGCGTGGACTACCTCTACATCGGGGAGTTTCTGAAGGAATTCCAAGAACGCGTCGGACGCAGGATTCCCGTTTCGTGCTTCACGGCGACGGCCAAGGCGAAGGTCGTGCAGGACATCTGCGACTACTTCGAGCGGACCGTGGGCGTGCACCTTCGGGTCTTCCGGACGTCGGCGGTGCGTAAAAACCTCGAGTATCAGATCAAGCACTTCGACGACGGCGACGCTAAGTACGCCTACATGCGAAGCCTCATCGAGAGCCGCGACTGTCCGACGATCGTCTACACGGACCGAGTCGCCTCGACCGAAGCGCTCGCCGAGAAGCTCACGAAGGACGGCTTTCCGGCGCTTCCCTACAACGGGAAGATGGATCCCGAGCTGAAGATCAAAAACCAGAACGCCTTCCTTTCAAACGAAGTGAAGATCATGGTCGCGACCACCGCCTTCGGGATGGGGGTCGACAAGGACGACGTTCAGCTCGTCATCCACCACGACATTTCGTCGTCGCTGGAAAACTACGTGCAGGAGTCGGGGCGCGCCGGACGAAAGGCGGACCTCCACGCCGAGTGCTACATCCTATTCAACGAAGAGGACATCAACCGGCACTTTTCGCTTCTTTCCGCGACGAAGCTCACGCTCTCCGACGTGCAGCAGGTCTGGAACGCAATAAAACGCCTCTCCGCGGGACGCCGCGAATTCGCCGCGACGGACCTCGAAATCGCGCGCGAGGCGGGGTGGGACTACGACGCCGAGCAGATCAAGACCAAGATCACCGCCGCAATCGGTGCGCTCGAGAAAGCGGGCTTCGTGAAGCGCGGAAGCAACACCGGCCGCGTCTACGCGACGGGCCTGCGCGGGAAGAGCTTCCGCGACGGACAAAAGCGGATTGAAGCGGACTGGGCGCGCGGGGAGGCGAGCGTATTCCGGTGTGAAGGGGAAAGAGTCGAGGCGGAACGGGTGCTTCAGTCGCTCGTTTCCCGCAGCCTCACGGGGGCTGCGGTCGGGGCCGTCAAGGCGGACGACAAAAAGTCCGTCGAGGCGCGCGTCGACTACATCGCGGACCGTTTGGGACTTGAAACCCGCGCCGTGGTGCGTGCGGTCACGAATTTAAGGACCCTCGGGATCCTCACGGACGAGCGCGACATGCGAGCCTCCCTTTCGGGGAGGCCCGAGACGTTGGAGCGGCGCTTGTCGCGCCTGGCGGATCTCGAGCGCAGAATCCTCGCCTTCGTCGAGGAATCGCGTCATCCCGAATGGGGGAACGGAGACGTCGTGAGCCTCGTCGAAATGAACGCCGCGCTTGAAGACGCCGTCGGAAAGGCCGTGGGACTCCCCGTGATCGAGCGCCTCCTGCGGAGCCTTCGACAGGCGGATTTGGTCGAAATCGAACGGACGGGTTCGAAAAAGCATTGGCGAATCCGCCTCAAAACGACGCGTGAGAAGGCTTTGGAGAGAATCGAGAAGCTCGCCGCGGTCGGCGGGCGCGCGATCGTGACGCTCGGCGGTCTCGAAGGGAATCGGGCGGCGCACGCCGAGGAAAGGACGGACAAAGGCGACGACGCAAGGCGCTCGGTGTCCTTTTCCTTTGCGGAACTTCTGCGGGACGTGAACGATTCTTCGGGGCTCTTTCAAGAAAAGACCACTTCGGACGAACTCGAAAAGTCGCTGCTCTTTTTGCACCGCAACGGCCTCCTCTGCGTGGACGGAGGCTTCTTCGTCGCCTACCTCCCGATGCGGATCGAAAGGCTCGAGGCCGACAACCGCAAAAAGTACCTGCAAAAGGACTACGACTTTCTCGACGACTACTACAAGGAGCGCATTCAGCAGATCCACATCGTGGGCGAGTACGCAAACCTCATGGTGCGCGACCGGGAGGCGGCGCAACGCTACGTGCGCGACTATTTTGAACTTCCCTACGAAAACTTTCTCAAGACCTACTTCAAGGGCGGACGCGAAGAGGAGCTCAAGCGGAGCATGACGCCCGCGCTCTACGAGAAGCTCATCGGCACGCTCTCGGAAGCGCAAAAGGAGATCCTTTTCTCGGAGGCGCCGTACATCGTCGTGGCGGCGGGACCGGGAAGCGGCAAGACGCGGGTGCTCGTGCACAAGCTCGCCCACCTGATGCTCGCCGAAAACGTCCGGCCCGAACAGCTTGTGATGCTGACTTTCTCTCGCGCAGCCGCCCAGGAATTCAAGACGCGTCTGATCGCCCTCTACGGGAAGGGCGCCCGCTTCGTCACGGTGAAGACCTTCCACTCGTTCGCCTTCGGGCTTCTCGGACGCCCGGGCTCGATCGAAGAGGCGACGGACGCGGTGGCCCGCGCGGTCAAGGCGATCCGCGAGGGACGCGCGGACCCCTTGAACCTTGCCGCGACGGTGCTCGTTCTCGACGAAGCGCAGGACATGGACGCGGACGAATTCGAACTCGTCAAAGCCCTGATCGAGCGCAATCCCGAGATGCGGGTGTTGGCGGTCGGAGACGACGATCAGAACATCTACGGATTCCGCGGTTCGGATTCCAAATACTTCGCATCGCTCAAGAGCGGCTCCGACTACGACGCCGAGTGGCACGAGCTCGTCGACAACTGGCGAAGCCTTCCCGCGATCGTGCATACGGCAAACCGATACGCGCGCTACCTCAAGGGGCGTCTGAAGACGCGTGAAAACCGTTCCGTGCGCGAAGGCGCGGGCGAAGTGCGGATTGTTCACTATGCGTCGGAAAACCTCGAGACGGCCGTCGTCGAAGCCGTTCTCGCGGAAAAACGAAGGGGTACGACGGCGGTGCTCGCCCACACGAACCGCGAGGTGGAGACGATCGCGTCGCTCCTCTCCGAGGCGGGCGTTCCCGTGGAACTCGTGCGAAGCGACAAGAGCTTCCGCGTGGGGAATCTTCTCGAAGTGCAGATTCTCACGAACGCGCTTCGCAAATCAAAAAAGCCTCTGTACGGGCCGAAAATCTGGGCGGAAGCACAGGAAGAACTGCGGCGCCGGTGCGCGGGGAGTCCCTGGGTCGAGCCCGTGATCGCCTTTGCCCGGCGTTTCAGAAAGACTGCGCCCGGCGACGTCTACGCGAGCGACTGGGAGGAGGCCGCGGCGGAGAGCCGGCTCGAGGATCTTTTCCCCGAGGAAGTCCGGGCCGTGGTCGTCTCGACCTATCACGGCGCAAAAGGGAGGGAATTCAATCGGGTTCACTGTCTCGTTCACCCCGATCGGTTGAAGCGCATGCCGGGCGGCCTCTCCCCGGCCGAAGCCCAAAAGCGTCTCGGCGACGTCCATCGTTCGCTCTACGTGGCGCTCACCCGCGCCAAGGACGCGCTCACGGTGCACACGAGCGGAGACTTCCTGCGGCATTTTGAGGCCGAAGGGATGGAGCGCCTCCGCGACGAAAAGAAATATCCCGAACCCAAGAAGATCCTCCTTCGCATGGGGCTGAGCGACGTGTGGCTCGACCACGTCAAGGACAAGAAGCTTCGAATTTTCGCCGAACTCACCGCAGGCGACGAACTGCGGGTCGTTCGGAACGGTCGGACGGAATTCCGGGCCGGGGGACTTTGCTGCGCCAAAGCGTCGGCGAAATTCGACGGGACGCTCGCCGAAAAACTCGGAGAGGGCTACGAAATCGAGTCGGCCGCGGTCTGGGCGATCGTGCGCCGGGACGTCCCCGACGAGGACCGAAGCGACGCGGTCGTTCTCCCCGTTCTCACGCTTCGCCGAATCCAGACAGATTCGGAACGCTGATTCTCAAAGACGCCGATGCGGGAGAGGGGAGGATTGCCTGCAAAAATAGAGACGCTATCGGAAATGCTGCGATGATTGTATGAATGCATCTTACGGTTTTATTATCGACTTACGGACTCGGAAATAGATCGCTGTTCATTTTTGGAATAACGCATACTTTCTTTTCCGTAAAGAACGGTTGATTTTATGAGATGAGAACCGATGTCAATAAGGCGATAACAATGAACGGTCCGCTCGGCAAGCGGGTTTCGTCCGTTTTCGCCTGAAAAATGCGCAGATCGGGATTGGTAACCGTGCGGGAACCAAACGAAGGGGTACGGAAGAGGAAAGAGGAACGGTCGGTACGGAAAAGAAGATCTTTGGAGCGAGAAGTTTTTATCTATAAGGGAAGAGTTGTACGGGTTAACGCTAGTCAAAAAGATGTAAATGAAACGTTTCGTTTCTTTGGACTACCTCCATAGAATGAGGCCTCTCTCGGTCGAACGACCGAAAACCAACCTAAGGAGACCTCATAAATGTCCGAAATCGAGAAGACCGGAGCGCCGTGTCTGAGTCGACGCACCTTCCTCGGTGCGGCGGCCGCGGCGGGCGCCACCGCCGCGACGATGGCCCCCTGGTCCAGCGTCGAAGCCGAAATCGCCCGTCTCAAGGACGAAGGCTGGACGCCCCATCCCGTCGCCTGCAACATGTGCGGCGGCTACTGCGGCATGCTCGCCATGCACAAGGACGGCACGGAGCCGTCGTTTGACACCGTCCGCATCTACCCGAACCCCTCGCATCCGCAGCGCGGTTACTGCGCCCGCGGCTCGAGCGCGATGTACGTCTGGAACTCCCCGATTCGCCTCAAGAAGCCCATGAAGCGCACGGGCGAGCGCGGCGAAGGAAAGTTCGTGGAGGTTTCCTGGGACGAAGCCCTGAACGACATCGCCAAGCGCGTGAAGGAAATCGTCGAGAAGCACGGCGAACACGCCGTCGCGATGACCTCGCACAACTTCAGCGCCTTCCAGAACTGGTTCGGCTTTGCGCTCGGCACGCCGAACATCATTTCGCACTCCTCGACCTGCAACAGCGCCTCCGTCATGGGCCGCCGACTCGTGCTCGGCAAGGGCTTCGACGGCGCGGGCAAGGTCGAACCCGACTACGCCAACTGCCGCTATCTTCTCCTGATCGGCCGCACCCTCAACTGCGCCATGGGCGTGCAGGCGACCTTCGCCGAAGCCCGCAAAAAGGGCTGCCGCGTCGTCTTCGTCGATCCGCGCATGCCGGAATCGGCCTTCGGCGACGCCGAATGGCTCCCGATCCGTCCGGGCACCGACTCGGCCTTCGTGCAGGGGCTCCTGAACGTCGCCGTGCGTGAAAACCTCGTCGACCTCGACTTCCTCGCGCGTCACACGAACGCTCCGTACCTCATCAAGGCTGACGGCAAGCCCCTCACCGAAGCCGACATGGTCGAGGGCGGCGCCAAGAACCGCTACGCGGCCTTTGACAAGAAGACCTCTTCGATCGTCTGGCGCGGCGTCGAAATGAAGGACGGCAAGGCCGTGGGCTTTGCCGAAGACCCCGCGTCCGAACTCGCGCTCGACTGGACGGGCGACGTGACGACGCTCTCGGGCGCCACGGTTCGCCTCACGACCGCCTGGAACCTCTTCATGGCGGAAGTGAACCGCTACACGCCCGAAGAAGCCGCCAAGATCACCGGGATCAAGGCCGACAACATTGTTCGCGTCGCGCGCGACTTCTTCAAGCTCGGCGGCGTCTGCGACGACGGCTGGTATTCGTCGCGCTGCGGCAACGACTGTGAAGCCTACGCGCTCATCACGCTTCTGAACGCCTTTGCCGGCAACTTCGACCGTGTCGGCGGCTTCGTCGTCACCTCGGGCGGCGGCTTCAAGGGCCCGGGCGTCTCCATGGGCAAGGGCCCGCAGGGCCAGAAGTGGACGCTTCCCGACACGAAGCGTCTCGACCGCGTCTTCTACCCCGAAGGTTCTGGCACGTTCTCGGCGATCTTCGACGCCGTTCACACCGGCAAACCCTATCCGGTTCGCGCCTTCTTCATCACGGGTACGACGATGTTCCACCGCGAAGCGAACTCCGCCCGTCTCGCCGAAGCGCTCAAGGCGCTCGACCTCGTGGTCGTGCAGGATATCTTCCCGCACGAAGTGATCGACTACGCGGATTACGTGCTTCCGTCGACCTTCTTCCTCGAATGGGACGAATACGCGGGCGTCAAGTGGGCGCTCAACGGCAACGTTCAGCGCAACTGCGCGGGTCTGCAGCCCCCGAAGGGGAACGAATCCCGCCACGAAATCTGGCAGTTCTGCGAAATCCTCCGCCGCGCCTTCCCGGAACGCGCCGCCGAGCGCTTGGGTTACGACCATGAGATGTCGTACGACGAATTCCGCGCCTGGCAAAAGGGCATGATGGAAGCCGCCTGGAAGAAGTTCATCGACTCGAAGAACGCCGCCAAGCCGGGCGAGGGCGACCGCATCGCCCGCGAAGTGGCCGAGCAGGGCTGGTCGCAGACGGCCGCGAAGAAGTACGGTCAGTATCCCTTCAAGAAGCCCTTCGGCACGCCGACGGGCAAGATCGAAGTCATGAGCTTCCTTCTTGCCGAGAAGTATCCGAACGGGGGCCTTCCCGCCGTTCCGACCTATCAGCCCGTCGAAGCCTTCCGCATTCCGAAGGCCCGCTCCGACGAGTTCTACTTCGTTTCCGGCAAGGATTCGAGCGCTTCCTCGGGCGTCACGCTCTTTACGCAACCTTCGAAGTTCCTCGGCGACCGCTCCGTCTGGATGAACCCCGTCGACGCCGACCGTCTCGGCCTCGAAACGGGCGACGAGATTGAGGTCGAAGGTCTCGACAACGGCGTCAAGGGCCGCGCCAAGGTGAAGGTGACGAACCGCGTCATGGCGGGTTCGCTCTTTGCCTACGGCTTCCAGGGCGGCGTTCGTACGAAGAACCTCCCGAAGAACTACGAGTGGGTCCGCGAAGGCGTCAACTCCCACTGGTTCGCCACCGGCTGGCGCCAGCCCGTCTGCGGCAACCTCGCCAACAATTCGTCCGTGCGCGTGAAGCCCGTCAAGTAAGGAAAGAACATGTCTCAATCGAAAAAACAGCTTGCGCACCTCTTCGACGCGACGCAGTGCATCGGTTGCTCGGCCTGCATCGTCGCCTGCGCGCAGACGAACTACCCGGAAATGGTCGAGCGTGAAAACGAAGGCTGGAATTGGCTCGCCGCCAACATCCGCAAGGTGACGCTCGAGCGCGCGAAGCGCCCCGTGCAGATCCTCGTGCAGTGTCAGCAGTGCGAAAACGCGCCCTGCATCGACACCTGCCCCTTCGGCGCGAACTACCGCGATCCCGAAACGGGTCAGGTGAAGACCGAAGCGAGCCGCTGCGTCGGCTGCAACTACTGCATTGCTTCGTGTCCGTACGACGTTCGTTGGTCGCACCCGGATTCGGGTCTGCCGATGAAGTGCATGGGCGACGGCTGCGAAAAGCTCATCGCCGAAGGCCGCGATCCCGCCTGCGTTTCGGCCTGTCCGGTGCAGGCCCGCATGTTCGGGGACATCAAGGATCCGAAGTCGGCGATTTCCGAGCGTCTTCGCACGTCGAAGACCGAAACCCTCCTTCCCCATAAGGGAACGAAACCCAACTTCTTCGTGGTGGTGTCGAAATGATTTATGAAAACATCGAACTGACCCGTCAGGTCGCGACCGCCCACTGGGGGTGGACGATCGCCTTCTTTCTCTGGTTCGTGGGTCTGGGCGGCATGACGCTCGTTCTCAACGCCTTTGCGAAGAGCCGGCATCTCTTCTTCGCCGCGACCGCCGCGATCGTGGTGGGGACGCTTCTCGTGGTTTCTCACCTGGCGCGCCTTCTGAACCTCCCGTTCGCCGCGATCAATGCGCTTCTCGAGTGGAAGTTCAACTTCGGCAGCTGGATGTTCATCGGCATCTGCATTCTCGCCGTCACCTGCGTCGTGACGGTTGTGCAGGCCTGGTTCTGGTGGAAGGGGAGCCGCGCCGCGGATTCGAAGGGAATGCTCTTCATCGACGCCGTCCTCGGTTTCGCCTCGACCGCCTACTCGGGCTTCCTCTTGACGCAGGCCGTGGGCGTGCCGCTCTGGACGACCGCCGTCCTTCCGGTTCTCTGGGTGTTCTCGGGCCTCTCGAGCGCCGTGGGTTTGATGGAAGTCGAACGTCTCTGCCCTAAGTCCGACACCCGGGACATCACTTGGCTCGGTCATGTCGCCCATACGGCGCACTGGGGTGAAGCCTTCGTGCTCTTCGCCTTCGTCTCCGTCGCCTTCTCGGGCACGCCCGCCGCGGTGGCTGGCGCCGAGTCCCTCGTTTCGGGCGACAACGCCGCGCTCTTCTGGAGCGGTGCGGTCGGCATCGGCATCATCGTTCCGATCCTCGTTTCGTGGTTTGCCCACGGTTCGAAGCAGATGGGTGCGATCGCGGGCCTCTGCGCCATCCTCGGCGCTCTGGCGCTCCGCGCTTCGGTGCTCTTTGCGGGCGCCTTCGATCCGGTGATCTTCTAAGAGCTCTCTCTAAAAGTCAGTGATCAAGCAACGGCCTTCCGGCATGACGTCGGAGGGCCGTTTTCTTTGGTGGCAAGGCCGTAGCAGGGGAAAGGCTGGAATGGATACGGTCTAGTTTTCGCAAAGGACAGGAATTGGAAGAAGAGGGGATCTCGCGTTGAAGAGAAAGTGTAAAACCGAGGCGACTTTGCATTTCTGCAACAAAAGGGGAGCCTTTTGAGGTGGTTTACCAAAAACTTCTTGACAAACGCTCGGGGGGGGTATTTTCCCTAGTGCGACAATGATTTTGTCGAAATTTATTCACAATAGGGAAACAAAATGAAGAAAACAATCTTGGCCGGAGCGGTGATGCTCGCGGTAGGAACGGTTGCTTCGGCGGCGACGGTGATCGATAAGGACACGACTTGGTCTGGTACCTATGGTGTCGGCGAGTACCAGGTGACAGGTGACGCCTCTTTGACGAATGAGACCGCCAATACCGTGATGTTCCAGAGTAGTGCTGAGGGAACGACTTCTGTGAAGTTTGACGAGAGCGCCACTCTGAAACTGGAAAGCGCCTATCACATCATGCTAAACGGTGATAAGGGCAAGATCGACGTTAGCTTGGGGAATTCTGGGCGTCTCGAAATGACCTCGAATCAGAAAGGGGGAATCTTGAAATCCATGTTGGCGGGCAACGTCAGCATCACGGGCGGGACCGGGAGCTATCTGAAACTTGAAACAAAGTCCGGCGAATCCAATGATGCCCCCCTCGGTGACTCGCACATCGCCAACAGTGAAGTCGTCATCAACGTTGATAAGTTGGACATTATCTCTGCCGGTGGAAAAGCGATTGTTCGCCAGAACCCTACGGAAAGCCTGAAGATTACCGCTCGAGACATCTACGTGAAGGGACGTGTGCAGCAAGGCGGTAATGGTTCCACGGAAATTAACGGTTTCGACACATTGACTATTGACGGCGGTTCTAACTACGCAGTGGTCAGTGCCGACGGGGCGCTGACGATCAAGGGAAAAGAGTCGTCGGAAGTGACACTGAAGGCGAGCGGGACGGATGCTGTGATTGGAAGCCGTACTCCCTCGGGTATTTTGTCCATCGACGCTCAGACCATTAGGATCGAAAACACAGGTGAAGCGGGTGTGGGCATTGCCGGTGGAGAAACCAATGAAGAATCTGGTGCCAGTGAAACAGCTGGTACCGTCACGCTTACGGCAGACAGCATTCAGGTCACCGCGACGAATGCCGTGAATGTCAACGACAAGGGCGGCAACTTCACGATGACGGCCAACGAGTTGGATCTCAACGGCAATGTCACGACCTTGGGCGGCAAGCTCGGCGTCAACGCCACGCGCGCTACCGTGACCGGCGACATCAAAACGAACAAGACCGAGTTTGCGCTCAATGGCGAACTGCAGTTCAAGGGCAACACGGCTGAGATCGACAACCTGACGGGCGACTCCGCCACCTTCACGCTCACGAAGGCCGACCAGAGCGTCATCATCAACAATGCCAACAAGGCGCTGACGGTTGCCGCCACGGGCGACCTCAACGACGAAGTCGGCATGGACGCGTTCAAGAACCTGACGGTTGGCGGTGACGCGAAGGGTGTTCAGGTTGTGGCCCGCGAAGGTATGTATACCGGCGAAACGACGGGTGTCCTCAATGAAAAAGGCGAAATCGTTCAGACGGTGACGGGTGCCAACTCCATCATGTCGAATGTCCTCGACCTCGCTTCGGCTTCGACTCTCTCGCTCAACCGTATCCTCATGAACGACGTCCGCAAGCGCATGGGTGATCTCCGTGCCTCCGAAGGCACGCACGGTGTGTGGGCGCGCTATGACGGCGGCAAGTTCTCGGGTTCGAACAGCTTCGAAAACGATTTCTCGACCGTTCAGATCGGTGCCGATACGGCCGCGTTCCTGGACGGTACGCGCCTCGGCGTTGCGTTCTCCTACACGACGTCTGACAGCGACATGCAACGCGGCGACGCCGAAATGGACGCCTACAGCCTTGCGTTCTACGGCACGAAGTTCTTTGAGAACGGCATGTTCGTCGATGTGATTGGTCGTCTCGCAACGATCGACACCGACGTGACGATCGACGGCAACAAGAAGGGCAATCTCGGCAACATGGCCGTGAGCCTGTCGGGCGAATTCGGCTGGCGCTTTGACGTGAACCAGTCCTTCTACGTCGAACCGCAGGCGGAAGTCACCTACACCTACCTCGACTCGGACAAGCTCAAGCTCTCGAGCGGTCACGAATACGAGCTTGACTCGGTCGACAGCCTGATCGGTCGTCTCGGCTTCGCGACGGGCTTCAAGTGCCCGAACAACTTCGGCGACGTCTATCTGCGCGCTTCGGCCGTGCATGAATTCCTCGGCGATGCGGCCGTTCACGGCGGTACCTACACGCTCGAAACGGACGGTGACGACACCTGGATCGAATTCGGTGTCGGCGCGAACTTCAATCTCAACAAGAACCTATACGGTTACGTTGACCTTGAACGCACCGAAGGCGCCGATCTCGACGAAGACTGGCGCGCCAACGTGGGCGTGCGCTACAGCTTCTAAAAGCTCCTGACGCACAACACGATGCGGGGTCGATCCTTCGGGATCGTCTCCGGAAAAGTCCGAACGCCCGGCTCTGCGGCTTTGTCCGCGGGTCGGGCGTTCTTCTCTTGTGCGGAACCCAAAACGACTTCGCCCCGCACGGGGCGGGGCGAAGCGGTGCCGTTCTGAGAGCCAAGGATACGGGCTCTCGTTGAACTCTTTTACCCAAGAATAGCCTTGAGGTCTTCTTCGGGCGTCGTGATGGGCTTCACGCCGAACTTCTCGACGAGGACGTTGAGGACGGCGGGCGACACGAACGCGGGGAGGCTCGGCCCAATGCGGATGTCCTGGATGCCGAGGTAGAGGAGCGTCAGGAGAATCGCCACGGCCTTCTGTTCGTACCACGAGAGGATGAGCGAGAGCGGAAGGTCGTTCACCGAGCACAGGAAGACTTCGGCGAGGGCGGACGCAACCTTGATCGCCGAGTAGGCGTCGTTGCACTGGCCCATGTCGAGGAGACGCGGAATGCCGCCGATGTCCCCGATGTCGAGGTCGTTGAAGCGGAACTTGCCGCAGGCGAGCGTGAGAACGAGCGTGTCCTTCGGGGTCGCCTTCACGAAGTCGGCGTAGTAGCTGCGGCCCGACTTGGCGCCGTCGCAGCCGCCCACGAGGAAAATGTGGCGAAGGGCGCCCGACTTGACGGCGTCGACCACCTTGTCGGCGACCGAGAGAACCGTTTTGTGGCCGAAGCCCGTCAACATCTTGTCGCCGCCGTTCGCGCCCTTGAAGTGCTGGGCTTCCTTGAAGCCGCCGAGCTCGAGCGCCTTTTCGATCAAGGGCGTGAAGTCCTTCTTGCCGTCGGCGTCCGTTCCGATGTGCGTCATGCCGGGGTATTCGACGACGGACGTCGTGAAGACGCGGTCGGCGTAGGAGTCCTTCGGGGGCATGATGCAGTTCGTCGTAAAGAGGATCGGCGCGGGAAGGTTCTTCAATTCCTTCTGCTGGTTCTGCCAGGCCGTGCCGAAGTGACCCTTGAGGTGCGGGTACTTGCGAAGGGCCGGATAGGCGTGGCAGGGGAGCATTTCGCCGTGCGTGTAGATGTTGATGCCCTTGTCCTTCGTGGCTTCAAGGAGAAGCGCGAGGTCGTGGAGATCGTGACCCGTCACGACGATGAAGGGGCCGGGTTCCACCGTGAGCGTGACGCTCGCGGGTTCGGGGTCGCCGTAGGTTTCGGTGTTGGCCTTGTCGAGCAGCGCCATCGTCTCGAGGTTGATGCGGCCCGCTTCCATGAGAAGGCCGAGGAGCGCGTCGACTTCGGCGACGCTGCGGACGGCGTCGAGCGCCTTGAAGTAGAAGGCGTCGATTTCGTCGGACGAGTACCCGAGAATGCGGGCGTGGTAGGCGTAGGCGGAGATCCCCTTGAGCCCGAAGAGAAGGAGAGAGTGAAGGCTCTTCACGTCCTCCTGTTCGCCCCAGAGGGTCACCATGTCGTAGGGACGGGCGTTCGGGGCGAGCGCCTTCACTTCGGCCGTGAGCGCGTCGATCTTGTCGCAGTCGAAGTTGACGTTCGTGAGCGTCGCAAAGAGCGCCTTTTCAAAGAGGGCGGCGTTCGCGGCGTTGGCTTCCACGACGGGCGCGGCGGCGATGAGGGCGGCAACGAGTTCGTCCTGGGCGAGGGCAAGCTTGGGGTCCTTGCCGCAGGTGCCGATCTTTACGCAGCAGACGCCCTTGGTCGTCTGTTCGCACTGGTTGCAATGCATGAGCATGGGGAGGGTCTCCTCTCAGTGTTGTACCGAACGCTTCGGAAAGGCGCGTTCGGCGGGGATGACTCGGGAACGGGGTGGGATCAGAGCTTGTCGATCGTGTGGCCCGTCATGTATTCGTAGAAAGTTCGGTTGATTTGCTCGAGCATCGGGCGCATGGCGCAGCAGCAGGGCGCCTTGCGGGGGCTGTTGAAGAGGCAGTGACGCGGCTTCCAGGGGCCGTCGATCGCTTCGTAGACCGTCATGAGGGTCGCCGTGCGGGCGGCGTCGGTGAGGTAGTAGCCCCCTTTGGGGCCCTTCACCGAGGCGACGATTCCGGCCTTCGCGAGCTTTTGCAGCACCTTCGAGAGGTGGTTTTCGGAAACGTCGGAGGCGGCCGCGATCGTCTTCAGGGACTGCGGCTCGCCCGCATTTCGCGAGAGAAAGACCGTCGCGTGGATGGCGATCGCCGCGGCTTCGGAAAGTTCAATCATGGGGTCTTGCTCGAGAGTGAATTGCGTGTGAAGGCATTATATATGCATATCGGTACCGCAATACCAATATAAAAGAGGATTTTGTTCGCAAACGTATCAGGATGGAAGAGAGGGATCCGATTCGGCTCTTGCGACACCGCGTGTCGTTTGGAAGAAATTCTTTGCGAATATGTGAGTGTGTCGGTCATACTTCCTGTGTCCCGCAAAGAAAAATGGAGAAACGACCATGACCATGGTTACGCTGGAGTTCGAGGTCGACACGGAGCTTTGGGAAGCCTTCTGCAAGATATGCGAAGAAAACGGCGTGACGCCGGAGGAGGCGATCGTGCGCTTCTTCGAGGAGACGGCGGCGCTGCAGGATCTGCCGTTCGATCCCTTGCCGGAGGATTTGGAAGCCAATCCGAAACTCCAGGCGCATATCGAAGAAAGGAGAAGGCGCCGCGAGGCTGAAGGGAAGAAGTGAGGGCGTCGAAATTGAGCAAAGGGGACGCCGCCCCGGTGAGCGGCATCCCCTTCATAGATGATTTCGGCGCGGAAACCCCTGCATTCATGCAGGGGAGGAAGCGCCGCTCCTTTTATGGTTAGTTGCGTCTTAGTTCAATCAAAAAAGTTCGACGTTTTTCCAATAGACGCAGTTTCTTGGAGTTGACGGCGGCGGAAATCCGCTCTCCGTCCAACGTTCGGATGTCGAAGTACCCCGAAGAGCGACGGCCGAAAATGAAAGCCGTTTTGCCTCGATAAAGGACCTTGTCGTAAAGACGGAATCCTTTGATTTCGTAGGGCGTCTGATGGCGTTTGCGAACGCCGCCCTTGAGGATCGTAAGCTTGTGGATCTGTCGGTTGTGGCGGCGGGTCTGCTTCTGGAAGAAATAGTATCCGAGCCGCTTCGCCTTGAGATTTCCCGCAATGCAGAAGGCGTCCGCGCAGTGAGACTTTTCAATTTTGTTGGCGATACGGGTGTCCTTCGTGAGATAACCGTAGGTGTTTCGTACCTCAATTTCGGGATGCCTCGCCCGCAGTCGCTCGAAAAACGTCCAACGCATGACGCCCATGAAGGCTTCCGCCTGAAACGATCGGCCTCGTTTCACTTTCAACTCGAACTCGCCGCGGTGGAATGCCTTGTGGCACGTCTCGCAGAGCGTGATCAGATTGTTGGGAG
>OGIO01000548.1_pt1 | contig 43923 bp, 46 predicted proteins | sample 1571841 | NCBI WGS metagenome assembly OGIO01 (sample SAMEA2582111, study PRJEB24529) | metagenome | biome: Human gut stool | place: China | collected 2011
AGAAAATTATCAATTGATAAATGACTAATTTTGCGGATAATTTCAGAAAAGGGAACAACAATGAAGATAACAAAGATTTTACTTATAGATTGGTGCCTGCTTCCGCTGTCCATTTTATCGTTCTTCACCGGATTGGAACTTCATCTTGCCGGACATGGCAATAGTCATGAAACATGGCACAACTGGGCAGTAGTCCACATCGCCGCGAGCCTACTGTTTCTGGTTGCAGGCGCATGCCATATAAAGACACACAGTAAATGGTACCGTTCCCTCCTAAAGAACGGACTGGGTAGGAAAAGCAAAACAACGCTTGCTATTTCCATCGTTTTTGTAGCTACAGTCATAACGGGAATCGCCCTATTGGGGGTGGAAGGAGCAAATTCCGGAATCGGGTTGTGGCATTATAAAATCGGGCTTTTGATGGGGCTATTCGCTATTATCCATATTGTGAAGCGCAAGACTGCCTTTTTGAGTATATTCAAACGATAAAATTATAGTTATGTGGAAATATTATGCTTTACTTTCCGCCCTCTTTGCCGCGCTGACGGCTGTGTTCGCCAAGGTCGGGGTAAAAGAGATCAATTCGGATCTGGCTACCGCTATCCGGACGTCAGTCATCTTGTTTATCACTTGGGGAATCGTCTTTGCCGGAAACCATACGGCCGAGGTTAAAGGCATCAGTGGACATACATGGATATTCCTTATTCTGTCCGGTGCTGCCACAGGCCTTTCGTGGCTGTTCTACTTCAAGGCATTGCAGGTAGGGGATGTATCGCGTGTGGCGCCGATAGACAAATTGAGCGTGGTGATTACCATCTGTCTCTCCTTTCTGTTTCTGAAAGAGCCGGTCAGCCTGCGGGTTATCATCGGGGCATTGCTCATTACGGGTGGTAGTATTGTAATGTTAATAAAGTAAAGAGTATGAAGATATTGATTATAGAAGATGAACGAAGTCTTTCGGATAGCATCGTAGCCTACCTCAGCAGTGAAAAATATCTGTGCGAGCAGGCTTTCACATACAACGATGCCAAAATGAAAGTAAATATGTATGAATACGATTGTGTGCTGCTCGACCTGATGCTGCCCGGCGGCAACGGTCTCGACATCCTGCGTGACATTCGGAAGCAACGTAATCCGGTAGGCGTGATTATCGTATCGGCCAAAGACTCGCTGGGCGATAAAGTGAAAGGATTGGAGATAGGTGCGGACGACTACCTTGCCAAGCCTTTCCACCTGCCCGAACTCAGCATGCGCATCTACGCCATCATCCGCCGCAAGGAGTTCTCGGCAAACAATGTACTGGAAAGCAATGGTGTCCGGATCGACTTGCTAAACAAGTCGGCTGTAGCGAATGAAATGCCGATAGAACTTACCAAGTCGGAATATGAGCTGCTGTTGTTTTTTATCGGCAATAAAGACCGTGTCATCTCGAAGAGCGCCATGGCGGAACATCTCAGCGGAGAGATGGCAGACATGATGGACAATCACGATTTTGTCTATACCCACATCAAGAACCTGAAAGCGAAACTCGCTGTTGCGGGATGTAAGGACTGTATCAGGAATGTGTATGGAACGGGCTATAAATGGACGGAACTATGAAAAAGAAAAGTCTGATGTACAAATCGCTCACGCAATTCATTGTCTGCGTGGCAATACTCCTGCTGTTGGCAACCCCTCTGTTCTATTGGCTGACCAAGAGCTTCTATGCCGAGGACATGATAGATATTATCGAAGCCGTACAGCAAGGGAAACCGGTTCCGGCCCTCGACCTCGAAGAGGATATCCTGCATGGTATCATGATCCAGTTTGCACTTATCGTTACCGTATTGGGCGTGGCTATCGTGCTGACGATGCGCTTCATCTCTGGTCGGCTATGGCAACCGTTCGACAAGACACTGGAGGCGATAGAACATTTCAAGCTGGAAAACGGAGTATGTCCACAATTAGCGGAAAGCGACACCAAAGAATTTGCAAGACTGAATACCACCCTGCAAAGGCTGATGACAGACAGTCTTCACAGCTACCGGTTACAGAAAGAGTTTACGGAAAACGCCTCGCATGAGCTGCAAACCCCGTTAGCCGTATTCCAAAGCAAGCTCGACCTGTTACTGCAACAACCGGAGCTGACCGAACGGCAGGCTGCCGTCATACAGGATTTATACCAGATGAACAACCGTTTGTCGCGTCTGAACCGCAATCTGCTCCTGCTGGCTAAGATGGAGAACAACCAGTTCAGCCGCACGGAGTCCGTCGATGTCGTAACGGTGATAAAAGAACTTCAGCCCTATCTCGAAAGCCTTTCCGGCGAATTGGTCTTGAAGCAAAACTTTTCAGCGGACTCTTTGCCGATAAAGGCCAACCGTTCCTTGTTGGAAGGTATGGTAAACAATCTCGTCGTGAATGCCGTGCGCCACAATAAAACCGGCGGGGAAATAACCGTATCCTTGTCGGACGACCGACTGACAATATCCAATACGTCCGACGACGCGGCGCTGGATGCCGACCAGATATTCAACCGTTTCTATCGCCCGTCGGAAAAAACGACAGGCAACGGTCTCGGACTCTCCATCGTCAAGGCCGTATGCGATTATCACGGCTGGAAGATTTCATACGCCTATACTGATGGAAAACATGAGTTTACGGTGATATTTCTGTAAATCTTCAAACTTTCCCCAAAGTCACCCGGTATCTTTGCTGCCATAAATCAAAAAGATGATGGCAGCATGAAAAAAATAGCACTATGTATCGTCAGTATTTACAGTTTTGCCCTCTTGTCGGCCCAAAATCCGACAGATAGCCTGAACACAGAAAGGAGTGATAGTTTACCTATCCATGTGACAAATAGTTTCAGCAAAAGACTTGATAGGTTCTCGTCCTCCCGGTTTTATCAAATGACATATATTGGCGTTCCGCTGGTTCTCGGTGGTCTGATTGTAAAAAGTGAGGACGACCATTTCCGGAGCCTGCGCAATGATTATCTACCCCGGTTCAGCCGCCATGCGGACGATTATATGCAGTATGCCCCTGCCGTGATAATGCTCGGTATGAAAGCGGCCGGTGTGCAAAGCCGCAGCTCATGGGGAAGGATGATTGCCTCCGATGCTTTTTCCGCCATCCTTATGGGAAGTGTGGTGAACACGCTGAAACGCACAACCAATGTCGAGCGTCCGGACGGTTCCAACCACCATTCCTTTCCTTCCGGACATACCGCCACGGCATTTATGACCGCCACCATGTTTAATAAGGAGTACGGACATAAAAGCCCGTGGATCGGTGTCGGGGCATATGGCATGGCTACCGCTACGGGGGTGATGCGGATGGCAAACAACAAGCATTGGTTGAGCGATGTGCTGACCGGCGCAGGCATAGGCATCCTTTCGACAGAGATCGGTTATTACCTTGCAGATCTGATATTCAAAGACAAAGGAATAAACCGATTTACAAATGAAAATACATTCAATCGAATGGACAAACCATCTTTTCTCAGTTTGTACCTCGGGCTGAATGTTCCGTTAAGCGGTTATGATATTGACGAACAAACAGAATTTAGGACTTCGTCAGGGAGTGCAGCCGGCATTGAGGGCGCATATTTTTTTAATCCATACGTAGGATTGGGCGGACGTTTTACGGTTTCAAATACTTCGATAATAGTTAATAATGACCAGGCAGAAAGCAACTCTTTTGATATAATGTCTTTATGCGGTGGAGCTTACTTTTCTTATCCTTTATCATCACGTTGGTTAGTGGGTAGCAAACTTTTGGGTGGTTATGTGCATTATCCGCAATTAAAACTGACCGATCGATTTGTCCCTGCAAGAAATGGCTTTTGTATAGGAAGCGGAGTCTCTTTGACATTCAAAGCAAAAGAACATTATGGAGTCAAATTTTTCCTTGACTATAATTTACTCTCACCACATAACAAAAACAGTAATGAACATATGAATATGCTTGCTTTAGGGTCCTCGTTTATGATTACATTATAATTATTGCATTATACAATAGATTATTAAGATGAAATTATTGCTACAACACAGGATACTTTTTGGTTACATCATATTGATAGCAGTCATTGGAAGTATGGCTGCTATCATGATATATGAGCGTACACAATTAGAAACTTTAGAGAAGAAAACGGTGGAGATCCAACAGATTCAGCGTGATATAAATACCGCCCATCGCCGGATTACCACACTATCCACATACGGTGAGTCAGTCATCGCATGGACTATGGATGACTACGAAAAGTACAAGGCATACCGTCTTCGTGTGGACAGCCTACTTCAACGTTTGAAGTCCCCTTGCAGGGAATTTGTCCGTTCTGAACAGTTGGACACGCTCTGTCTATTATTGAAGCAGAAGGAGGAACACCTGTATGGCATCATGCAGGCGGTACACCGTCAGGACGAGGCGGACAGCCTACTTCTCAACAGCCTGCCCTCCGTAACCCGGCAGGCTACACGCACACAAACTGTCACACGCAAGAAAAAAGGTCTTGCCGGACTGTTCGGCAAAAAGGAGACCGTACAAATGCCGGCATCCCCCAATGCCCTGCACAGCCTGAACGAGCGGCTGATTTCCATGCAACAGGAACGGCAGGAAGACCTCGACGATTACACGGACAGCCTGCGCATACGGAACAAGGAACTGAACGGCAGGCTATACACCTTGATTACCGCTCTTGACGAACAGACGGAAAAGGCGTTCCAACAGAAGCAGGAAGAGCTCCAATCCTCCTACGAACGCTCCGTTATGACCGTTACAGGACTTGTCGTGTCAGCTATTCTCCTGCTTGTCTTCTCCTACCTGAAAATACACCGGGACATCAAGGAGAAAGCAGCCAATAGGAAAGAACTGGAAGAACATGTGGTAAAATTGCAGCAATCGGTCAAGGCGAACGAGGAGCTTATCTCCAACCGTCACAGGATCATGCAGACCATCACACATGAGCTGCGCACACCGCTGTCCGTCATTATCGGTTATGCGGAGATGGCAGTGAATGAAACGGACACCGGCATATCCCAGGATTATGCCCGGAAAGCCCTTCTGACCTCCCACCGCATGGTTTCCATGTTGGGCACGATGCTCGGTTATTTCCGTCTTGACAATGGCAAGGAACAGGCAAATTCCGTCCCGTTCTCCCTGCGGAGCGTATCTGATACCTTGCAAGCCGAGTTTACGCCGCTTGCCGGTAATAAAGGTCTCAAACTGTCCGTAGAATCCGAAAAGGACGAGGTGCTTTTCGGTGACAGGGAACGGCTCATGCAGGTTGGTGACAACCTGCTCTCAAATGCGGTCAAGTTCACCGAGACGGGCAGTGTCACCTTGAAAATGCACTATGGGGATGGAAAACTGTATCTTATTGTGGAAGATACCGGCAGCGGAATGAACAGCGAGGAGCAGGCACGCATATTCAATGCCTTCGAGCAGTTGCCGAACGCCGCCTCACAGGACGGTTTCGGTCTCGGACTATCCATCGTGCAGCGTATCGTCAATATGCTCCGGGGTACAGTCGCCGTGGAAAGCATCAAAGGAAAAGGGACGCGCTTCACGGTGGTACTTCCCATGAGCATCGCGGATGATATACCGGAGCAGATTGCCCAAACAATGCCTGCCTATTATTCCGAAACGTCCTTTTCGGTGATAGCCCTTGACGACAACGAATCCCTGCTTTCCATGATGAAGGAAATGTTTGCAAGGAACGGTGTCCGCTGCGATACGGTAAGCAACATCAGTGACCTTATGGAAGCCATACGTAACCGTGACTATGACCTGCTGATAACCGACCTGAAAATGCCGGAGACAAGCGGCTATGAGGTACTGGAACTGTTACGCTCGTCCAATGTGGGCAACTCAAAGGATATGCCGGTGGTCGTGGCTACCGCTTCAACGGGCTACGGCAAGGAAGAACTCACCGGCATGGGATTCTCCGGAGTCCTTCTCAAGCCATTCTCCATGCAGGAACTTATGGAGACATGTGCAGGTTGTATCATTACACGTGCGGAAGCCGTAAAGCCGGATTTTTCCACACTGCTTTCTTGTGGAAACGAAAGCGTCCTGCTTGACAGGCTGGCAGAATCCACAATGGAAGAAATGCAGGCTGTAAGAGAAGCCGCAGAACGGAAAGATACGGAAGCCTTACGCCATTGGATACACCACCTGAGAAGCTCATGGATGGTGCTGCGCACGGAAGCACCCCTGCATAAATTGCAGGCTCTGCTGGCAGAAAGTGGCCCCGACGAGAAGAAGATACACGAAGCCGTCATGGGAATACTTGAAACGGGAGACAATATCATACGGCTGGCAAAGGAAGAAAGGAGGAAGTACGATGGGCAGGATAATCGTGGTTGAGGACAATCCCGTGTACAGCACCTATGTGTGTACCCTTCTGGAGAAAAACGGGTTTCATACCCGCAGTGCCGGCAGTCTGTCTTCTGCAAGGAAGCTACTGGCAGGCTGTGAGGAAGACGACATAATCCTTGCCGACCTGCGCCTGCCCGACGGCGAGAGTATCGGACTGTTGCACCAAATGCGGGATGCGGGCATGGGACAGCCGTTCATTGTCATGACCGATTACGCCGAAGTGCATACGGCGGTGGAGAGCATGAAGCTCGGATCGGCGGATTACCTGCCCAAGATACTGGTGGAGGACAAGCTTCTGCCGCTCATACGCTCCTTGTTCCAAGAGCAGGAACGGAAGAAAGATGTCCGGACACCTGTCTTCAAACGGGAAGGAACGGCCTTCCAGAGCATCAAGAAGAGCATCCGTATGGTAGCCCCGACACGTATAGGCGTGCTGATATTGGGTGAAAACGGCACGGGCAAGGAGCATCTTGCCCGGATGGTACATGATTACAGCCGGGTGAAAGACAAGCCGTTCATTCCGGTGGACTGCGGCACACTCTCCCCCGAACAGGCCAAGTCGGACTTGTTCGGGCATGTGAAGGGCGCGTTTACGGGAGCCGTTTCCGACAAGGACGGGTATTTCAGGGAAGCCGACGGCGGCACGCTGTTCCTTGACGAGATAGGCAACCTCTCTTTGGAAACACAGCAGATGCTGTTGCGTGCCATCCAGGAGCACAGTTTCCGCCCTATGGGTGCAAGCAGTGACCGTACCGCCAATGTCAGGATTGTAGCCGCCACCAACGAGGACCTGCACAAAGCCGTGTCGGAACGCCGTTTCCGGCAGGATTTGCTGTACCGTCTGCAGGAGTTTGAGATAACCGTCCCTCCTCTGCGCGAGTGCAGGGAAGACATCCTGCCACTTGCTGAGTTCTTCAGGGAACAGGGCAACCGTGAGCTTGAAAAGGATATAACCGGCTTTGACGCTTCCGCACGGCAAGCACTGCTGGCTTATCCGTGGCCGGGTAATGTCCGCGAACTGAAACAGAAGATACAGGCTGCCGTCCTGCGTACGGAAGGGAACACGATAACCGCAGACCATCTTCAATTATTCAACGGGAAATCTCTCCCGGACGGCAACGGCTTCGAGTTAAGGAGCGATAGTGAGGAGAAGGAACGTATCCGGCGTGCCCTTGAACAGACAAACGGAAACAAGAAGGATGCCGCCCGGTTATTGGGTATAGGCAGGACCACCTTATATAATAAGATGAAAGATTATGGACTGAAAGACAACGGGAAAGAGTAAAAACAGAAATAAAGATGGCTGAAAATTCAGGTTATTGATTAACTTTGTAGCCATATTTGAGAATAACAGGCAATTGGGGGACCTTTCGCCTGCTGATATAGACATAAGACCGCAAGGCGTTTCAAGCGAAAATCTGGAAAATTGGAACTACAGAGACGATTGTGTGATGCTTATGCTATGCTTTCGCATAGCGTGCATTCACGTACTCTCTGTAAAGGCTATTCCAGAGCCGTCGCTTGAAAGTAGTGTGTTTGCACGCTACTTTTTTGCCCTGCATATATAAATGAAAGGAAAAGGCTTATGGCAAAAGTCCAGATACTTGCCGTCCTCACGATGGACGGATGTTTATCAGAGTTGGAATCTTCCGGAACTTCTGATACCTACGGAATCGAAGCTATCCGTAAAAAAACTTATTTCAAAGTCACCCCTGAGTATTCCATATCCATGCTGGCAAAATGGCGCGGGCAGGAAGACGGGGTCATCTATCTGGCGGAAGCCACACCCCGGACAGCAGACTTCATCAACGGTATGCTGCGTATGCGGGTGGTGGACGAGATAATCCTCTACACGCTGCCCCAAATAGCCGGAACCGGAAAACATTTCTTCCAGTCCTCTTTGCCGCAAGATGAATGGAAGCTCGTGGAGCACAAACTGTATGATGGCGGCGTGGTTTTCACGGTGTACCGGACAGAGTGGAAACCTACGGTGTTCATAAAATGAACTCATTCCGTGTTCCTATTTTGGGCACGTGTTCAGAACAGGAACACGGAAATACATGATTAAAAACATCCGAAAAATATTTTATCCGGATTATCTTGCTGATGTTCAGTGGAATATAAGATTCTATTCTCTTTTTTAGAAGAACGGGCACCCGGTTTGTCCTATGATTACCGTGCGCACACAGACAATCAAGTGTATAACCCCTAAAAAAGAGAAAGGACATGAACTACCTCATATTAGCGGAAACCGAGTTTTTCGGACTGATAAACGCCGCTGCCGAACCCTGTAATCTGAACACGGCTTATGACGACTTCATAAAGGCGATAATTGAACTATGCTGTGGAAGTACTGATATAACCACAACCGTTGTCGCACTGGCATACATGGAAAACGAGTTGCAACACCACCGCATATGGCACTCTCCGGTGGACAATGGAGAAATATCCCAGTTTGTCCGTAAAGCCCTTACCTTTGTGCGAAAGATACAGAAGTATCTTACTACAAACAATATCCCCCAAGTGCCGCCACTGACATCCATCCCTGAAACACCAAAAAAAGAAAAGGCATCCGTTCCTGCCCTGCGATGGACAGGCAACGCCATCGACCTGGTGGAGATGATATACGGCATCCATGAGATGGGCTGTATCAATGGCGGTGAAATCCCATTGAAGCAGCTTGCCCCAATACTCTATTCTTTCTTCGGTGTGGAAACCAAAGACTGTTATCGTTTCTATACCGACATTAAACGCCGGAAAACCATCAGCCACACGCATTTCCTTGAACAGATGCAGGCAAGGTTGAACGAGCGGATACGGCGGGATGAAGAAGCGGAGCTGAACCGACGATAATTTCTTTTCTTAGCATACGTTTTTAATTGTTCGGATAAGGGGCCGCGTGATGCAGCTCCTTATCCTTTTATTTCATATCACTCTCTGAAAGTACGATGCAATACAGTTTTACTATCAGATGCCTTTCATGAAATCCGCCAAAAGCATTACTTTTGTATCCAGATAAAGGATTGAAACTTTCTGTCAGACAAGGCAAAAGAAATATGGCGAAAAAGAAGAAGAAACATCACGGTCATTATTGCAGGATATGCGGCAATTACCTTCCCAACGAGAAATTCACGGGCAAGGGACACGCACGGCATATCTGCAAGTCCTGCCAATCCCTGCCCCAAGAGGTGCAGGCGGATATGAGGCGGTGCAACGAGGTGGAACGCGCCGCGTTCAAATATCCCATGTCACGCCAGGACTGGGAACTGCTGGAAAAATATGCAAAAAAATACAAGGATATGGAGTCCGGAAAGTTTGCGCAGGATATGCTGGATATGAAACGGGGCAATTATGAAACGGAGGAAGAAACGGAAGAGGATGCCCCGCTTGATGAAATTTATGAAGAGGAAAAGATACCCTTTGCCGATTTGGAGGATGACATACGTTATGAACTGGAAGAACTGCTGGCAGACAACATCAACGAGTTCATGATACACAAGGACTATATTCCCGAAGGCAAGGATTTGAAAGAAATCAAGGAATGGGTAATCAAGGAAGCCCATGACGCCTTTCTTATACAGGTGGTTCCCGATACCGCCTACAACAATCTGGTGGATGAAATCATCCACAGGCTTGTGAAGGAATGGGAAGAGGACGGCATGGAAATAAAAAAGAAAAGTACCACATTATAATAAATAAGGTAAAACGACAACCCCGAAACCGATATTGAAACGGATTCAGGGTTGTCCCTATCAGTAGAGCAAAATGATTCAAGCCGTTACTTTGGCTGCAACAGATGTTTCAGGTTATCATCATTCGCGATACGCTCCAGTTCATCCCTGACAATCTGTTTCACATCCTCCTTGATACGGTTGTAATTATCCTGCACACGCTCTTTCATGCGGTCTATGCCGTCCCCGTCGGTAAAATCCGTAATGACGGGTATCGGCTTGTAGTCCTTCTCCTCCCGTTTGACTTTTTCGGCATCCACGACAATCTCACAATGAAAAATCTTCTGTTCGATACGCTCGTCGAACGTATCCGCCACGGAGCCTACGAACATTCCCTGCGTCAGGGATGAAATCTTGCTTGGCGGGATAAGCGCGTCCATCTGCGTGTTGATGGAGGTTGAGACATCCTGCCGGTTGATGGAGATTGACTGCCGCTTCTGCAAAACCTTCCCGAAGCGTTCGGAAAGAGTCTTGGCTGTTTCTCCCACCACCTGCCCGGAGAAAATATTACCGACAGTATTCATCACTACCTTCGCTTCCTTGTCACCGTAGTCACGTACCAACTGGCTGAAATCCTGAAAGCCCAGAAGCACGGCAACCTTGTTGCTTCGTGCGGTGGCGATAAGGTTGTCCAGTCCCTTGAAATATATCGTCGGCAGCTCGTCAATGATAATCGAGGATTTGAGCTTGCCTTTCTTATTGACGAGTTTGACAATACGCGAATTATACAGGCCGAGGGCCGCACCGTAAATATTCTGCCGGTCGGGATTATTGCCGACACAGAGTATCTTGGGCTCTTCCGGGTTATTGATGTCCAATGTAAACTCGCTGTCCGACATCACCCAGTAGAGCTGCGGTGAAATCATCCTTGAAAGCGGGATTTTGGCAGAGGCTATCTGCCCCTGGAGCTGCTCCGCAGCCCCTCCGAGCCAGGCATCCATGAACGGAGAAAGGTAGTTCTCCAGTTCGGGATAAGAGGACAGAATCGGAAAAATATCCTCATAGCGGCGGTTCAAAAACTCGATGGCATGGGGGAATGTACAATACTTGCCGTTCTGAAATATTTTAAGATACCAAATGATTGCAGCAAAGAGGATTATAGGTGACTCCACAAAGAAGTCCCCCTGTTTTTGCACCCATGTTTTATTCAAATTTAACATTATCGTGTACGCACTTTCGTAAGCGTCCGTAATGTCCTCCATGAAATCGGGATGGATGGGATTGCAGCGGTGTGAGCGTCGCGGGTCATCGAAGTTGATGACATAGAACTTCGGTTTCACCTTGTATCCTTCCGTATGGTTCATCAGGTGGTTGTAGGCGATTGTGGACAAGTCGCTGAATTTGAAGTCATAGAGATACATCGAGTAACCCTTCTCTATCTGCTGTTTGATATAGGAATTGACCACCGCGAAAGACTTTCCGCTGCCCGGTGTTCCCAACACGATGGACGCACGCTGGGGCAAAAGGATGTTGATCCAGCCGTTGTTCCATTTCTTCTTATAATAGAAACGTGTGGGCAGGTTCACGGAGTATTCGTTGGTCAGGAGCCGTGTCTCCTGCATGAACGACTCGTTCTCGTTGTTGAAAACATCCTCCATAAGGTTATGTTTCAAAAGACGGCTCATCCAGAGCCCGCCCATCAGCAGGCAGACATAGCCGCCACCGACGGTAAGGATATACAAAGCCGTGACCGCCTCAATCGGTAGCGGCAAAGCCAATATCCACCAGTTAAGGAAAAACAGTACAAAACCGGCGGCAAGCACCGTCCAGATTTTCCCCCATGTGATTTTCTCACCCTTTACACCTTTCGTGCCCAGGCAGGAAAGGGCCAGCAGGATGACAGCGAACAGCTTCGTGTAAAGGATGGAATGGAACAGTCCCGCCGTGCGGTTGAAGTTCATCAGTATCCTGTCCACCACACCAATGTCCACTCCCCATAGCCGGACTGCCTCATAGCAGTACCAGTACACGTTCATCACTACCAATATAATACTCACGGCACGCAGAAAATCCATGATTTTCGCCAATGCCCTCAAATCGTCTTCCTGTGACATAAATTGAATCTGTTTTAATGTTGATACTTAATCTGATTACATACCCAAGCCCTTGCGCTTCTTCTTTTTCCTGCGCCGCATCGCCCGGATAAACGCCTCTTCCTCGGCATCCACAGCCGGACCTTCGGGCGTAAGCAAGCCGAGTCCATCGGCATGTCCCTCGCTCTCGGATACAGACTGCTTCCGTATATCTTCCACGTCCTCCACCGGAACGGAAAGCTGCAACGGAGCCTGTTCGGCATACGGCAGCGTGAAATGTTCCTGCAAGGCATTGGCGGAAAGTTCCTTGTCCATACGGGAGCCGTTCAGGACGCATCCCGTGCGGTGGTCGATGAAAGTGGCACCATAGATACGCCCGTCCTCCGTATGGCGAAAAACAGTGTCAATGCCTTTGGCTTTCAAGTCCGCGATGAACTTCTCCTTGTGATATGTTTTTTCCAAAGCGGCAAGTACCGTGCGCCTGGTCATACCGGCAAGTTTCCTGTCCTTAATCTCCTGCCTGGAACGTGTGAACTTCTTCTGCACGGCTTCATAGCCGACGGACTTGCCGTATAGCGAGGACTTGAACGGATTGCCAGCCTTGTTTCCGGCTTCATCCACCACCGAATAGACCAGTCCGTTGTACTCCCGTCCGCGAACGCTACCCCGTACCTCCTCCACCGTTATCCCATATAAGGAAAGGAGGGCACGGTATTCACCCATCGTCTGGAAACGGTATTTCCTGTTCACTTCCTTGACTACGTTGCCCACTTGCTTCTTCACATCCCCTGCGGACACGTCCACCCTGCGGAGCGGATTGTCCAACCGGGCATTCCTGCGCTCCGCAGGATGCAGCCCGTACTTTTCTTCCAGTTCCTTGCGGATACGGTCACTCCTGCGATAGAGATAGTCCTGGTTTAGACGCCTGCCGGTTTCATCCACATTGACCGTGACGATATGGATATGGTGCCGGTCTATGTCCTCGTGCTTGTAAATCATGTACGGCTGCTCTCCGTAGCCGAGCCTTTCCAGATACTCCCTCGCGATGTCCTGCAATTCCGTATCGGTCAGCACGTCGTCGGGATGCGGGTTGAGGGAAATGTGCATCACCGGTTTCTCCACCCTCGTATGCGCGGGCATATAAGCCTTGAAGTCGTCCATCGCACGGTATATATCCACCGTCCCCGTGCCGTCATTGTAGATTTTGTTGGTGGCAAGGAGCTTTCCCTGCTCCTTGTTGATCTTCTCCCCGTTGTAAGCGAGTGCGCCGTACAGCGACTTCCCTACACTGATTTTTGCGACCATTGCGCCTCCATCTTTCTTGAAAGTTCCACAATCTCGCGGCTCAACCTTACCAGCTCGATGGTCTGCCGCTCCAGTTTATAGAGCAACGCCATCGCCTTCTTCTCGGAGAAATGGCAGCGCAATTCCTTCACGACCTGGTTGTAGTTCGTGCCTATCGCACGGAACTGCGCATGAAAATCGGACAGCTTGGTGTAGTAGTCCACCAGTGTCTTGTCCACAGTCAGCACCTTGAACGGCTTGCCGAAGAAGTGTACCTTAATGAAAACCGACCTGGCGTAAACGCCCGACTTCTCGAACATGGAGAGGAAACGGTTGTGTTCCTCCTCGTTGAAACGGACGGTGTAGCGGAACACCGCCGGATCAGGTTTGGGATTTCTCCCGGTCTTGTTTCTTTTTTCCTGCATATAAATTTAGGATTTAGCGGTTGCACGGCATAAGCCCCGCTTTGGGGACACATACACCGTAGGTTCATCAGGCTTCCCGACTTCGGAGAGGAAGCCAGCCCCCTGCAAGGGCAAGTGCTTTTCAAGATGCTCAAAATGTTTTGAGCGGCTGAAAAGACATCTTGCTATGTTCTTGTGAACATAAAAATCCGTCGGGGACGGATTGGAAGAATACCTGCTTGACCCACGGCTGCGCCCCATGCGGATAGCCCTGCCGTTCGGGTGCAAAGTTAGGGGGATAATACGGTGTAATACAGGGTATTTAGCCGGACAATGCCTACCAACCGACGCCACAAGCTGCCACTTCGTTTGGAGGTGATACAAGTGCGGAAAAATCATTGTTTATTTGCAACGTGATTGGTTGAAAGACCTGTCTGACGCATGGTCTGAAAGCCGGTTTGAGGTCTTGTTGATAAGAATGCCGGCAAGCCGGTAAGTTGATAAGTCGATAAGCTGGTAAGTCGGTAAGTTGGCAGACCGGTCAGCAGACAAACAGTCGTGGCGGTAAACATACCGGCAAGTATGCAAATGGGCAAACCGGATGCGCATCCGACCTGAAAGCAGACTGCCCGGAAGGTGGTCTGTCCGACCTGCGGCAGTGTCTTACGGTCAATCAACCGGTCACAAGGTAAACCTATTGTATCACTTAATTAAAAAACGAGAAATGAAAAAAGAAACATTGCTTGTGGCTTTCTCCACCCAGAAAGGGGGAGCGGGCAAAACGACACTCACGGTATTGATGGCAAGCTATCTCTATTACGTGAAAGGAATGGATGTCGCCGTTATCGACTGCGATTATCCGCAGTACAGCATCAAGGACATGAGGGAGCGTGACATGAGGAACATTGAGCGCAATGCCCATTTGCGCAAAACGGCTTTCGAGCAGTTCGCACGGCTGAAGAAGAAGATGTATCCCATTGTGGAGAGCCGTCCGGAAAAGGCAGTCGAAAAGGCCAAGGATTTTCTGGCGATGGAGACACCTCCGGATATTATCTTCTTCGACCTGCCGGGAACGGTGAACAACTCCGATGTCATCAATACGGTGGCGACGATGGACTACGTATTCTGTCCCATCATGGCTGACCGGGTGGTGGCGGAAAGCTCGCTCAATTTCGCCACAGTCGTGAACGACACGCTTCTTAGTACGGGGCGTTCCAACATCAAAGGGTTATACCTTCTGTGGAACATGGTGGACGGACGGGAGAAGACCGACCTTTACGACCGCTATGAGAAGGTTGCCGGAGAACTCGGTCTGAACGTCATGAGAACCTTTCTTCCCGACAGCAAGCGTTTCCGCAGGGAAAGTGCGGAGGACGGGGAACGCTCCGTGTTCCGTTCCACTGTCATGCCGCCTGACAGAAGTCTGATAAGGGGCAGCAATATCGAGAGGCTGGCGAATGAGATGTTGGAACTTATAAACGCATAGGAATGGCTAAGAATCTTGATGTGCAAATCGACTCGGCGGACTTCCTTGACAGCATACGTCCGGAACTGCCCGCGACCACCCCCGAAACGCGCTCTCTGAGAAAAGCGGCTGTACAGCCGGAAGTCACGGCAGGAAAGAGAAAGTCGTCACGGAATGACAGCCGCAAGAAAAACACAGAGAAAACGGAATGCGTAATTCCACCCATCGAAAGCGAGGAAGACTATCTCGACCTGTTCATCCAGGGAGCGGAGACGGCAGCCCGTTCGGGCAAAATGGCATATGTACGCAAGGAGTACCACGAACGTATCATGCGCATTACCCGCGTCATAGGAAAGGACAAGCTGACCTTGTCGGGGTACATTGACCATGTGCTGACCCAGCATTTCCTCCAATGCGAGGGCGTGATAAAAAAACTGTATGACAAGAATTATGAAGATATATTTTAACAACATCAAAATTATGAGGATAAAGACAATGAAGAAAAAACAGAAGTCCATAAACCGTTTAAAAGCATACAGCCTATGAATATGACCAATATTCTATTGACCGTATCGGTTGCCTGTAACGTATGGTTTCTGTTCCTGCTTTTGTATGACCGCATCATGGAAACAAGGCTCGTCCGTTTCTTCAAGGACATTGCCAAAGTCTGGAATACCCTTCATGCCGGAGAACAGAAAAAGGAAACGGGACGGACATCCGCACAAGCGGTGGATATTATCGGCAAGAGCCATTTCAGAATGACAATGCCCCGGACAATGACTACCATACCGGCGCCACAAGCTGCCACTTCGGAGGAAGGCATTGAGCTGTCTGAGGAAGATGCTACTTTTGACGATGGAAACAGCAAGGCGGAGTCACATCCGGCACAAGTTCCGGAAGAGAAGCTCGATGAGGTATTCTCGAATATTCCTCCGTCGGAAATGAAATACGGGGAGGATGAACCGGAAGATGAGACACCGGACAGACGGCAGGCTACAGGATTCAGCTTTGACGAAATCGGCGATGCGGTCGGTATAGCCGGCAAGGAGAACCCGACCGATGAAGAAAAACACCGGGCAGGAAAAGTGTTCTCCGATCTGGAAGGAACGGAACTGCTCGACAAGATGAGCCAGTCCGTCAAGATGAAGGTCTCCGGATTCATAGACCTTTATCTCTACGACCAGCCCGTGCCGGTAGTAAAGGAAGTAAGGATGAAAGCGGAATTTATAATTCCGGAAAAGTTGGAAGATTTCAATATCCGAGATTTCGTGTAATGGAAATAATAGAATGCAACAACAATGGAAAAAAAGAAATGATGGCAGACAGACCGTGCAGGCAGTACAAGGTACCGCCCAACCGGAACGGACACTCCCAAGTCCGTGGAAACAAACGGGAGCCACTGAATCCAGGAATTAAAACAGTATCAACCGCCCGAAAAAGGACCATCCACCCTTTGAAGGCACAAAACAAGAGTTATTTATGAACAAGAACAAGAAACAGAAATTCTTTCTTTCGGCAGCGTTACTCATCGCTGCAACCGCATCCGCACTTGCCCAGGACAACGGGCTTGCAGGCATCAACGAAGCCACTCAAATGGTGAGTAGCTATTTTGATCCAGGCACGAAATTAATTTACGCCATCGGCGCTGTGGTCGGGTTAATCGGTGGCGTGAAAGTCTATGGGAAGTTCTCGTCAGGAGACCCCGATACGTCGAAGACGGCGGCGTCGTGGTTCGGGGCGTGTATCTTTCTTATCGTGGCGGCAACGATTCTCCGCTCGTTCTTCCTTTAATATTATAATGTATGGCCGGATACCCCATCAACAAGGGTATCGGTCGTCCGGTCGAGTTCAAGGGACTCAAGGCACAGTACCTGTTCATCTTCGCGGGTGGACTGCTGGCCCTCTTTGTCCTGTTCGTCATCCTCTACATGGTCGGCATCGACCAGTGGATATGTATCGGCTTCGGCGCGGCATCGTCTTCCGTCCTCGTATGGCAGACCTTCGCGCTGAACGCCCGGTACGGCGAACACGGGCTTATGAAGCTGGGGGCGGCAAAGAGCCACCCCCGGTACCTGAGCAACCGGCGACGGATCACCCGACTATTCAGCAAACGAAAAAAGAAAGAATGACAATGAGAAATACATCCAAGATTACGACACTGGAAAACAAGTTTCCGTTATGGGCCGTGGAGCACGGCTGCATCATCTCGAAGGACGCCGACATCACGGTCGCCTTCGAGGTGGAGCTGCCGGAGCTGTACACCGTGACAAGCGCGGAATACGAGACGATACACGGCTGCTGGTGCAAGGCTGTCAGAGTACTGCCGGACTTCTCCGTCGTGCACAAGCAGGACTGGTTCGTCCGCGAGACCTACAAGCCCGAGCTGCAAAAGGAGGGCATGAGTTTTTTGAGCCGTTCCTTTGAACGCCACTTCAACGAGCGTCCGTACCTGAAGCACACCTGCTACCTCTATCTGACGAAAACGACGAAGGAGCGCAGCCGTATGCAGAGCAACTTCAGCACGCTGTGCCGGGGAAACATCATCCCCAAGGAGCTGGACAGGGAAACCACCGAAAAGTTCATGGAAGCCATGGAGCAGTTCGCCCGTATCATGAACGACAGCGGATTTATCAGGCTGCGCCGGCTCTCCACGGACGAGATTACCGGCACGGACGGCAAGGCGGGAGTCATAGAGCGTTACTTCTCCCTCATGCCCGAAGATAATGCCACCTTGCAGGACATCGGGCTTTCGGCAAGGGAAATGCGTATCGGTGACAATTATTTATGTCTGCACACCCTTTCCGATGTGGAGGACCTGCCGGGCAAAGTGGCTACCGATACCCGTTATGAGCGCCTCTCCACAGACCGGAGCGACTGCCGCCTCTCGTTCGCGAGTCCCGTAGGGTTGCTGCTGCCCTGCAACCACATCTACAACCAGTATGTGATGATAGACAACAGCGATGAGAACTTGCAGCGTTTCGAGAAGGATGCCCGCAATATGCAGTCGCTCTCGCGGTACAGCCGGAGCAACAGCATCAACAGGGAGTGGATCGACCAATACCTGAACGAGGCCCATTCCTACGGGCTGACTTCGGTAAGGGCGCACTTCAACGTGATGGCGTGGAGCGACGACATGGAGGAGCTGAAACGCATCAAGAACGACGTGGGCAGCCAGCTGGCAAGCATGGGATGTATGCCCAGGCATAACACCATTGACTGCCCCACGCTCTATTGGGCAGCGATACCCGGCAATGCGGCGGACTTCCCGGCAGAGGAGAGCTTCTACACCTTCACCGAGCAGGCGGTGTGCCTCTTCACGGAAGAGACCAATTACCGCAGTTCGCTGTCGCCTTTCGGTATCAAGATGGTGGACCGGCTCACGGGAAAGCCCCTGCACCTGGACATCTCCGACCTGCCCATGAAGCGCGGCATCACGACCAACCGTAACAAATTCGTGCTGGGGCCTTCGGGCAGCGGGAAGTCCTTCTTCATGAACCACCTCGTGCGCCAGTATTACGAGCAGGGTACGCACGTGGTGCTGGTGGACACGGGAAACTCCTACCAGGGACTATGCGAAATGATACGCCGCAAGACGCACGGCGAGGACGGGGTGTATTTCACCTATACCGAGGAAAAGCCCATCTCGTTCAATCCGTTCTATACCGACGACTACGTGTTCGAGGTGGAGAAGAAGGACAGCATCAAGACCCTGCTGCTCACGCTCTGGAAAAGCGAGGACGACAAGGTGACGAAGACCGAAAGCGGAGAGCTGGGCAGTGCCGTGAGTGCCTATATCGAGCGTATCAGGGCGGACCGGAGCATCGTGCCCTCGTTCAACACCTTCTACGAGTATATGCGTGACGACTACCGCAGGGAACTCGCCGAACGTGATATCAAGGTGGGCAAAGACGATTTCAACATCGACAATATGCTCACCACCATGCGGCAGTATTACCGGGGCGGACGCTATGACTTCCTGCTGAACTCGAAGGAGAACATCGACCTGCTCGGCAAGCGTTTCATCGTCTTTGAGATTGATTCCATCCGTGATAACAAGGAACTGTTTCCGGTAGTGACCATCATCATCATGGAAGCATTCATCAACAAGATGCGGCGGCTCAAAGGTGTCAGGAAACAGCTTATCGTGGAAGAGGCTTGGAAGGCCCTTTCCTCGGCGAACATGGCTGAGTACCTGCGCTATATGTACAAGACCGTCCGCAAGTATTTCGGTGAGGCAATCGTGGTGACGCAGGAGGTGGACGACATTATTTCCTCTCCCGTTGTCAAGGAGAGCATCATCAACAATTCCGATTGCAAGATACTCTTAGACCAAAGGAAATACATGAACAAGTTCGACCAGATACAGGCGTTGCTCGGTCTGACGGAGAAGGAGAAGGCGCAGATACTATCCATCAACATGGCGAACAACCCTTCAAGGCTCTATAAGGAAGTCTGGATAGGTCTGGGCGGCACACAGAGTGCCGTCTATGCTACGGAGGTCAGTGCGGCTGAATATTTGGCATATACGACGGAAGAGACGGAGAAGATGGAAGTCCGTGCCCTTGCCGAAAAGCTGGGCGGCGACATCGAAGCCGCCATCCGGGAGTTAGCGGAAAAACGTGACAACAAGAATCAATAACCATTTCAATCATCAACAAAAAAAGAAAAAAGTATGAGTTTATCCAAAGTAAAAATGCTGCAAGTCAGCAAGTGTCTGATCGGATTGGCAGTCATGGTGCTGCAATCCTGCGAGGTGGCGGACGAACGCCGCGACAAGTTGTGTGGCAACTGGGAGAGCGTGGACGGCAAGCCGGACGTGCTGGTTTACAAGGAAGGCGAAGCCTACAAGGTGACGGTGTTCAAGCGCAGCGGGCTGAGACGCAAGCTGAAACCGGAGACCTACCTCTTGCAGGAAGAGAACGGCAATCTGTTCATGAACACGGGGTTCCGCATCGACGTGTCCTACAATGAGGCCGCCGACGTGCTGACCTTCTCGCCGAACGGTGACTATATAAGAGTAAAGGATTTCGGGCATGGAGAAGGTACGGGTATTTGTGATTGACCCCGCATGGCGGCAGCAGAAAGGCGGCTTGCGCAAGTCAAGAGGGAACCAGGGAAGGGAACTTGACTATGTGACGATGGAGGTACCTGAAATCTTCGGACTGCTCGACAGGGAGATATTCCCGCTTGCGGAAGATGACCATTGCGTATTCATGTGGACGATAGACCGCTTTCTCCTTGAATGCGAGAACGAGATGGAGAAGCGCGGCTACAAGCGTCACTGCCGGATGATATGGAACAAGCTGAACGGGGTTGCCCCTGCGTTTACCGTCCGGTATTCACACGAATATCTGATATGGTTCTACCGGAAAAGGCTGCCACCAATAGCCGGGGAACAGCGGGGAAAGTTCATGACCGTATTTGCAGAACGGAGCAGGCAGCACAGCCGGAAACCGGATTTCTGTTACCGCATGATAGATGCCTTGTATCCCTCCTGTGGGAAAATGGATGTGTTTTCACGGGAACGCAGGCACGGCTGGCGGCAATTCGGAAACCAGACGGATTATTTCAATTGATTTTACCACTAAATCCAAAGTAAGAATGAAAACAAGAATATTGACAGCAATATGCCTCTGCCTGCTCCTTGCGGGCAGGGCAAGCGCGCAATGGGCGGTGATAGACCCGTCCAACATCGCGCAGAGCATCATCAACAACGGAAAGAACATGGTGCATACGTCCTCCACGGCGACCAACATGGTCAACAACTTCAAGGAGACCGTGAAGATTTATGAGCAGGGCAAAAAATACTACGACGCTCTCAAATCCGTGAACAACCTCGTCAAGGACGCCCGCAAGGTACAGCAGACCATCCTCATGGTGGGGGACATCACGGACATCTACGTGAATAATTTCCAGAAGATGATGCGTGACGAGAACTTCACGGTCGAGGAACTCGGGGCCATCGCCTTCGGTTACACGAAGCTGCTGGAAGAGAGCAACGACGTGCTGACCGAACTGAAGAACGTGGTGAACATCACCACACTCTCCATGACGGACAAGGAGCGTATGGACGTGGTGGAACGCTGCTACTCGAAAATGAGGCGTTACCGCAACCTTGTGGGCTATTATACGAACAAAAACATCTCCATAAGCTATCTCCGGGCGAAAAAGAAGAACGACCTTGACCGCATCATGGGGCTTTACGGTGACGCGAACGAAAGATACTGGTAGCCTATGGATTTCGACAACCTTCACCAGATTCTCCGTTCGCTTTACGAAGAGATGATGCCGCTGTGCGAGGACATGGCGGGTGTGGCGAGAGGCATCGCCGGACTGGGCGCGCTGTTCTATGTGGCTTACCGGGTATGGCAGTCGCTGGCAAGGGCCGAGCCGATAGACGTGCTGCCCATGCTCCGCCCTTTTGCGATAGGACTATGTATCATGTTCTTCCCCACGGTGGTGCTCGGAACCATCAACAGCATCCTGTCCCCCGTCGTGCAGGGCACGGCGAAGATACTGGAATCGGAGACGATGGACATGGGCGAATACCGGAAGCAGAAGGACAGGCTGGAATACGAGGCAATGGTACGCAATCCCGAAACTGCCTACCTTGTCAGCAACGAGGAGTTTGACAAGCAGCTGGAGGAACTCGGCTGGTCGCCCGAGGACATGATCACCATGACCGGGATGCACCTGGAACGGACAATGTATGACATGAAGAAGTCCGTGCGCGGCTTTTTCCGTGAGGTGCTGGAACTGATGTTCCAGGCTGCCGCACTCGTGATAGACACCATACGCACGTTCTTCCTCGTAGTGCTGGCGATACTCGGTCCGATAGCCTTCGCCATATCAGTATGGGACGGTTTCCAGAGCACGCTCACGCAGTGGATATGCCGCTACATACAGGTGTACATTTGGCTGCCCGTCTCGGACATGTTCAGCACCGTGCTGGCAAAAATCCAGGTGCTGATGCTGCAAAGCGACATCGAACGGATGCAGGCGGACCCGAACTTCTCTCTCGACTCCAGCGACGGGGTATATATCGTATTCATGGCAATCGGCATCATCGGCTACTTCACCATCCCGACGGTGGCGGGCTGGATCATCCAGGCAGGAGGCATGGGCGGCTATAACCGCAACATGAACCAGATGGCAGGACGTGCCGGCGGCTTTGCCGGAAGTGTGGCGGGTGCCACGGCAGGGAATGCGGCGGGACGTGTCGGCAAGCTGCTGAAATAAGAACTTCAAGTATTAACGAATAAGATTACAATGGAATTCAAGTCATTAAAGAACATCGAGACATCGTTCAGGCAGATACGCCTGTTCGGTATCGTCTTCCTCTCTCTCTGCGCCGTGATAACGGTGTGGAGCGTATGGAGCTCCTACCGTTTCGCGGAGAGGCAACGGGAGAAAATCTATGTACTGGACAACGGCAAGTCGCTGATGCTTGCCCTCTCGCAGGACCTATCACAGAACCGTCCGGCAGAGGCACGGGAACACGTGCGCCGTTTCCATGAGCTGTTCTTCACGCTCTCGCCCGAAAAGAGCGCCATCGAGCACAATGTGGGGCGTGCCCTGCTGCTGGCGGACCGGAGCGTGTACAACTACTATTCGGACTTTGCCGAAAAGGGGTATTACAACCGCGTCATAGCAGGGAACATCAACCAGACATTGAGGGTGGACAGCGTGGCGTGCGACTTCAACAGCTACCCGTACCGCTGCGTGACCTACGCCACGCAGCGGATCATCCGGCAGAGCAATGTCACGGAGCGCAGCCTCGTGACCACGTGCAGGCTTCTGAACGCCTCTCGCTCGGACGACAATCCGAACGGGTTTACCATCGAGGGATTTACCATCATCGAGAACAAGGATTTGCAGACCATCAAACGGTAAAAGGACATGGGAATGAAGACTATCAGAAAACGGATGTGGGGCGTATTCTGGAAACTCCACGACAGGAGGAAACGGATTATTGGAAAGCTGAAAGGGTATCTGGACGGCTTGCCCCCGAAAACAAGAAAAAGGATAGTGCTGTCCATGCTCGCCGTTTTTGCGATACTGGCATTGTACTCCTTTGTAAAAGCCGTCCATGACATCGGCAGAAACGACAGCAGAAAAATGAGAACAGGTCATGCCGGACGGGTAGAACTGCCCGTGAAACCGAAAAATGACCCTAACATAACACCTTATATATATGGAACAACAGAAGATTGAGACAAAGACAGAGAACAAGGCGGCTCCCGGAAAGGAGAAGCCGAAGAAGGAGCGCACTCCGCTGACCCCGGCTGAACGGCTGAGACGGCAGAAAATGATTGTCCTGCCGGCAATGGTGCTGGTATTCCTCGGCGCGATGTGGCTGATATTCGCCCCGTCCTCCGACAAGGAAATGCAGCCGGGCATAGGCAGTTACAATACCGAAATCCCCGATGCAGACCAAGAGGACCGGCACATCATCGGGGATAAGGTGAAAGCCTACGCGCAGAAAGAGATGGAGGAACGGCGGGCAAGCCGCAGCCGCTCCATGCAGGAACTCGGCGATATGTTCGACCATGAAGTGGAAGAAGCGGAACCGGAACCGGCAAAGGTTTCCACGCCACAGACCATACACTCCTCCGCTGCCGCCTACCGTGACCTGAACACCACGCTCGGCAACTTCTACGAACAGCCTGCCAATGAGGACAAGGAAATGGATGAGCTGCTGGAACGCATCACCTCGCTGGAAACGGCACTTGAAAACGAAAAAGGCAGGAACTCCGACATGGACGAGGTGGCTCTCATGGAGAAATCCTACGAGCTTGCAGCTAAATACATGGGCGGACAGAATAATTCCACTGTGGAAGCCCGTTCCGTCCGGAAAGCCGGCAAGAACAAGGCGGTGCCCGTGAAGCAAGTGGCACACCGGGTGGTGTCGGCTCTCGGACAGCCGATGAGCAACGCCGAGTTTGTGGCAACCCATACCACGGAACGCAACTACGGTTTCAACACGGCAGTGGGCGGCACGGCTGTATCAGAGAAGAACACCCTGTCTGCCTGCATCAATGGTGCGCAGAGCGTGACCGACGGGCAGGCGGTGAAATTACGGTTGCTGGAGCCTATGGCGGTAGCCGACCGGATTATCCCGCGCAATGCGGCACTGGTCGGTGCCGCCAGGATACAGGGTGAACGGCTCGGCATTACGATCACCTCGCTGGAATACGAAGGCACGGTCATTCCTGTGGAACTCTCGGTGTATGACACGGACGGGCAGCCCGGCATCTTCATCCCGAACTCGATGGAGCTGGATGCCGTCAAGGAAGTAGCCGCCAATATGGGCGGGGCACTGGGCAGCAGCATCAACATCTCCACCAATGCGGGGGCGCAGCTTGCCTCCGACCTGGGCAAGGGACTGATACAGGGCACGAGCCAATATATAGCCAAGAAGATGCGCACCGTGAAAGTGCATCTGAAAGCCGGATACAAGGTGATGCTCTATCAGGACGAGAATTAGAATCAACAACATTTATTACCACTAAATCCAAAAGTAAAATGAACATGAAAAAAGTAATCATGATGTTCGCCCTTATGACGGGCACAATCTCTGCCTTCGCGCAGAACGCAGACTCTACTTCGGTAGGGAGTGACAATACTTCTTTGGTCTTGACCAAAGAAATCTATCCGCAAAAGGAAGCGGACGGCGACCTATACCACGGTCTGACCCGGAAACTGACCTTTGACCGCATGATACCTCCCCACGGTCTGGAGGTGACATACGGCAAGACCGTGCATATCCTCTTCCCCTCGGAAGTGCGCTATGTGGACCTGGGCTCGCCCGACCTGATTGCCGGGAAAGCCGACGGTGCGGAGAACGTCATCCGTGTGAAGGCTACCGTCCGGAACTTCCCCGGTGAAACCAACATGTCCGTAATTACGGAGGACGGCTCGTTTTATACTTTCAATGTGAAATATGCGGATGAGCCGCTGCTTCTGAATGTGGAGATGTGCGACTTCATCCATGATGGCGAGGCGGTGAACCGTCCGAACAACGCGCAGGAAGTCTATTTGCAGGAACTCGGCTCTGAAAGCCCGATGCTGGTGCGGCTGATCATGAAGTCCATCCATAAACAGAACAAGCGCGAGGTGAAGCATATCGGCTGCAAGCGTTTCGGCATCCAGTACCTTCTGAAAGGCATCTACACGCACAACGGGCTGCTCTATTTCCATACGGAAATCAGGAACCGGAGCCACGTGCCTTTCGATGTGGACTACATCACATGGAAGATTGTCGATAAGAAGGTGGCGAAGCGCACCGCCGTGCAGGAGCAAATTGTCCTGCCGTTGCGTGCGCAGAACTACGCCATCCTCGTGCCGGGCAAAAAGAGCGAGCGTACCGTATTCACGATGGCGAAGTTCACCATCCCCGATGACAAGTGCCTCGTGGTGGAGCTGAACGAGAAGAACGGCGGCAGGCACCAGTCCTTCGTGATTGAGAACGAGGATTTGGTACGAGCCAACACCATCAACGAACTTCAGGTACGATAAGCCATGAGAGCGTATATCATTGCATTGGTAGCGTCGCTTGCCCTCTTTGCGGGGCAGGCGCACGCCCAGCGGTGCCTGCCGGGGATGCGGGGCATCGAGGTAAGGGCGAATCTGGCTGACGGCTTCAGACCCGGCGGTAACGACGGCGGGTACAGTTTCGGGGCGGCTCTCTCCACCTACACGAAGAAAGGGAACAAATGGGTGTTCGGCGGCGAATACCTGATGAAGGACAACCCATACAAGGAGACCAAAATACCCGTGACGCAGTTCACGGCGGAGGGCGGCTATTATTTCAAGGTGTTGTCGGATGCACGCAAAATCGTGTTCCTCTATGCCGGTGCTTCGGCTCTTGCCGGATATGAGACGGTGAACTGGGGTGACAGAACGCTGTTCGACGGCTCCACGCTCCGGGACCGGGACGCCTTTGTCTATGGCGGCGCACTCACGCTTGACATGGAGGTATATGTAGCGGACCGTATCGCACTGCTGGTGAACCTGCGCGAACGCTGCCTTTGGGGAGGTGATACCAAGAAATTCCATACACAGTGTGGATTGGGACTGAAAATCATATTCGATTGAAATATGATTAGTGAGACTTATAACATGGACTGCATGGATTATATGCGGTCCGTTCCCAAACACTTCTTCGACCTGGCCATTGTCGATCCACCGTATGGCATTGGCAGGAGCAGCATGGGAGAAAAGAAGAAATGGAAATCGTATAATCCTAAGGACTGGGACAACGCGCCGCCTGACCGGAAGTATTTTGAAGAACTTTTCCGCGTTTCCAAAAACCAGGTCATATTCGGAGGAAATTATTTCACGCCACATTTACCTCCAAGCATGGGATGGATTGTTTGGGATAAGGGACAGAAACTGACGATGAGTGACGGTGAACTGATATACACAAGTTTCAGCAGGGCATTGCGCATCGTTACCGTACATCGTACCAAAATATGCAAATATGGCGGTTATCTTCATCCCACGCAAAAGCCGGTGGAACTGTATTACTGGATTCTGTCACGATATGCCAGACCGGGGGATAAAATACTGGATACGCATCTGGGAAGTGGGGCGAGCCGTTTGGCCGCACATGCTCTGGGGCTGGATTTCTGGGGATGCGAAAAGGACAGCGAGTATTTTGAATCACAGGAAAATCGCTTCATGAAGCAGTGTAGGACAAGGCTGGATTTTTCAGAAAAAGAAAATCAGGTTTATAACCAATAGATACCTACGGTATGAGACAGACGGACATTGACATCATGAGGCGGATTCCCCTTGCGGATTTTCTTGCAAGGCTGGGACACAAGCCTGTCAGACGGAGCGGAAACGAATTGTGGTACCTCGCCCCATACCGGGGTGAGCGCACACCCTCTTTCCGCGTGAACGTGGCAAAACATCTCTGGTACGACTTCGGCGTGGGAAAGGGCGGCGACATCTTCACGCTTGCGGGAGAGTTTCTGCAAAGCGACGACTTCATGGTGCAGGCGAGATTCATAGCGGAAGCCGCCAATATGCCGGCTGTCGGATTGGAAAAGCCGACGGCCTGTCTGCCGAAGCCGGCGGGACCCGCATTTGAAGAAGTGGCAGTTACTCCGTTGCGGTATTCCGTCCTGACGGACTATCTGGTGAAGCGTGGCATACCGGAAGAAACAGCCTTGCGGCATTGCTGCCAGCTCAATTACACGGTGCGCCGGAAACGGTATTTTGCCGTCGGCTTTCCAAACGTGGCGGGCGGCTATGAAGTCCGTAACGGACTGTTCAAGGGATGCGTGCCGCCAAAGGACGTATCGCTGGTAAGGACAGGCGAATCGCCGTCCGGCGGCTGCAACGTGTTCGAGGGCTTCATGGACTTTCTTTCCGCCGTGGCGCTCAAATGGACGGAGGATGAGGACAGCCTCGTGCTGAACTCGGTTGCCAATGTCGCCAGGAGTTACAAATATCTTGACGGGTACGGGAAGATACGCTGTTACCTTGACCGTGACGAAGCCGGAAGGCGGGTGTTGGAAAGCCTGCGGTCACGTTATGGTGACCGCATCACTGACCGCTCGAATCTTTATGACGGCTGCAAGGATCTCAACGAGTATTTGCAGCGGTCAATCGAAAAAACAATAAACAACCATCTAAAAATCAAATGACAATGAACATACAGAATGACAACAGAAGAAAGAGGACATCCGTCCTCCATGTAATGACAGCCCTATTGGTGGCTGTAACAGCTTTTATCTTCGCCTCGTGCGACGACGATATGGACATACAGCAGTCCTATCCGTTCACGGTGGATACCATGCCCGTGCCGAACAAGGTGGCGAAAGGGGAAACGGTGGAAATCCGCTGCGAGTTGAAAGCCGAAGGCAGGTATTCGGGAACGCTGTACACCATCCGCTACTTCCAGTTTGAGGGGCAGGGCTCGCTGAAAATGGATAACGGTATCACGTTCCTGCCCAATGACCGTTACCTGCTCGAAAACGAGAAGTTCCGGTTGTATTATACGTCAGAGGGTGAGGACAGGCACGATTTTATAGTCGTGATAGAGGACAACCAGGGCAACTCCCATGAACTTACATTCGATTTTAACAACAGTGATGGTGATAACGGAGATATGGAACATACGGAGAATACAGAAGGAGGTGGCAAGTGACAGAGTGCACCAAGTTCCTGCACGGATATTTGCCCATACCTATGGGGCATAATATCCTGTTGCTTCTGTTTCTGCTTCCTTTCGTTGGAAACGTATCCGCTCAAACAAGGAAAAAGGAGAAGGTGGAAAGCATTTGGAACTTGCCACTTTTTGAAAGGGCGGTCAGGTGTACGTGCCATTTCGAAGGGTGGCATTCGGAGAAGCATCACCCTTATGTAGGATGGGGTCATCGGCTTCAAAAAGGAGAGGCATATTCTGCACGGACAATGACAAGGCGGCAGGCAGATGCGATTTTACGGGAGGATTTGCGGAAGTTCTGCGCCATGTTCCGCAGGTTCGGGGCTGACAGCCTGCTGCTCGGTACACTGGCTTTCAATGTGGGGCCGGCGAAGTTGCTGGGCGGCAGGCGTTATCCCAAAAGCAAGCTGATCCAAAAATTGGAAGCGGGTAACCGGGACATTTATCGGGAGTATGTCAGTTTCTGCCACTATAAGGGAAAGCGGCACGCCATGCTGCTGAAAAGAAGAAAAACGGAATTTGCATTGCTGTACATTCCATAGCCAGCCTGCTGTAAAAAGAAAATCCGGTGAAGTCCCGCTTCATCGGATTTTTTGCACTTGATTATCGAAGATTGGAACTGGGGCTTTTTGCTACTTTTGTGCCGCCTCCTGCTCACCGTCAAAAGTAGCGGGCGGAAGTTTCACCGCCCGTTGTCTTTCTCAAAAGTGTGTGTAAAGTCCTGTCACTTCAGTGAAGATGTCCTCTAACATATCGCAATACACACCTTCATAACCGGCTATGTCCTTTGTCTTACACTCAAATGTCTTTTTGCTGAATGTCTTGCGGTAGAAACGCATATTATAAAGGTCTAATCCTTCATCATAGGTGATGTCAAGGCGGTTGGCACTTGTCTTGTTCTTGGCAAGGCTCATGCGCAGTCCGTTGCCCATGTTGATGAAGTCACGGCTGCCCGTCATGGTGGCAAAACGTCTGCCGCCTATCTGCTGTAAAATCGTCTGTGCTATCATAATGCTCTGTTTTTTAAGGTTGTTTATATATTGGCAATGCCTGCACCGCCAATACTTTCAATATTCGATTTTCTCCGCTATGGGAGTATTACGCTCCAGCCACTCTTTTACACATTCCATATTGTATTCGCTCGTTATGACTGCCGTATGGCTGTTTATCGGGGTCATGCGTGTACTTTCGTAACCGTCTATCCGTTCCTTCAGAGTTCCTGCTCCCCATGTCGGGTTGTAAAACATGCGGTCTAACATGCAAATAGGGTCGCTGAACTTGACTATCAGCGTCTTGTAATCTGCGCTCATCGCTTGTCCTCCTTTCCCTGCCGTTTGTTTACCCATTCATCCCGTTTGGCTCTGCACTCCTCCAATGTGGGGCAGACACATGTGAATAACTCCCCATTGCTATGGTGGCGATAATCGTACTGCACAAGTGTGCGTTTACGTCTGCCAATGCCTGATTGGAAACTCTCGTACTTTTCAGTACCTGCCGTCTGGCAGGTACTCACTCCGCCCGTGGTCATTCTTGTAGTCATAATCGTTGATTTTTGAGTAAATCTTTCCAAATACTTCTCTTGTATGCCGAGTGCTTCGGCATAGGCACTCAACTGGACGGCATATCGGGTGCAGTAATAGCTTCTCTCCATTTCGTTCTTGGATAGTCCGATATGTGCCCTTATATCGTTCAAATGCCTTTTGACGATATACTTGTAATAGTAGAGTTTCTTCTTTCTGTCCATACCTTATGTATTATTAGAAGTGTACTGATAAAATTCTGTTCTTCATCACCATTTCGGGATTGCTCGTATAGCGTTGATGCAGGTAGAAATGGTGAGAGCCGAAGCCGTAAAGGAAGAACTTGTCAAGTTCGTGTTTCTCTGAAAAGTCCTTTACACTTTTTCTCAACTCCTCCTCACTTGTTGTCAATGTGAGGAGGTTTATAAACTCAAGGAACATAGTGGGGATTGCATCGTCCCACAAGCAAATCATGCTTTCAATTCTTACTTCCATTTTATTATTGTTTTAGGGTTTATATTATGCTGCTTTTCCCATTCGCTTGCGGATTAGGCTCATGTTGCTGTCCACAAGGCTGATAATACGGTCATGATATTCGGTGTTGGAGTTGCATACTCCACGACTTTGTACCACTCGGAATGTCTTTAACGATACCTCTACCGTTTCAATGCGCACTCCGTCTATGGTAGCCGAAAGGATGAGGGAGTTCTTTTTGAGGTAATAGGAGTTGGACCACACGCAATGGTGCATTGCCGTTCCTTCCTCCGCAAACTCCGCCACACTCTCCAATACACGGATGTTCAGTGTCCCGTCCGTAAAGACGATACCGAAAAACTTGCCTTTGAGTTTGCGGTATTCTTTCTCGTGTTTCTTCGCTTCCTGCCTCCGTTCCTTCAACTGCTCACGCTCCCTCTGTCTGTTGCGTTTCTGCACCAATTTGTCGTGTTCGGCTTTGAGGTCTGAGGGACAGACATACTTCGGGCTGTTCGTGTCCTTGCCGAAATGACGGAGCAGGTCTATCGTATCACGCCACATAGAGCCGTCAGAAATGGTGTAGCCGTTACGGATGCAGATTTTAACGGATGCCCAATACCTTTCCATATCGAAAGAGCGGTTCAGATAGTAACGTAACATCGGGTATTGCCCTGCTTTCATCAGTGTTTCCACTCGGCTGTCGGAAAGGATGGCTTTGAAAAGGTCATACGGTAAAATTCTGCAACATTCACCCTTGAAGCCATTGCGCTTCAATTCGGGTATGAAACGCTGTCGGGGATAGGTACATGTCGGGTTTATGTCGTATGCCCGATATTCTTGGCACTTGCGCACCTCCATATCGCTGCATTCATTCCATAGGTCGTAGTACATGATGGACATTCCACGCAGTCGGGCGATTGTCGTAGTCTTTCCGTTGGGGGCAATCCACCTCTGCACCACTTCAAAGATGGAATACTCGGCTGCTTGTCCTGCCTTGTACCGTGACTTGACGAAGAAGAAGCGTATCACCTGGTATTGCTTGCTGGTGGTGACAATGGAGAAATACTCGTTCTCGCTGAAAACGCTCTTTCGGGTGCGCAACGCTTCCAACTCCATGCCGCAATGGGGGCAGGCGCATCCGCAAATGGTGTCCGCAAGGTCATGCCCGCTCTTCCACGAGTGACCGCACTCGGTACAGATATTCGTGCCGTCCGCCCTCTTTATCGCATAGTGGCTGAAACAATGACGGAAAGCGTATGCCTGCTGTGTGTCTGTCAGTTTGGGCAGTCGTTTGCTCAAACGTGCGACTTCTTTCTGTATGCGTGTTTTCGGTCTCATAATCAAAAATCAAATAAGGTGGGTTGTACATTCGTTTCTTTTTTCGCTGTGGTGGTCGGCTTGTTCCGGCTTTGCAGCCTGCGCAGTTCCTCGTTTTGGTATTGGCGGAGGGCGTTCTGCCGTGCTTCCGCCTTTTCCTCTGCCGTAAGTTCAACCACATGGTTTACCGCAACATGGCATTGCAGGGGGGTGCCCACCTCTATCTCGTTCTCGTCATAGTAGTGGACGGCTTGACCGTATATCTCACCGTCTGAAAAGCCGTTGCAGCCGCTTTTCTGCACATAGTTCAGAATGTAGGTTACACAATCGTCCATGTTCTTGGCTGGGTTGCGGTAGTTCTTGGCGAAAAGTTCATCTTCCGCTGCACGCTGCTCCAAATACATCTGTATTGTTCTCTTGAAATGGTCTGTTCCTTTCATGTCGTCAAATTTTAGAGGGGTTGTCGTTTAAATAAAGTATGTCGCACTCCTCCACTTCGGTAGGAAGTCCGAAAAGCGGATAGTGTGAGAAATAGGGGTGCGCATTGCCTTCCTCGTCCGTAAAGGGTGAAACAATCTGCACTTGCCAATCGCTTGTCCATTGGTCTATCATATTGATTTCATCTTCTGTCAGACCTGTTGCGTCACCGTTTATAAAGTAGCACAAACTCCAAGTGGGTATCTTTTCCGTTGTCTTGTTCATATCGCTGTCGTTTTCAGATTGTCTGTTTCAATATCTCTCTCCAATAAGTAGGTGCTACCTCGCTGAGAAGGAAATCTGTGAAGTCCTTCCGCGCTTCCTTGTTCAGTTCGTGGTAAAGTTCACGGAAAACGGAGAAATTGCCGTTGATATATGTCTCCACCATGTACTCGAAGATGTTATCCACCTCGTAGAACCTGCACTGCTGTGCTGCCGTCTTGCTGCTTCTCTTTGCCATGTCTGTAAGGATTAAAGGGTGAATAGCCAAAGGATGAAGCCGAAGAAGGCGATAACGGAAAGGATAAACACGGTTACGCCAATCACCATTCGGTACACTCCGTTTACTATATCTCTGATAATGCTCCAAAGGATGCCTGCCACCCAAAGGACACCACGCACGGACACGGTACATATCGCCAGCCCTGCCAATCGTGCCATCTGTCTGAAATTCAAATTCATTGTTTCCATATTTTCGATGTTTTTAATTTTTAATGCGGATTCAAGAGCTGAGGGAGTTGAGTTTCAATCTATTTATCTGCCTCTTGTTTATCCGACATTTTTTTTTATGCGTCTTTCTGTCGCATCGGTCGTTTTCGTTTCGGGTGCCTCAAAAGGTAGGGATTAGGAGATGCAAGGTTTTTCGGGAAAAATACTACCCGAAGGGCTGGAGATTTTTGCTGAAAACAGGAGGCTTGACCTTGCATTTCCGTCCAATCCCGGAATTACCTTTGCGCCCAGAACGGAAATGACTGACTGATGCGGCTCACTGAAAGACGTAAAAATGGAGGTAAACAAAGGTGGAGGCAGATTTGAGAAAAATCTCCTAAAATCTGTATGAGAAGAAAAAGGGACTTGTCTGAAAACGTGGAATGGCAAACCGCACAAGGGATGTATGTCCATATCTGAGCGGCTGAATACTTTCAGGCGGGAAGATATGGGCATTCTTCCCGGTTTGCCTTCCGTGGGTGACGGCTTGGCCCACTTGTTGGACGGGCGGTCATACATGGTTCCCGCTTTCAGAAAAATGGAACGGTTAAAAAAGGAAGCCCACTGAAGCCCCGTAAAAGCACCTCCTGGCATGAGCACAAAAGAAATGGGCCTCATGTCATCAGTCTAAACAAGGTTTAGGCGTGACATGAAGTCCTTTTCTTCGCTTATGCGGTAGTCGGAACACGGTCGTGCTGCTCCGGCAGGGCGATGGCGTTCCGACGGATCAGACCGCTTTTACGGTAAAATTATCCGGTGGGAGAAAGAATAAAAACAAAGGATTTATTTTCGTATCTCCGATAAAAATGCTATTTTTGCAAATGAAGAGTTCTTTAACGGTTACTCAATGCGCAGAAGAATAAAACAATAGATAACTCGCTAATTCGTAACCTATTACTACTATAAATAGGTAATCACCATTCATTACCAATCACTTATACTTTTTTAGTAACATCGAATAACAAATTTCCTGACCTTTCGGAGATAGCTTACAATCCTAATTAACCATTTAGACGGGTATAAAGTAAAACCTAAATTCTATATGATTAACTTTGACGCTCCACACAAAAGTCACTAATGTAACCCGATAAATCCGGCGTTTATAACGAACATATCATCGGATACTTACGAAGCTAGTTACACAATCATATTAAATTTGAATAGGAGTTGGATAACCAAGCAAGGACTTTTTGTAAAAAATCTGATTATTTTACAATCTTCTATCGTTTGTTTTTTGAAAATCTATCAGGGTGGAAAGTATTGTACATTCCTGCATGTCATTGAATTTCTGAAAAAAATATGCCGATACATTTACAATTTTAACTAGTTATCCCGAACTGGGAAACGACCTTTCACCGTTCATGGACGCATGGAAATCCAATGTTCAAGACTAGTTGTAGGGGCAGCTTGCAAGTGCTAAAATCCCGCTTTCGAGGATGATTTCAAATGACAGGGGACGATTTTTCACTGGATATAAACAACCAGGAAGAACCTAAAATTTTAGTAGTAGGTAACAATCCTGACCTCCAAAATATCTATTCCTGTGCATTGTGACTGTACAATTCCCGTATTGTGAAGCTGATAAACAAGAAGTATCAACTGAAAAGCTCTGTAATCATTGATGAATTACCAACCATCTATTTGGGGTGACTGGATAACCTGATAACAACGACACTAAGCAACAAGGTAGCAATCTGTTTGGGCTTTCAGAATTTTAGTCAGTTACGCTGGGATTATGGGGACAAGGAAAGCAAAATTAATGAAAATACACTGGGTAATATCTTTTCCGGTCAGGTGATTTCGGAAACGGCTAAAACACTTTCAGACTATTTCGGAAAGGCCTTACAGAGACGGTAAAGCATGACTATTAACCGGAACGACAAATCAACTTCTATCAGTACGCAAATGGATAGCCTGATACCGCCCAGCAAAATATCCAATTTCACGCAGGGGTATATTCGTGGGGCAGTCAGCGATAATTTCGATGAGAGGATAGTGCAGAAAATATTTCATGCCGAATTTGTGGTGGATAATGAGAAAGTGAAACAGGAAATAGCTAATTACAAGAAGCTACCCTGAATTATAGGTTTTAGAAACGAGGATGGGAACGACCAGATGCAGAAAGGAATACAAGCAAATTACAACCTGATCAAGCAGGAAGTTCAGCTGATTATCACGAACGAAATGGAGAGGATTAGAAATGATCCTCAATTACAACATTTGACAAAAAATAAAGAATGAATATCCTGTGAGGATTGGTAGTCCCCACAGGATACAATATTATTATACGTTATTCTTTCTGTTTAATCTTCTTGACGAAAGTTTTACCCAAATATTATGAGCTAACTTTACATCATTAGATGATAATCCATAATTCAATTCAAGAATTTGCTTATTTGTAATATCAAGTATACTTGAAATACTTGCTTTTGCTCTTAACATTTCATCTATTGTTAAAAATAAATTTGAGTTATTATTCTGAAATGGCAGAAATATATTCTCAGCCTCATTAGGCATTAGTTCCAAAACTCCACCTCCATGACTACGACCAACTATTTCAGTAGAAGCTAAAGATAATGAATTGTAATAACTCGATATAAATGCTTTTACATTTATATCTGCTTTTATAGTTACTCGGTGCATTGTATCTGTTGTATAAGCCTGATTGTCATTAAAAATAAGTCTAGGATACAAATTGTTTCTTCTCATAAAAAAAGCATCCGAAACTCTTAGTGAAGGGACAATTTGCCATTCATCCCTTATTCTACATTTATACCCTTGGTCTATACCCTTATTGACTCCCCATTGTATGTATTCTCTAGCACCATTATTCAACTCTTTATATGACGGAAATGTTAAAAGAAAGGTCCTCGCATCAAGTTTTATATTATTTTCCCAATCTTCTTTAGTGAAAACAGAACCAGCAACCTGAATACTTCTCCCAACCAAAGGTTTGGCATACTCTTCAAGGTTATATTTTTTCACAACAGATAAAGGTACAGTAAAAAATTCATTTGAACCAGTGGTTATACCAACTTCTATATTAGCATATTTATTCATTTTAGGTATTATATCACTTTCTTGCAATTCTTCAAGAAAATCAATTTCTTTCTGCTCCAAAAAATAAAAAGTCCATTTACTAGACTTCTGGTTTATCTTCTTTTGAGAGCTACGAAGTTTTTCAAAATCAATGGAATCTAAACTATCTGAATCTAAAACTTCTAAATGCTCTATTGAATGTGTATTTGTTTCATTCTTTTCACATAAAAGCAAAACAACTTCTTGTTGAATATTTGGAAACACCAATTTTTGAAAAGAAATGATATTTATTTTATTATAAAATACTGATAAAAAATTTCGCAATTGTTTAGCAAAAGAAACTTGCAAAATTTCAGCGGGTAATACAAAGCCTATTTTTCCTGTTTCCTTTAATAATAAGGAAGAACCGATAACAAAAGAAACCCATGCATTTGTTAATTTTGAATATGACAAATCTGCTTTTTTAAAAATAAAGGCTGCATAACTCTGCTGTCCTTTATCAAAATATTGATACCGAATATAAGGAGGATTTCCTATAACTAAATCAAATTTTCTATGGGTAGTGATACAAAATTCATGAAAATCTGTATTCAAAATCTCTGATTTTGATAAATTAACATCACGAGCTTTTTGTGCTTCATCTTTATCTAACTCAATACCAAGAAATGAATTATATTCATATTTACCCTTTTGTATTTCTTTTAGAAAGACGCCGTCCCCACAACTTGGTTCTAGAATATCAAAGTTCTTTTGTCCATTGAATGCCCATTTTAGAATGAACGAAGCTATTTTATTAGGGGTGTAAAAGCCACCCCTCAATTTTTCATCGCTTATATTATTTACTAACTGCATGTTATCATCTTTATTTATATGACACAAAGTTACAATAGTAAATGAGAGCCTGAAAATATTTATTCGATTATTAACGTAAACTCTGCATTATTTTCAGGATCAGCATATAGTTTTGCAATACAATCTAACAATTCTTCTTTGGCTACATACTTTTTTGCAGGTCCCCAACTTATCCAAGTCATTGAATTGTTTTGTAGATACGCTTTAGATGTAGTATTTGTATTGTGAGTCAATGATAATTTGAAAGTATAGGGTCCTTGTCCTAATGTATATATATGGAACAAAGCTTTTGCTCTTTCTAAATGAGATTGTTTACTATCCTTTTGCCATTTCAGGTTACAAAATACAACATCACGAAAATAATGCTTTTGATCTATATCAGGAGTATTACCTTTGCTAAAAAACATTGAGCCTGTAGAATGAGTATTTACACTATTGGGAATATTTAAATCACGTCTTGATAATTCTTTGCTTGTCCAAACCAGTGACAAGGGATCTAGATCTACGGTACTATCTATATCCACACAAGTTTCTTCTATTACATCTGTTATAACCTTTTCTCTATGGGCTTTTATTCGTTTAAACTCCTTTGGTAACTTTACAATTTCCCTAGTTGGAACTTCAAGAGAATCTTGCAACTCTGTTTCTTTTTCTATGGTCTTTCTATACTTAGTTTTCCAATTTGTTTTTTCTGGTACTATTCCTTTATCAACAAATGCTTGTATAACTTCAGGAGTTAGTTTAAACAAATTAGAATCAGAAAAATCAAACAAAGTTTCATAATGCTTTTTAAGATCGTGTATTAAAGCTTTGCCCTGCTCATCTGTATTATTAAACTCAATAAGAATTGAACTTTCAATATTAGAAAAGAGTCCATTTGTTGTCAAGTTTGAGGAGCCAACTATCAGTACAGTCTTTATATCGCTCTCAAATAAATATATCTTAGGGTGAAATATGGGACTCTCTTTTTGATAAAAAATATAACTATTTACATTCAATTTGAGAATTTCTTCTAAAGCATCTTTAGATGTCCCTTCCTGATCAATTCCCACGATTAAATTTATATGTTCCATTTTACTATCCAGTAAATATTCGGAAAGAAGTTCCACTACAGCGGCACTGGCAAAAGCTGATATACCGGTAAAAGAACTAAATTGTTTTGATTTCAAAAAATCAATTAAGTATTTCCCTGTTGAACGATGGGTAACTTTATTATACCCCTGACCTAAAAAAGTTATCTTCATATTTCTACGTTTTAGTAGTTAATTTAATTGTGTACTTAAGGATAATCAGAAGTTGATATCTTTAAATATCTCTTCTAAATTGATTTCCAACGCATAACATATTTTTATAATTGTTCTAATAGTCATATTAGTATTTCCGGATTCAAGTCGACTAACGTATTGATAATCCCAGTTGCATTTTTCGGCTAAATTAGCTTGAGTCATCTGCTTTGTAATTCTCAATTCCTTTATACGAGTGCCTATCTTTACTAAAATATCTCTATCATTCATTGGTTTATCATTTTTTGTTAGTAAAGATTGCCTTTTATTTTCGGAATTAGCTAAACTTAAAAGTTTAGTCATGTATTAACTATCTTATAATCTAATGATTATTTTTTTTCTTTCCATACACTCAAAGGATACGAAGACAAATAAGGATATATGAGGACTAATAAAGCCACCCGTTCCAAAATCCTTAGATATGCTCTATTTCATCCTTACACTTTCGAAATTTTTATTTACTCACTAAAATTCAAAAAATTATGGATGTATACACAGCCAGCCAATTCTCCATTGACGAATAGATGATAGATATTCTTCTTATACAGGATAAGGAAAAAAGACACTCAGCGTAATGAAAGAAATGGATGAAAACGAGAAACCTCAAACCGTACCACCAGAGAACAACAGCGAACTTCAGAAATTTGACCGTTACGGCGATTTCTTTTCCAACATGATGAACCAGTTGAAGACCCCGACCCGTTTCAACTTCTTTAAAATCCCTAAGATTGAACCGATAATCAGGGACAACTTCGACCATCCGACCTCCAAGAATGAAACGGAAATAGAACGTTACAGAGTAATACCCGAAACGCTGAAACAGGAGGCTTGACCCTGCATTTCCATCCAATCCCGGAATTAACTTTACACCTAGAACGAAAATGACTGATCCGTCTCACTGAAAGACGTAAACATGGAGGTAAACGGGAGTGGAGGCAGATTTGATAGAAATCTCCTAAAATCCATCTGAGAAGAAAAAAGGGACTTGGCTGAAAGTATGGAACGACAATACCGCACAAGGGATATATGTCTGTATCTGATCGTCTGAATCCTTTCGGGTGAGAAAACATCGGTTTGCCTTCTGTAGGTGATGGCTTTCTCCATTTATGTAGTAGTCTACACACTTTTATTCAGATCTTGTTTGTACAGTAAAAATAAATCGGAAAATTATTTTAAAATTTTCTGATTTATTTTTATTTTTGCTCTACTTTGTAAATCAAACTTGTGCTTGATATCAAAGAGGTGATTTGTTACCTTCTTTTTTAAGATTCAATATCATATAGTTATGAAGATAAAAGAAATCAAAGTTGAAAATTTCCGTTTGTTAAAAGATTTCACACTGGAAATGGAAGAAGAATTGTCTCTTGTTATAGGAAAGAACAATGTAGGAAAAACATCTCTACTGGTTATTCTCGACAAGTTTCTGAATTTTGGTGAGGCTAAAAAATTCCAATACAATGATTTCAATTTAGACTTTCGAATAGTATTAAAGGGGTTAATAGAGAATGATGTTGTTGATAAGAAATCGTATAAAGAAATTGGAATTCGACTAAGATTATTAATAGAGTATGGAAAAGAAGACGATCTTGAATATATCAGTCCTATACTTATGGACTTAGATATAGAGAACAACTTCGTGGGATTAGGTTTTGATTATATCCTACCATACGATAAATATCTTGATTTGAGAAAAGCATATCAAGAATTTCTGTCTCATGAAATAGAGAAAGAAAGGATTTCTCATGCTGACGGAGGCAGATATACGGCTAAAGGATACAATGATTTTTTAGAATCTAAACAAAGTGTCTATTTTACGCCAATCAGAAAGTCTATCTTCATAAATAAAGATGATAAAACATTTGTTGAGAATCGCTATATTAATTTGAAAGACATACCAGTTTTCCATCTGGATGATGTGATTAATTTCCAATATATCAATGCTAAAAGAAATGTTGACAACAAAGAAGTTGATAAAACTTTATCGACACAAACATCTGAATTATACAAAATCCAAGAAGCAGATAATGAACAACAAGAAGCTATTGAGAATTTTCAAGATAGTTTAAAAGACGCGGATATTGTGTTGTCTTTGATCTATGATAAGATGTTTGAGGATATTATTGAGAAAGTGAAAAAATTTGGTGGAATGTCAAAAAATGAGACAGTTATAAAAATTGTTTCTTCCCTTCAACATAGAGAATTATTAAAGGGTAATACAACTGTGGTTTACCAGCAGGTAGATAAAGAACTACCAGAAAGCTACAATGGACTTGGATATATGAATCTTATTTCTATGATTTTTGACATAGACTTAATCATCAAGAAAATGCAAAGGAATAAAAATCGTAAACCTGCTGATATAAATTTGTTGTTTATAGAGGAGCCAGAAGCACACACTCATCCACAGATGCAGTATGTGTTCATAAAGAACATCAAAGACTTATTGCGTCAAGGCATCCGACATAAGAATGGAATCAAACGCGATTTGCAATATATTATTAGCTCTCATTCTGCTCATATAATATCAGACTGCGATTTTAATGATATCAAATATTTGAGTCATGCCCATTTAGAAGATGGAAATATTGATAAAAATAGCGTAATTGCGAAAAACATGAAAGATCTTCAAAAGGAATATCAAGATGATGATAAGCGTTATTTCGCTTTTTTGAAACAATATCTAACTCTGAATCGTAATGAATTGTTTTTTGCTGATAAAGCAATACTTATAGAAGGTGATACAGAACGAATTTTGTTGCCCGCTATGATGAAAAAGATAGATCAGGAATGTAATGTTAAAGAGACAGAAGAATGTCTTTTATCTCAAAATATCTCAGTGGTAGAGGTTGGTGCCTATTCACATATATTTGAAAAGTTACTTAGATTTATTGGATTACGTAAATGTTTGATTATAACAGATATAGACTATTGTAAACCTGAAAAGAAAAAAGATAAAAATGGCCATGAGAGGACCGTCTACCCCAAAACTGAATACAATCCAGCAGATAAGACTTTAGAAACCTCAAATGCTTCCATCAAGTTTTTTCTGAATGAGACCAAACGCATCGAAGATATTCTCACAAAGGTTCCTATTATTTTAGCATGGGATAAAGTGACAAAAAAATGGACTTTTAATACCATCGGAAATTTGAAATTGACATTCCAATATGCAAAAGATGGAATGTATCATCCTCGTAGTTTTGAGGATGCTTTTTTTCATGAAAATGAGGAATTTATAATTAATAACACATTTTCATCTTTGGAAGATGATTGTATTGCAGATTTTAAAGTGGACAAAGATTCCTATAAACTCGCCCAAAACGGTGTAAAAGGAAAATCATCTTTGGCTATTGAGATACTTTTCAACAGTCAGAGAGAAGGGAAATATGATTTTTCAAATTGGAATGTTCCTAATTATATCAAAGAGGGATTATTATGGTTAAGGAAAAATTAGAAAATGAACTAGGGCAGATAACTGAGTATATTAGGCAAGGACATCATTTTTTGCTAAGTGGAGGGGCTGGTAGCGGCAAAACGTATACACTAGTACAAATTATAAGGTGGATAATTGAGACTTATCCGTCATCATTGATAGCGTGTATTACTTACACAAATGCTGCTGTAAAGGAAATTACACAAAGAGTAAATCACAATAATTTAGTAGTTTCCACTATCCATGATTTTTTGTGGGACAATATAAAGAACTACCAAAGTGAATTATGTAAAGTCGTGGTTAAATTACTAAACACTCCTGATTCTGGATTGCGTATTGCAAATATGGATGAAGTACCTGATGATTTTTTTTGCAATAGAGAAGAGCCTATTTTGATGGAGTATCGAGAGTACACAAATTTGAAAGATGGTATTCTGTCTCATGATGAGGTAATTATTGTGGCAAATGCAATGTTTAGAGAGTACCCTAAGCTTTGTGATATATTAAAAAGTCGTTATCCTTTTATTATGATAGACGAGTATCAAGATACCTTCCCCGAAGTGGTAGAAATTATGCTCGTTCATCTGAAACAATCTGACAAAAAGTGTATTGTCGGCTTTTTCGGTGATGCAATGCAATGTATTTATGACAAAGGAATAGGTAATTTGAATGCTTATAAGTTTGATGTAGAGAATGGTAGTATCTATGAGGTTAAAAAAGTACAAAACAGAAGAAATCCTCAATCTATCATTGATCTAGCTAATAAAATTCGTACTGACGGATTACAACAAGAGCCATCAACTGATGAAAAAGCTCCTAATATGAAGGAAGGAAAAATCAAGAAAGGCAAATGTTTATTTATCTATACAGATAAAGATAATGATGTACTTTCTTCTGTCAGAACATATCTATCTGAAAAGAGAGGATGGAATTTTAAAAATTCTGAAATAACAAAAGAACTTAATCTCACACATAACTTGATAGCCAATAAAGCAGGATTTAAAAATTTAATGGAAATCTATAGTGGGGACCCTATTCTGAAATATGTGAAGAGCAGTAAACTAAAATCGTGTGTATTGTCAAATTTCTCTAACAGTGATATTTATGGAAAAACTTTTGGTGATATTTTGATGATGCTACGAGAAAAAGGAGTCTCTGAAAAATCATATAAGGCGACTCCTACTCAACAAAGCTATATAGACTCTCATCCTTTGTTGTATAAAGCTGCTCAATCTTATGATTTTGAAAATCTATGCCATACCTTTGTGGATAGTTCTCAGCTTGTTGATGATCAGAAACAAAGCGAGGATGAAAATAATAAAACGGGATCAAAACGCTCTCCGTTAGTAAAACATTTGTGTAAGATAGAGCAAGCTATAAGATTATATAGAGATGGAAATGTATGTGAATTTTTGAAAGTTACAGGCTACACAAAGGACTACAAAGACAGTTTTGATAGAAAGATAAAAAGTATATCTGACAAGAAGAGATTGAAAGAATCTATAAATTCACTCCAAAATACAGATAATAAAACAATTCGTGAAGTAATAGAATTAGCAAATGAGAATAACATCTGTATGATTGATGACAAATTATTGAACTATCAAGAGCACTGTCCTTATATCTATTACAGAATGATGGAAGTCCCATATAGCGAGTTTATCAATTTATATACTTATTTAGAAGGACAAACTCCATTTTCAACTCAGCATAAAACAAAAGGTACCGAGTTTGATAATATTTTGGTTATATTGGATAATGGAAAGTGGAATAACTATAACTTTGACAAACTCTTTACTGCTACTAATCGTAAAGAAAGCGTTGTGAGCAGAACAGAAAAGATTTTTTATGTTTGTTGTACTAGAGCTAAGGAACAATTGGCTGTGTTTTATCATAAACCAACAACAGCGGTAATTGATAAAGCTAAAGAATGGTTTGGGAAAGAGAATATTATCGATGAGCAATGTTTGAAAGATTTAGAATAATAATCAAAAGTATTTTTAATATGTTTGGTCCAAAATTCATAAAGAATCCCACTTCAGCAAATGCAAGAAAGGATTTTTTCACAAGAACCGTATCTAGCAAAGAGTCTTCGTTTGCCATTATTGCTATACGCTGCAATAGTGAAGAAAGTACAGGAAAGCGGAAAATAACTCCAGGTATCACATATCAATTACTTCAGGAATACTTAATTGATGAAGAGTCCATCATAATAAATGAAGAACAAAAAATTCAAAGTACTCTATATGATGATTTCTATCATGAGGAAATCAATGATATTCCTCATATACTCATCAGTGCTATCGTAGGACAAAACGGTTCAGGGAAAAGTAGTATTATAGAGTTTATGATGCGATTAATCAACA
>OGIO01000551.1_pt1 | contig 43713 bp, 38 predicted proteins | sample 1571841 | NCBI WGS metagenome assembly OGIO01 (sample SAMEA2582111, study PRJEB24529) | metagenome | biome: Human gut stool | place: China | collected 2011
TTCGTACCTCTATCTTTTTTTATGTTTTTATGAATACTCGATACATTTCCGTTATGCAAATTAAAATTTAAGATAATTCCAACTTACCAGTATATAATTGATAGTAGGTTCCTTTATTCTTAATAAGATCTTCATGATCTCCACGTTCAATGATCTTACCATGTTCAAGTACAATGATCGCATCACTATTTCGGATCGTAGATAGTCGATAGGCAATGACAAATACAGTTCTGCCTTTCATCAGGTTATCCATTCCTCGCTGTACAATACTTTCTGTTCTTGTATCGATACTTGATGTTGCTTCGTCTAAGATCAGTACCGGTGGGTTGGCTACGGCTGCTCTGGCGATGGATAGTAACTGTCTTTGTCCTTGGGATAGGCCTTCCCCATCTCCTGTGATCATGGTGTCATAACCGTCTGGTAACATTTTGATGAACTGGTCTGCGTGAGCTAGTCTTGCTGCTCCGTAGATTTCTTCGTCGGTTGCATCTAAGTTTCCGTAACGGATATTATCTTTGATCGTTCCTGTAAACAGATGTGTATCCTGTAATACGATTCCAAGAGATCTTCTTAGATCGTCTTTCTTGATCTTATTGATATTGATTCCGTCATAGCGGATCTTTCCATCCTAATCGTCTATCTCGTGAACAACAAGAAAAAGTTATCAGTAGAACGTTCCATGAAAGTATGTAAATCCTATATTTTATGGTATCCAAAAAACGCTCAGCCATCACAGCTAAGCGTTTTTTATTTGAAAAATTTATTGCAAAGTATAGATCACGCATTCATATGGTTTCATTTTTAACTGATCACCTATCACCGTTGTCTGCTCATAATTTACAAAAACGACATTTTCATAATCTTCTATGATTCCTACACTTCTTTCCTCTGAACTGAAGTTACAGATCAAAACAAGTTTTTGATCTTCATAAGATCTGCTATAAGCAAAAATATGATCTTCCTTTTCATACATTGGCTGAAAATCACCGTACGTTAAAACGTTTTTATATTCATCTGATTTTCGAAATGCGATCAATCTTTTGTAAAAGTTTAAAATGGAACCATATTCTTTTTGTTTATCTTCCACATTAACCGTCTTATAATTTTCATTTACCGGCATCCATGGTTTCTTATTTGAAAATCCTGCATATATTTCATGATTCCACTGCATCGGTGTCCTTGCATTATCTCTGCTGTGATTCTGAACGATCTTTTGGGCTTTTTCTTCTTCAATTCCATATTTTAATGCAAGATTGTATTGATTTAATGTTTCCAAATCATTAAATTCTTCATATTTCCATTTTCGATTACACATTCCGATTTCCTGACCTTAATACAAAAATGGAAGCCCTCTCTGACACAACATGATCATTGCCAATGCAGAAAGACTATAAAATCTATAATCTGCTTCTGGAATAAATAAACTGGCTCCTCTTGGCTGATCGTGATTTTCTATGATATTGGTCTCAAATCCAACATCTTTTATCAATTTTGATTATGAAAAGTTTCTCTTCTCCAATCATCAAATGGCTGTGGCCAGTCATAGTCCATATAATTTTTTCCTTTTCGATATGCATGACAAGGTTCAAATGCAAAAATTGTGGAAAAATATCCTTGTTCGCCAATAAATTGTGGAAGAATATCTTCTTTTACAAATATTGGATTGATCGCATAATAATCCGAAATATCATACCCGTTATCCACCATCGGCGACTGATACATCGGAGATATCCACAAAATATCGATTCCAAGATCTTTTAAATAATCAAGTTTGTGGATAATCCCTTGAATATCACCAATCCCATCCCCATTTGTGTCCAAGAAACTTTTTGGATAAATCTGATACGCTACTTTATCATGCCACCATTTTTTGTTCATGTCATACATCCTTTCTTGACTTTTGTTTCCTAATTATACCCCTTCCACATTCATTGTGGCAATAAACAGTCTTTTCAATTCTAGGATTTAAACATATAATAAAATTATCAAAAACAACAGAGATTATTTCGCGAAGTATCTGATATCTAAAAAGAATAGGTTATTCTGACATAGGTCAGGGAAAGGAATTGAAATATGAAAATCGTAGCAGTTAGCGCATGTACAGCAGGAATCGCACACACATATATGGCCCAGGAAGCTATCGAACAAGAATGTGAAAAAAGAAATATCGAAATTAAAGTAGAAACTCAAGGTGGTATGGGAATCGATAATGAGTTAGAGCAGGAGGAAATTGATGAAGCTGATATTGTCATCTTTGCTGTTGCCGTTGGAATTGAGATGGAAGATCGTTTTGATGAGAAGCGTGATGAAGATAAAGTCATCGAAGTAGATCCAAGTTATGCAATCAAAAATACAAAAGACTTAATTGACGAAGCAATAGAACTTGCTCAGAACTAAAATTCAATCATATAAGTACAAAAAGCTCTGGTTTTAAAATGTTAAACTGGGGTTTTTGTCATTTCATAAATACTATTTGAGATAAAGTTGAGGAGAGCCAATATGGAACGAGCTATAGAGATCATAAAAGGTCTGTCAACACAAACTTATATTACATCAACCGCACTAGCAGAACAATTAAATGTAAGCAGCCGAACAATACGAAATGACGTTGCACTGTTGAATCAAGAATTAAAGAAAAATGGAGCATATATCGAGTCCAAAGCACGGCATGGGTTGATTCTTCGTATTTTAGATGAAGAATCTTATCAAACATACTATAAAAATCTCATGAATACTTCTCCAATTGATAAAGAGAATCGTATTGCACAGATTGTAGAATATATCCTAACAATGGAGGATTCTGTCACTATAGATGATTTATGTGATATCTTCTATGTCAGCCGTTCTACCATGAAAAAAGATATGAAAGAAGTCCGCACAATTCTTGAAAAACATGATATCCAAATGGATCATCGTGCAAATCAAGGATTAAAAATCATTGGAGAAGAACAGAATCTTAGAAATTGCCTTGCCGATCTACAAAAAAGTCGTTTGGAAGAAATTTCTCTTCAAGATAAAGGGTTGGAAACAATCATGCATATCATTTCAAACGAAGTGAACAAGTATCATTTTGAGATTTCCGATTATTCCATTCGTAATTTCGCCTTGCATATCAGTATTGCGATCACAAGAATTCATGATGGAAAGGAATTGGAATTAACTACTGATATGGAAGATTTATTAAAACGCAGCCCTGATCTTGATCTTTTACTTTCCATCGTTGAAGAAATCGAAGATGCCTTCCAAGTAAAATTTACAAAAGGTGAGATTGGTTATCTTCTTTTACAAATTTCTGGTAAAAAAACGTTTTCCGCAAAAAATGTTTCTGGAAATACTGTAATCAGCGAAGAAACTTATAAGCTTGTCACTGAAATGCTTGAACAAGTAAATCAAGTATTTAAAATTGATTTCCGTTATGATCTGGAATTGATCACCATGCTTGCTACTCATCTGATGCCGCTTGAGATTCGTGCAAAACATGGCATTGCTGTGCATAATAATATGGCTGATGATATCCGGCATAATGTCATACTCTCTTATAATATGGCAATCATTGCCTGTGATACACTAGAACAAAAGATTGGTCAAAAACTTCCAATGGATGAAATTGCTTTCGTTGCTCTTCCATTTTCCTTAGCATTAAAACGTAAATGGAGCAACCAGAAAGAAAAAGTCCTCATTGTATGTGGAAGTGGAAAAGCCAGTTCCGAGCTTCTTGCGTATCAGGTAAAAGAAAATTTCGGAAATTATCTTGATGTTGTAGGTGCTACTAGTCGACATTCTCTAGATCTATATGATTTTTCAAATGTTGATTATATCCTTACGACGGTTCCAATCGATATTCCTGTTCCAATACCGATCATACGTACTTCTACATTTTTTGAAACTAGTGCGATTGTTCATGTAAATCAGGCAATCGCCGATAACCGGAGCAATCGTTTTCTTGAATATTTCAATGAAAATATGGTATTCTGGTCGTCTTCTGATCAAAAAAATGAAATTCTTGAACAGATGTGTAAAAAATCGGTCCAGTATTATGATATTCCTGATAATTTTCTTGATTACGTACTAAAACGAGAAGAAATCGGAAGAACTTCCTTTGGAAATCTGATCACAATCGCACATCCAATCCATCCACTTGGGAAAGAATCCTTTGTCGGTCTAACAATCTTAGATCATCCAATCGACTGGGATGGTGAACCTTCACAACTTATCTTCCTTCTTTCTATGAAGGAAAATGGTGAAAATAAAATGAAAGATTTTTATAAGGCCATGACAAAACTAGTAAATAACAAATCTTATATTGGACTTCTTACAAAAGCAAAAGATTATGCTCAAGTCATCGACATATTAAAATTAGTCGCTTCTAGCGAACATCATACTATTTTATAAATTTTATTTCGTTGCTCCCTTTCCAGAATAATTGTGGAAAGAGAGCAACTTTTCATTTTCGTCCAAAAATGGTTTAATAAAATCACAAACAAAAAACGAAATCAAAAATCAATTTTCCCGGGATAATTTTTCAAAAAGAAAGGAGCATAAAATATTATGTTTGAAAAAGAACTTATCTTATTTCTTGATAAGGAATACAAAAATAAATCAGATCTTCTTGCTGATCTATCCAAAGCCGTTGCTTCAAATGCAAAAGTGACTTCCGCTAAAGATTATGAAAAAGCTGTAAAAGAACGTGAAGCTACGATCAGTACATTCATCGGATATGACACAGCAATTCCTCATGCAAAAACAGATGCTGTCAAAACGCCATTTGTTGTTTATACAAAACTTTTTCATCCTCTTGACTGGGATGGAAATGGAGAAATGGTTGATCATATCTTTATGATTGGAGTACCAAAAGAGGCTGGATCTAATCTTCATATGCGTATTATTTCTGAGCTTAGCAAAAACATTATGCGAAATGCATGGCGCGAAAGTTTTATGAATGCTGCTTCTGTTGATGAAGCCTATGATATCTTAAAGTTAATCGAAAAGGAGGTTATGTAATATGGCATCAAAATCAAACCGTAAAAAGCAAAGTCTTCCAGCTCAACTGTTTAAACACTTTAACACAGGTATTTCTTATTTCCTTCCTGTTATCATCGCCGGAGGAATGTTATTTTCCTTCACCCTGATCACAGGTAAAATTGTGGATGGTGCAATTGTACCAAGTAATCAGTTTTTCCAGAATATTTATGATATCGGTCAAGCCGGTTTCGCTATGATGGTTCCTGTCATGTGTGCTTATATCGCATACGCAATCGGTAGCAAGCCCGCACTAGCCCCTGGTTTTATCCTTGGTTATGTTGCAAACAATCCAATTGGCGCAGATAAGATTTCTACTGGTTTCCTTGGTTCCTTAATCCTTGGATTTGTCGTTGGTTATTTTGTTAAATGGACCAAAAGCTGGAAAGTTCCAGATGTCTTAAAACCTATGATGCCAACATTCTTCATCCCTGTCATCACAACATTGATTCTTGGACTTCTATATACATATGTACTTACTTATCCATTAAATGCTTTCGTTCAGGCTATCGTATCCTTAATGAATCAGTTAAATGGTACAAGTACTGTTATCGTTGGTCTAGCAATTGGCTTACTTGCAGCCGCTGACTTTGGTGGTCCTTGCAGTAAAGCTGCAACAGCATTTACACTTGCTCTGATGGCTGAAGGAATTTACGGACCAAACGGTGCTTTTAGAATGTGCTGTGCAATCCCTCCTCTAGGAATGGCTCTTGCATCACTAATCCTTAAAAAGAAATACGACAAAGCAGATCGTCAACTTGGTATCTCTGCATTGTTTCTTTCCTCCGCAGGAATCACGGAAGGAGCAATCCCATTTGCTGGAAAAGACTTCAAACACACATGGATTGCATGTGCAATTGGAACATCCATTGCGGGTGCACTTGCAATGCTTCACAACGTATCATCTGTTGTAGCTTTCGGTGGTATCGTTGCAATCTCTGGTGTATTTAAAGGTACCTTATGGTATGTCGTTGATATGCTGATTGGAGCAGCAATCATCGTAGCAATCCTCGCCTTCACAAAACCTGATCTTGAGTAGATTACAAATGTATATAATAATAAAGAAACATATTAGACGGCAACCATTAGGATTTTGCCGTCTACTATGTTTCTTTAGTTTTTATCATATACATCAAAGATTACAATTTACCCAAATCACAAATTTACGATAATTCCAACTTACCTGTATATAATTGATAGTATGTTCCCTTATTCTTGATCAAATCCTCATGATCCCCTCGTTCAATGATCTTACCATGTTCAAGTACAATGATCGCATCACTATTTCGGATCGTAGATAGTCGATGAGCAATAACGAATACAGTTCTGCCTTTCATCAGGTTATCCATTCCTCTTTGAACAATACTTTCTGTTCGTGTATCAATACTTGATGTTGCTTCATCTAAGATCAGTACTGGTGGATTGGCTACAGCCGCTCTGGCGATGGATAATAGCTGTCTTTGTCCTTGGGATAGACCTTCTCCATCTCCTGTGATCATGGTATCGTAACCATCTGGTAGCATTTTGATGAATTGGTCTGCGTGTGCTAATTTGGCTGCTTCGTAGATCTGTTCGTCGGTTGCCCCTAAATTTCCGTAGCGGATATTGTCTTTGATCGTTCCTGTAAACAGGTGTGTATCCTGTAATACAATTCCAAGAGATCTTCTTAGATCGTCTTTTTTGATCTTATTGATATTGATTCCGTCATAACGGATCTTTCCATCCTGAATATCATAGAAACGGTTGATCAGGTTTGTGATCGTTGTTTTTCCTGCTCCTGTTGAACCTACAAATGCCAGTTTCTGTCCTGGTTTTGCAAACAGACTGATGTCATGAAGGATTGTTTTATCTGCATTATATCCAAATGTAACATCTTCAAAACGAACATCTCCAGTTAATTCTGTATAAGATACAGATCCATCTGCAGAGTGTGGATGTTTCCATGCCCACATTCCTGTTCTTTCTTTACATTCCACGATATTTCCATCTTTGTCTTTTCTTGCATTGACTAATGTTACATATCCTTCATCTGTCTCTGGTTTTTCATCGATCAGTGCAAAGATACGTTCTGCACCAGCTAATGCCATAACAATAGAGTTAAACTGCTGTGCAACCTGCATAAATGGCTGTGTGAAACTCTTTGTGAACTGAAGGTAAGAAGCCATAACACCAAGTGTGATACCACCAATGCCTTCAACGGCTAATACACCACCTAAAACAGCTGTTAATACAAACTGTAAGTTTCCAATGTTACCGATCACAGGTCCCATCATATTGGCATATTTATTGGCATTTGCTGCACTTTCAAAGAGTGCTTCATTTAACTGATCAAATTCAAGTTCTGATCTACGTTCATGATTAAATACTTTGACAACTCTCTGTCCATTCATTCTCTCTTCAATAAATCCTGTTACATCAGCTAAAGATTTCTGCTGACGGATAAAGTATTTTCCACTGTTTCCACCAATTGCTTTTGTTACGGTGATCATAATACCAATTACAACAACAGCTAAGATTGTTAAAATCGGACTTAATGCTAACATAGAAACAAAGGTTACAATGATCGTGAAAAGTGACATCAATGCCTGAGGAATTGACTGACTGATCATCTGTCTTAATGTGTCCGTATCATTTGTATATAAACTCATGATAGAACCATTTGTATTTTGATCAAAGTAACGGATTGGTAATGTCTGCATATGTTCAAACATATCATCTCTGACACGTTTTAAGACACCCTGACCGATGTAAACCATCATTCTTGTGTAAATAAATGTTGCAACGACACCTGCTGCGAAAATACAAGCAAGTACGATCATTGCCTGATAAAAATGTGTAAAGTCCGGATTGCTCTGTCCAACAAGTGGCAAGATGAAATCATCTAACATAAATTTTAATGACAGAGATACAGATACAGAAGCTGCTGCACTGATGAAAATACAGACAAACACAAGGATAAACTGTAACTTATATTTCTCTGTTACATATTTTAAAAGACGTTTTGCTGTCTTGATCGTATTTTTATTGATCGCTTTTTGTGGTTTGTTATCTTTACTCATCGTCTTCTCCTCCTTTCACCTGTGATTCATAGACTTCTCTGTAAATATCATTTGTCTTTAATAATTCTTCGGATGTTCCAACACCCATGATCTTTCCATCATCTAATACGATGATCTGGTCTGCATCTTCGATGGAAGATACTCTCTGTGCGATGATGATCTTTGTTGTATTTGGAATTTCTTCACGGAATGCCTTACGGATCAATGCATCTGTCTTTGTATCAACCGCACTTGTAGAATCATCTAAGATCAATATCTTGGGTTTCTTTAATAACGCTCTTGCGATACACAATCTCTGTTTCTGTCCACCAGAAACATTGTTTCCACCCTGTACAATCTGTGTATTGTATCCAGCTGGGAATTCATTTACAAATCCGTCTGCCTGTGCTAATTTACACATTCTCTGAACTTCTTCATCGGATGCATTTTCATCTCCCCATCGGATATTATCGTAAATTGTTCCTGTAAATAATACATTCTTCTGGAGTACCATAGATACCTGGTCTCTTAATGCTTCTAAGTTATAATCACGGACATCAGTGCCGCCAACTTTGACGCATCCTTCTGTAACATCATAAAGTCTTGGAATCAACTGTACTAATGTAGATTTTGCACTACCTGTTCCACCGATGATCCCGATCGTCTGTCCTGATTTAATATGAAGATTTACATCTTTTAAGGAAAGATTCCCACCTTCTCCTGCATAACTGAAATTTACATGATCAAAGATAATTTCTCCATCTTTTACTTCTTTGACTGCATCAGCTTTATCCTGCATTTCTGGAACTTCTTCTAATACTTCTGTGATACGCTCTGTAGATGCCTCTGCGATCATGATCATAACAAATACAAATGTTACCATCATTAAAGATCCGATGATCTGTAATGCGTATACAATAATACTTGTAAGCTCTCCAGTTCCCATCGTTCCATGTACGATCCCTGTTCCACCGATCGCTACTAATAGTAATATAACGATATACATTGTAAACTGCATAACAGGAGAGTTCCATGCGACGATCTTTTCTGCTTTTGTAAACAGGCTGTAAACGTATTTTGAAATTCCGTGGAATTTATCAATTTCGTAATCTTCTCTGACAAATGCTTTTACCACACGGGATGCATTTACATTTTCCTGTACGGAGTTATTTAATACATCGTATTCATCAAATACTTTGATAAAGTGTGGATGTGCTTTTTTCGCAATAAAGATCAATGTTCCTCCTAGTAATGGAATCACGATCAAAAATAGTAACGCTACTTTCACACTGTATCTTAATGTCATGATCCATGATAAAATAACCATGATCGGTGCTCTTGCAAGTAATCGGATACTCATCATGTAAGCCATCTGGATATTTGTAATATCCGTTGTCATACGTGTTACTAATCCTGATGTTGCAAAATGGTCGATATTCTTAAAGGAAAATTCCTGCACCTTATAAAAAATATCGTGTCTTAAGTTCTTTGCGTATCCAGCACCTGCAACCGCTGCCATATTTCCGGCTGAAATTCCGAAAAATAAGGAAAGCATTGCCATCACGACAAGGATCACTCCTCGCTGAATGATATAATGCAGATCACCATTTGTCATTCCAATATCGATGATGTTTGCCATTTCCATTGGAATCAATACTTCCATCAGTACTTCAAGAATCACTAGGATCGGAGCAAGGATTGACTGCTTTTTGTATTCTCGGACTGATCTTAATAATGTCTTATTCATCTTCTCTTTCTTCCTCCTTGTGTTTTTCTATGAGATTTTGTAATACATGATATAACACCTGTTTGCAGATCGTGACATCTTCTTCTTTGATCCCTTCGACCATCATTTTTTCATTTCGTTTGATGTCCTCTAGGATAAGTCCTCTTAATTCTTCTGCTTTCGCTGTCGGTACAAGTCGTTTCTTCCTCGCATCATCTTTATCACTTTCTCTTGTAAGAAATCCATTCTTCTCCATCAACTGCACATAACCCGTTACCGTTGACTTACGAATCTGAAATTCTTCCTCAATATCTTTCTGATAAAGATCTCGATGCATCGTCTCTAACAAAATGTACTTTAAAATATGCTTTTGCATGATCGTGAGATCTTCGATCACCACCTTATCAATCGGATGATGTCTCTTCATCTCATGTGATAACATATGGATCAGTTTTCCCATGTGCATATTATTGATCTTATCATTTATATCCTGCATTCACTCATCCCTTTCTTTTTAAAATGGTTAGCTTCCTAACTTTTTAGTATTATACAGAGAATAAAAATGAATGTCAATCGTTATTTTATTATCTCTATTATCGTTAACCAAATCTACTCACCGTGTTGACAATTGTTTTTTTCCATGCTAAAGTTCAGATTAATAAGATATTTCGAATTTAAATAAAGGAAGGTATATATCATATGAATTCAGAACAAAATTTAACCCGTGAAGAAGCCATCGCGATCTTAAATACACCTGATGAACAATTAAATGAACTGATTGAACGTGCCGGAGCACTTCGTAAAAAATATAAAGGGAACCATGTAAGCATTCATCTTTTAACAAACGCCAGAAGCGGAAACTGCTCCCAGAACTGTGCTTACTGCGCACAATCCTGTCGTTCCCATGCAGATATTGAAACATACAAATGGGTAGATGATGAGAAATTATACGGAGATAACACCTTTGTACATGACCATAAATTATCAAGACATTGTATCGGTTTAAGTGGTATGAAATTTAGCGATGAAGAAATTGAAGAATTAGCCTCTAAGATTCGTAAAATGAAAGAAGATGGAACACATCTTTGCTGTTCTATTGGTTTCTTAACAAAGAAACAGGCATTAATGTTAAAAGAAGCTGGACTTGACCGTATCAACCACAATCTTAACACAAGCCGTTCCAACTATCCAAATATCTGTACAACCCATACATATGAGCAACGAGTAAACAATATCCATATGCTACAGGAACTTGGATTTGAAATCTGTAGTGGTGGAATCATCGGAATGGGTGAGAGTAAAGAAGATATTGTAGATATGTTACTAGACTTACAAGAGATCAACCCAGAAGCCCTACCGATCAACTTCCTGCTCCCGATCAAAGGAACACCTCTTGGTGATGCAGATACATCAATCTTAACCTTCGAATATTGCATGAAAGTCCTATGCCTGGCAAGACTCATGGTCCCAAAATCCGACATCCGCTGCGCTGCTGGTCGTGAGATTTATTTTAAGAATAGAGAAAAAGAATTATTGACTGTAGTAAATTCTATCTTTGCATCTGGATATCTGACTGAAAATGGACAGGGTGTTGAAGATACAATTAAAACTATAACAGATGCAGGATTTACATGCGAAGTAGAATCCGATTAATTTGTATTATTTAAGGGCATATCGTACTGATATGCCCTTATAACTAATCTTTGTCTTTTTACAGTTCTAAATATTTTCGGAATAAATATTCAATCACTACAAAAAAATTCACAAATGAACTATGTATTAAATTTTCACCAATTGGTATATCTGAGCTTACTGCATATAATCGATGATCTGCTAATGCAGCAAGTTCATTATTCTGGAAATTTGTTAAGGAAATTACTTTAACATCTCTTAATTTCATCATTTGCACAATATCTTTAATCTTTTTTAAATCACCAGATAAAGAAATAATGATCACAACGCTTCCTTTTTCTAGCCCTTTTGCTAATAATCGGAATTCATCACTTGCTCCTACATAATAGATATATTTATTTACCTGCATAAACACTCTTTGAAATTCCATTGCACAGTATCTTTGTGCCTGACCAGTTCCATAAACCAATACCTGATTCGAATCTCTTATCAATTTTGCAATCTCTTCTAATTGATTCGAACTTTCCAAATGGATACACGTATTTTTAAAATCTGCTTTTAAATCTGTATACGGAAGATGCTCTGCTGTCGATTTAGGTGTTTTCCATTTTATATAATTTTTAAATTCACTATAACCAGAAAAACCTAGTTTTTGAGTTAATCTTAAAATAGAGCTTTTCGATGTATCACAATGTGACGCTACTTGCTCTATATTCATCTTTTCAATATCTTTTCCGATAGTTTCGATGCGTTTTAAACTATATAAATCTGCATCGTTTAATTTTTTATAATTTTCATTGATCAAATCTGACAGCATAGTTACCTCTTTTTGTTTTTTCTTTTATTTTACTATAACACTTTCGTATAATGCCATCTTTTTATAAAAATAAATTTTATCTTGAGGTAATTGTATATAAAATATTTTCTTTTGTTACATTCCCTTCTGTTTTTAAAGAGTGAATTTCATATGTTTCCATATTGGTCAGTAATACAGGTGTTGTAACTTCTTTTCCTTGTGATCTTATATATTCAAGATCAATCTCACCAATCTTATCTCCTGCCATCACTTTGTCTCCCTTGGAAATATTAAGATTGAAACCTTTTCCCTCCAACTCCACCGTATCAATTCCAATATGAATCAAAATTTCTGCTCCATTTTCCAAAGTAAATCCTATTGCATGCTTTGTATCAAAGATTGCTGAAACTGTCCCCGTTATAGGAGCATATAAATCTCCTTCGTCTGGCTCTATTGCAACTCCATCTCCCATAAGCTTTTCAGAAAACATAGGATCATTGACGTCTTCAATTTTTACAAGTTTTCCTTTAAAACATGCTTTGATTTCTATTTCTTTCTTCTTTCTTCTAAAAAACATGATATAAACCTCTATAAACTCTTATTTTAATTCTGGCCAGTATTCTTTATTTACTTCATAAAGATCATCTAAGATTTTCTTCGCAACTGTGATACTTGGAACAGTTTTTGATAAAGAAATTGCTTGCCATAATTTCTGATAAGATCCTTCTTCCCATGCATCTACTACTAATTTTTCAACAGCAACCTGTTCTTCCATCAGACCTTTCTGGAATCTTGGAATTTTACCAACAGATAAAGGTTCTGGACCATTTGCTGTCACAAGACAAGGTACCTCTACCATAGCTGTCGGATCAAAGTTTTCAATAATACCATTATTTTCAACAATCAACAGCATTCTCGCATAAGTATTAAATTTCAAAGCTGTTGCAAGATCCACAATATAAGATGCATGTTCATCCATCATCAGTTCATTTCCTTCAAAATCATCTTTTTCTTTAATTGCCAGGCATGCTTCGAAAACTTCTTTTTCTCTTGTATCCATAACCTGATTAGCTCTTGTATATTCTGGATCTGTATGTTCTACAACTGTATCTGATAATAAATAATATTTTAAATATGTATTTGGTAATGTTTCTGGATCAACAACATAGATATCTTTCGCCATACGATATGTCTCATTCCAACTATTATCTCCGTGTTGTTTTGCCTCTTCAATATCAGATTGCACCAAATATCCATTTTCCCTTACATATTCACGTAACTGAGGCATCAGATCTTTTCCTGTTTTGGCGCATCTTACATCGTTCCACCATCCAAAATGATTCAATCCATAATAGCTTGTTACAATATCTGAACGTTTTTCGTATCCTAAAATCTCTACCATATTATTTTCAATACTTATTGGCATATCACAAATATTTAAAATTTTAGAATTTGGACGTAATCTTCTTGTTGCTTCTGCAACAATTGCTGCTGGATTTGAATAATTTAATAACCATGCATCTGGAGAATATTTTTCCATATAATCTATTAATTCAATAACACCAGCGATTGAACGCATTCCATATGCAATTCCTCCTGGTCCACAAGTTTCTTGTCCAACAACTCCATATTTCATTGGAATTTTTTCATCTAACTCACGCATTTTATATTTTCCAACACGAATATGTGCCATAACAAAATCAACATCTGTAAATGCTGTCTCTGGGTCTGTTGTTGCAATAAATTCAATCTCAGGACACTGTTTTTTTATAATAATCTCACATGCATCTGCGACAATTTTTTGTCGTTCTTCATCATTATCGTAAAATTTAATCTTTCTAAGTGGAAATCTATCTAAATGTTCTAATAACATTAAAATAATTCCTGGTGTATATGTACTTCCTCCACCTGCGATCACAATAGAACTTTTTTGCATTTTTATTTCTCCTTTATCCGTTTTTATAATAGTCTTTCAAATTCTCCACGAACATTTTCTACATCAAATCCAATAATAACCTGAATTGCTTTTCCTTTTCTTACAACTCCTTTGGCATCATATTTTTTAAATTCATCATCGGATGCCAAAATTTTCTCGTCTTTTACCGTTAATCTTAATCTTGTCATACAGTTTGCAACATCTACAATATTTTCTTTTCCGCCAAGTGCTTTTAAGATACCTTCTGCCATTGTTCTAAATTTTTCTGTTCCTTTTCCAATAGAAATATCTGCATCGCTCGCACCTTCGATTGCATCCTCACGACCTGGTGTTTTTATATCAAATTTCTTGATTGCTAAATAGAAAATAACAAAATAGATCACCATGAAAATCAATCCGATCATAATATGCGTGATCACTTCTCGAGGATGATTTTTGAACATTGGCATCCAGTTATATGTAACATAGTCAATCAATCCTCCGCCTTGATATCCTACAACTCCAAACATATACAATGTCGTTGATAATAATGCTGCTAATAATGCACTCACTGCAAATAATGCTGGCGAAATAAACAAGAATGCAAATTCTATTGGTTCTGTAATTCCGCATAATACAGCTGGGATCGTTGCAGAAATCAGCATAGCCGCAACTTTCTTCTTATTTTCAGGTTTCGCTGTTTTATACATTGCAAATGCTACTGCTGGCATTCCCCATACCGCACAGTTTCCATATAATGCGAATCCTCCTGTTGGGAATAATTCTTTTAATGGCCTTGTTGAAGCGGCAAATTTATTTACACATGCTAGCCAATGCGTCCAGTTTCCATCTGGAATTACCGCTGGTCCTAAATCAAATGGTGTCCATAAGAAATGGTGTAACCCCGTCGGTAATGTAATTCTCTCTAAAAATGTGAATAAAAATACTCCTAAATTACCTGATTTTGCCAAGAATCCTTGTAATCCTAAGATTGCCTGCTGTACATTTGGCCAAACAAGACAAACAATAAATGCTGTAGGAATCATTATTACAAATCCAACAATGACTACCAATGCTGATCCTTGAAATGAACTTAATACTGCTGGTAATTTTTTCTCATAAAAACGATTGTGAATCCATGCAACGATTGCTGCTATAAAAATTGCTCCAAGCACACTCATATCAATCGTCTTAATTCCTGCGATCGTTGTCAATCCACTGACACCACCAACTTCCTGAGAAAAATCCACATGAAAGAAGCCTTTACCCCAAAATGTCAACATGGATTGTACAAAGTAATTAAATATGATATAAATCAGAAATGATTCCATTGCTGCTCTTCCAGATGCCTTCTTAGTTAATCCTAAAGGCAATGAGACTGCAAATAATAGTGGTAACTGATTAAATAATGCATATCCTCCATCGTACATCATTGTCCAAAATTTATACCATACACCTTGATTCGCTGCTAATGCACCCATAATATCAGCATTAGTAAATACCGTTGATAAACCAACGATAATACCAGCAAATGGCATTAACATAACCGGAGCCATCATCGCCCCTCCGAACCTTTGTAACTTTTGCATCATAATATTTCTTCCTCCTTTATTTTCAAACTATTTACAAAGTTCATATTCTAGTTATAACATATCTGATTTTTTAATGATATAATTTCAAAGGACTCTGGAATTCTGGTTTTGTTCTGATATTCTTCCCATTTCCTGATATTTTTCCCAACGAATATTCTTCGGTGTATATAATAAAAACTAAATAAACATAAGAAACGGCAACCATTAGAATTTTGCCGTTTCTTATGTTTATTTAGTTTTTATCATATACATCAAAGATTATAGTTGGCCAAATCACTATTTTTGTAGTTTAGCTTCACGTCTTCTCTCAAGATTAGACACAATAATACTACAACTTGCATCTCCAGTAATATTAACAGTTGTACGTCCCATATCAAAGATACGGTCTACTCCTGCTACTAATGCAATACCATCAACTGGTAATCCAACAGATGTTAATACCATTGCTAACATGACCATTCCAGCTCCTGGTACTCCGGCTGTTCCGATGGATGCTAATGTTGCTGTTAAGATAATTGTCAGCATCTGGGATAATGTCAGGTTGATTCCGTAACATGATGCGATGAAGATCGCACATACTCCCTGCAATGTCATTAAGTTAAGAAAAACAGAGATAAAAGATAAGTTTTAAATTTATCTTTTATCTCTGTTTTTCTTAACTTAATGACATTGCAAATTTGCTGCGAACCAGTCAAAATGACGGCAAAATTTCAATGGTTCTGGATCTTCGATTCTTTTATTTCGTTTTTCTAAGATACCTAAAGTTTACAGATAATAAATCCAATAAATCAAAACTGAAGGTGTGTATGTTAAACGGTGTTAGTTAATAATTTTTGTACTATGCGTTCTTTACATAAACGCCGTTTTCTTTCACAAACCCCATTTTTTCAAGATAACTTTTATGTCCTTCTGTCACTTCCTTACAGATGAATTTCTTATATCCCTCTTCTACTAATTTCGCATAAAGAAAACGTCCTGCGGAACAATCTCTGTAGGTTGGTGTTGTGTAGTCAAAGCTGATCTCTAACACATCTCCTTCTTTCTTACCAGCTAATACTCCGGCTGGAACCCCATCGCAGCAGACTGTATATATGGTATCTGCTGCGGAAAGCTCCAAAGTGTTCTCTAAGAAGTATTTTTTCATATCTTCTTTATAGTGTTTTATAAAATATGTTAAGTAGGAATCTTCTTTGTCCCAACGAATCATATCATAGTGATTTCCATCTGCTTTACTTAACTTGATCAGATTATAAATATTGATCACCACAAGGCTGGCATTGACCACCGCCAATGGGTAGGAATGTCCGATCATTGCATAGACTGCAGATATAGAGCTACCGACCGTATTGATCACTCTTAGTTTTACTACGGATGTCATCAGCATAGAAATGATAACAAAAATGCATCCGATATATCCAAAAATCTCAATCATTAATGCTGTACTCATTTTTTAATTCCTCATTTTCTGAAATTAGTATCCTGCACCATTGTCTGTATTTTTCATGATCTTGATCAAACGGCTTGTTCCTAAACGGCTCGCTCCAAGACTAATAAATTTTTCTGCATCATCAAAACTTGAAATTCCACCAGCTGCTTTGATCTTCACATTTTCTCCAACATACTCTTTCATTAATGCAACGTCATCAAATGTTGCTCCTGCTGTTGAGAATCCTGTGGATGTTTTGATAAATTCTGCTCCTGCATTTGTAACGATCTCGCACGCTTTGATCTTTTCTTCTTCTGTTAACAGACATGTTTCGATGATAACTTTTAAAATTTTTCCATCACATGCTTCATGAATCTGTCTGATCTCTTCTTCTACTTCTTCATATCTTCCGTCTTTCAAAAATCCAATGTTAATGACCATGTCGATCTCAGATGAACCATTTGCGATCGCATTCTTTGTCTCGAACACTTTAACCGCCGTTGTATGGTAACCATTCGGGAAACCGATAACTGTACAAATTGGAAGTTTTCCCTCTACATATTCGGCTGCCTGTTTTACATAAGCTGCGGGAATACATGCGGATGCTGTTTCATATTTCATTGCGTCATCTAATATTTCTTTGATATCTGCCCATGTCGCTGTCTGAGCTAATAATGTATGATCTACAATACTTAAAATTTCTTTTCTTTCCATAATAATATTTCCTCGTTAACTGTATTATTTTCCTATTTTATCTAATATCTGATGCTTCATTTAAATGAATTTAAAAAAGTGTTACCATGCTGACGATCAATGCACTCATTAAACTTACGAATACACCAGCAATCATAGAACGGATTTGCAACTCATAAACATATATTTTCGATCACTTGCTTTTTCTGATGTCAAAATAGTCATTATATTTTTTATTCTTAACAGCAATGTATTTTCATCATGTTTGATCCATTTCCAGTAGATCGATGCTGGAATTGCTAACAGCTCACTATCTTTAGATGCACAGATGGAAACACTATAAGTTGTATCTTCGGAAAAAATCTCCTACAATATACATCTTTGCGAAATCCATAAAATAATATACTTTTCCTAATTTTTGATAATCTACCCCTGCAACATCGCCTTTTAAGATAATATAGACAGTATCGCATGGCTCTCCTGCTCGAATAATAAACTCATCTTTTTTTACATTTTTACGTACCGCCGCCCGGATGACTGCTTCTGATACATATTGAAATAACTTATTTAAGTAATCTCTTTTGCTTCCTTTGACTTTATTGATTTCCTCCAAAAATTGCTGTTTCGTCTCCATCTTTATCCCTCGGAACACTCTTTCCATTTACAAATTTTGCAACTACATTTCGATCATCTGCAAGATAGATCATTCGTTCTAATCGTTCTTTCACTGTTAACTCTTGCGGGTGTCGAAGACTTGAATCATCTAATACGACTGCATCGAATTCATATCCTTTTTCAAAAGTTCCTACTTTTCCAAAAAATTCTCCGCCTCCTCTTGTCGCTAAATAAAATACTTCTTCAATATTTAATGGTTTTAATTCCTGATCTGAAAGTCTCCAGCGAAGTTTGGAACACTGGATTGCCATAGACATTGCTGTAAACATGGATAATGTAGAACCTGCTGCCACATCGCTTCCAAGACCTATTTTCATTCCCATATCAAGATATTTTCGGATCGGAGCTACCCCGGAGGAAAGGTTTGTATTTGACTCTGGGCAATGAGCGATAAATACTCCTTGATCTTTCATCATCTTGATCTCATCTTCTGTGCTGTGTACACAGTGTGCCATGATCGTTTTGCAATCATTTCCGAACATCCCATATTTATTGTAAGCTTCTCCGTAGAAAGAAGTGTCCGGGCAAAGTTCCTGCACCCAAGCAATTTCACCAAAGTTTTCTGACAGATGTGATTGCATTGGAAGATCATATTTCTTCTGCAGATCTGATAATTCTTCCATTAGTTCACCCGTACATGTTGGAATAAATCTTGGTGTTAAGATCGGACGGATATTTTCAAATTGTTTGGAGGCTTTGATCCATTCTTCGGTATCTTTGGCTGACTGTGCTGCACTCGCTTCACATAAGTAATCTGGACTATTTCTGTCCATGTTAACTTTCCCAACGAATCCTTTGATCCCGGCTTCTTCTAACTTCTCCATCAAAAGTAAAGTTGCCTCATTATGGATCGTTCCAAATACACAGGCTCTTGTCGTAGCACTCTTTCTCATATCATCTGCGAAAATATCGTATGCTTTCTCGGCATATGCTAGTTCCTGATATTTCGCTTCTTCCACAAAGGTATGAGTATTTAGCCAGTCTAACAATTCAAGGTCCATTCCTAAACCTCTAAATGAATACTGCGGTGCATGAACATGAAGATCTGTAAATCCAGGAATGATCAGTCTGTCTGTATAGTCATAACATGGTATCATCTGATACTTTTCTGGCAGTTGTTCGTAGACTCCTTGACATATCCCATCTTCACTGACTACATATCCATTTTCTATGACACAAAGTTCTTTGTTGTCATTGCTGTAACAGATGTTTCCTTTCATTACAAATCGTCTCATTTTTCTTTCTTTCCTTTCTGATGTCTCTTACTTTTCTTAAATTTATCTTTACATATTTACAACAACTTTCGCAACTAATTCTTTAAAAGATTTTGCGACTTTGTCCGCTGTTTCCTGTACTTCTTTGTGATTTAATTCTCCCTTGGAAATTCCTGCTGCCATATTTGTAATACATGAAATTCCGCAGATTTCCATTCCCATATGGCGAGCTGCCATTGCCTCACATGCGGTACTTATTCCAACTGCATCTCCACCCCAGATCTGAGCGAGTTTTACTTCTGCTGGTGTTTCGTAGTTTGGTCCACTAAACTGTACGTATACGCCTTCCTGAAGTTCGATATCACATTCTTTTGCACAGTTTCTGATCACGTCCTTCATAGTAATGAACTCTTCCCTGCATGATCACAACTGGAGTTTCTTCTACATAACCAAATACAAAACGTCCTTTGTGTCCTTTGACTGTATACAATATTTTTTGTACTTGTTTTATTTTCACAAGAATTTAAAGAAAATAATAGCAGCAGAAACAAAACTTCTTTTTTGCTTCTGCTGCTATTATAAAAATGATGATGTCCTAACAAACATCTTTCTCTAATTTATGAATGATCTGCTCTGAATCTAATGGTTTTGTATAATAATATCCTTGTACAAGATCAACACCCCATTGTTTTAACAGGTCGATCTCTTTCTGAGTTTCCACTCCTTCTGCTACGACTTTATGTCCCAGATTCTGCATGACTGCGACAATATTTTTGTATAATAATGCGACCTGGTCATCATAGCAGATTCCATTTAGCAAAGAGCGATCCAGTTTGATCGTTGAAAATGGTAGTTTTAGTACTGTATTTAGATTCGCATATCCAGATCCAAAATCATCTAAGCAGATCTGAATTCCTGACTTTTTGAAATCTGCGATCGTCTGATACAATGCTTCACTATACTCTGTCGCAACAGTTTCTGTAATCTCAAATTGAAAATACGAAAACGGTATGTCAAACTCTTCGATCGTACGGAGCAGTTTTTTGCTATATCCTGATTTTAATAATTCCAATGGAGACAGATTATACTTTATACTTTCAATCTTTTCCATGATCTGTGGATGTTCTTTTATGAACTTACAGACCTTTCGGAATTGAAGATACCCAAGCTTTGCAATCTGTCCATGTTTCTCTGCAATTCCGATAAAAACTTCTGGTGAGATCATTCCAAGTGACGGATGTCTCAATCGGCTTAATGCTTCCATTGTACGATATCTTTTTTCTTTTAGATCATACAGTGGCTGATAATATACTTCAAAAAGATCCTCTTCAATTGCTGTCGCCATATATTTTTTAACTTCCTGTTCATAAAGAAATCCTTCTTTTGTATGTTGATCATTCTGAATCAGTATCGTTCTGTCTGATTTAGGTTTTAACTGTACCAGATATTCCAGATAATCGATCAATACATCGATCTCTTTGACTTCTTGAACGTTGATGATTCCACATATCGCAGCGGAAAAAGAAATTCGTTCCCCTTTTACTTTAAAAGGTCGTTTAAATAGTTTCATGATCGCATCTTTATTCGTTTCATAATCCATCAATGATGTTGTGAACACAAAAAAACGATTCCCATGAATCCTGAAAACATGGTTTGCTTCATTAATCTTGTGAAGGTATTCTGCGATCTGGATCAGCAATTCATCTCCTGTTGTAACTCCATATAGCTTATTAACTTGTTTTAGTTTCCACAGATCGATCATAAGCAGATGAAGTTCCCTCTTTCTCTTGATCTGCTCTGGAAACCATCGCCTGAAATAGCCTTTAGAATACGATCCGGTCAGGCTGTCTATATATAACTGTGGATTATAAAGTGCCCAAAACAAGATCGTAATCCCTAAGGATAACCCAAATCCTGTCATTAACAAAGATTGAAATTTCATCTGTACCGTAACACAGATCAATGCAACTCCAAGGAATTCCTTGATCGCTCGAAGCTCATCCTTCTGATATTCTTCTTGATTGATAAAACAATTTATAATGACAACAGCTATACAGATCAATGTAAAAATATATGTTACCAAATATGCTTTTCCATGAACATACTGCCCCTGTGCATTGCAATAGAAAAACTGTTTATGAAAAACATTGGTCACGATAGCTAGTTCCATACACAGTATTGGTACTGCCATAATCTTTATATTTCTTGTTCTTATATCTTCATTACAGTGTCTTAATGCCTGTGTATAATTAAAGAAAATATATACAACGATCATCTGCAGGATATAAAGCATCGTGGAAAAAAAGATCATCCATGAATTATAAGCAGGATTACTTTTTACCAATAGTGTAGAGCTTAACAGATCAAAGATGATATCAAATATCCCTGCGATGATCAAAAACCAGAACATTCTTCCACTAATATTATTTAATCTTTTATAACGCTGAAAATGAATCAACAGAAATATTAAAAATACAAGTCCTGCGATCAAAAAATCTATATTATAATCTGTCATTTATATTTCTCCTCTTTTTGTTACAATACATATCCTGATCGGCCTCATATTTCCAATCACTGATCTTCTTTTGTTTTCCTTCTGTATCTTTTAAGAAACTTACCCCTCTTGCAATTGAAAGATAATATCTGTTATTTCTATTATACTTTATGATCTCATGATCCATTTGTTCCAATAATTCATCCATATTCTCTATTGAATCAAAAATAAGCACACAAAATTCATCCCCGCCGATCCTGTAACATTTTCCATATGTTGCAAATACATTTTTTATACACTGTGCCGCAGAAATGATCAGTTCATCCCCTGCATTATGTCCATAAAAATCGTTCGTATGCTTTAATCCATCTACATCCATAAAAATTAATGCAGCATTATCGTAATCTTGTGCGTGATCCTCAATGTCTTGAAGCTGTTCCTCGAATGCAGTCCTGTTGTTAATACCTGTCATACGATCTTCTTTTAGCAGTCTTTCATAAACTTCGAGCTCAGATCTTGTTTTCGCCTGTTCAACTAGATTTACGAAAATACTGATCAATAACAACAGTTCAAAGATCAAAACACCCAGTTCAAAAATAGTTCCATAAAAAGGAACCTCAGGTTTCCAGTACATGCATAATGATAATACCCCTGCAACAGCCATGATCCCAAAGGCATTCATAATGATCTTAAGTTCGCTGTCTTTTGTTCTTCGGTATTCTTTTATCATCAGAACAACAATGGTTATTACAGCAACAAACAAGAGCACATGTGTTACGAACAGCATCTGGACCATATGGATTTTCAGACATTTGTTTAAAATTCCCTGAATCAACGCGTTCGCATAAAATAACAGATCGATCATATCTAAGATTTTATATTTTTCAAAATCCAGTGTATTTTTTACAAAATGAACCATCGGTACTGACATCAGCATAAATGCATAAAAAGAAACCATTCCTGTCAGTGCCGGAAATGATGTATATTCCTGTGCTAACGCTGAATCTGACAAAAACCAGATTCCACTTAGTGCCAGAAATGCTGCTATATTTAAGAATCTGGCGCTGTTTAATTTAAAATGCTTCAGATAAATTCCAGTGATCAAAGCTACAAAACTTAAGAAAAACATGATCGCGATCATCACGATACCAACTATTTCCTGTTGAACATGAAATCCCATAACTACATCCCCACGTCCAACTAAAATATCGTCAAGATCATAGATTCCGTTGCTTCCGTTCTGATATATGATCTTGATAACGGTTCCTTTTTTCCCTTGTTCTGGGATTCTCGCATCGCAGCTTAATTTGGATTTCATTTGATCATTGCGATGAAAATTAGAATCACTGTATTGATAGATCAACTGATCTCCAGCATAAATTCTAACTGAATATTTTGCTGCCTTTGTTGTCATCAGATATCCTTTGTATTTCTGGGCGATCGTATCATTATATAGTACAAGTTTTCCTTGCGGATCTGCCTTTATCTTCTGATTTAGATCTACTTGCACTTTTTTATTATCTTGTATTCGATACCACCCAGTTGTCTCTGTTAATTTTCCTTTTGTATTCTTTACCTCTTTTTTTATGATCCCTATGCAGAGTAACGTCATGACAACGATCACGCAACAGAGTAACATTCCTTCTGTTAACTGAATTAATCTTTTCTTTTTATCCATATATTTTCCTTCTCTTTTTAGATTTCCAATATACTCATTATAAAGAAAAAAATGACCTCTGACAATCTATTTAGAGATTATCCTGAGGTCGTTTTTTGATTTATTTTTGTTCTAGTGAATTATATTACTTTTTATTATTTGACAGATTTTTCTTCTTGTGCTATAAAACGAAAGATTGTATTCTAGAAATTTCCAAGCGTATTCGCTAGTATAATTTTGAAAAAAGAAATGAAGTCGTGCGTACTTCATTTCTTTTTTTACATTTTTATGTTATTTATGATATAATTTATCTTTGTATTCTAATTTGAAAGGACATAGAAAATGAATAATGATAAAGAATTCTTAGCAACCAGACCGATCGGAAAGTTACTTCTTCAGCTTGCGATCCCAACGGTTGCGGCTCAGATGATCAATATGCTTTATAACATTATTGACCGTATTTATATCGGACATATTCCTGGCAGTGGTGCTTTGGCTTTAACTGGAGTTGGAGTTTGTATGCCCCTGATCATGATCATCTCAGCATTTGCTGCTCTTGTTGGAAATGGTGGTGCACCTCGTGCTTCAATTTTGATGGGTAAGAAAGATCTTGATTCTGCTGAAAATATTCTTGGAAATTGTTTTACGATGCAGATCATTATCTCTGTGATCTTAACTTTGGTCATGTTTTTTGGAAATCGTACATTTTTGATGGCATTTGGTGCTAGTAAAAATACGATCGAGTATGCGGTTAGTTATATGAATATTTATTCTCTTGGTACAATCTTTGTGCAATTAACACTCGGTATGAATACATTTATCACTGCGCAGGGATTTGCAAAAACTGGTATGTATTCTGTTTTGATCGGCGCTGTGATCAATATTATTTTAGATCCAATCTTTATTTTTGGATGTCATATGGGTGTGCGTGGTGCTGCACTTGCAACAATTATCTCACAGGCTTGTTCTTGCATCTGGGTATTGAGTTTCTTATTTGGAACAAGATCAACACTTCGTATCAAGAAACAAAATCTTGCACTGAAAGCTCCTGTGATCCTGCCTTGTCTGGCTCTTGGTCTTTCTTTGTTTATCATGCAGGCAAGTGAAAGTATCATCTCTGTGTGTTTTAACTCTTCTTTGCTAAAATATGGTGGTGATGTGGCTGTTGGTGCCATGACGATCCTTACTAGTGTAATGCAGTTTGCGATGCTTCCTCTTCAGGGACTTGGACAGGGTGCTCAGCCGATCATGAGTTATAATTATGGTGCAAAGAATACGGATCGTGTAAAGGGTACTTTCTTCCTCTTATTAAAGGCAAGTTTGACTTACTCTGTCATCTTATGGGGACTCGTCATGTTATTCCCTCAAGTATTTGCAGGAATCTTTACTTCCAATCCTGCACTGGTTTCTTTTACAAAGACAGCGCTTCGTGTTTACATGGCAGTTATGTTTATGTTTGGAATTCAGATTTCCTGCCAGATGGCTTTTAACTCTCTTGGAAAAGCAATTTCTTCTATTGTTGTTGCTGTTATGAGAAAATTTGTACTTTTAATTCCTTTGATCTATATCATGCCTCATATTTTTACAACAGATCAGACCATGGCTGTTTATATGGCAGAACCTGTTGCTGATTTTATTGCAGTAACATTTACAGCGATCTTGTTTTCTGTACAATTTAAGAAAGCTCTTGCTGCGATCCGTTTGAACTAAAAAAAGAAAAGTCTGGAAAATTCTAATACTTTTCCAGACTTTTCTTTTTATCATAGGGTCATAGACGAAAGAGTTCTAATCTCTCTTTAATTTCACTGCCACACCTTTTTCAAGACTTTCATGGACTGCTTCTGCGATCAATTCTGCTTGTAATCCATCGTTTCCATCAGCTATAAATGGGAGGTCATTCTGTAAACAGTAGATGAAATCGTTAATTGGTTCAATTCCGAATCCACTTGGTCGTCCACAGTTATTTAAGATGAAATAGGAGTTTGGTGTGCGTAATTTGCTATTGTTATAGATTTCTACTCCACGATTCTGAGAGTCGATCCTAAACATTGCATTTTCGCACAGGATCTGTGTTCTTCCATCATTATTTTTTGCGAATCCTTTTGGTAAGATCCAAGAATTTTCTACTGTCCAGTAGCATCCATTTTCCATTTTTAATGTTGCCTGAATAGAGTCATATGTATCAACTCCTCTTGCTTTTAACACTTTCTTTGTTCCTACTGCGTATACTTCTTCTACTTCACATCCCATATACCAACGGACCTGATCATAACAATGTGTTCCTAAGAAATGTACAGGGCTTGATTTGTCTGCCCAGTTAAACCATTCTGTTGGAACATCAATGATATCGTCCATGCACATATATCCACGGATTGGTGCTCCTGATTCTTCGTTCTGAAGTTCATTTCGTACGTTGATCGCCGCTGGATCCCATCTCTTATGATAGTCGACCGCTACTCTTACATTGTATTTTTCAGCTTCTGCTAAAATTTTCTTCGCATCTTCTGATGTTGTTGCTAATGGCTTCTCCACCAGAATTGGTTTTCCATGACGGATCGCTGCTAATGCCGGGTCCATATGGAAAGCATCTGGTGTTGCAATAGATACAGCATCAATTTCTTCGTTGTCTAACATTTCATTTACGTCATTGTATGTTTTTACGTTGTATTGTTCTGCAATGCGATCTGTGATCTCTTTATTTAAGTCACATACTGCAACTAAATTTGTGTTTGGATTCCATGTATATGCATTTACATGGTTAATTCCATAGATTCCTGCTCCTACTACTGCAACATTCATAACTTTCATTTCAAATCTCCTTTTTAACTACATGACACTTTAATTTTCTAGAAAATTCCTACAAAAGAAAGTAAAATGGAAACTGCGATGATTCCAATTACGATCTTTCCGGTTCCTACTTTTTTCTTTCTGATCAACCAGTAGATTAAGAATAAAACGATCAGTGGGAATACATTTGGGAAAATAGAATCTAACTTATCCTGTACTACGACTGTACTGATCTTTAACACAGTTTTTAATGTTACCATGGAAGCGGTCATAGCACCCATCATAAACATGGCAAGTACGTTAGCACCTGAGATAACATCCTGCATTAAACCAGATCCCATGATCGTTTTAATGGATTCTCTTCCCTTTTTATATGTCATATTTGTTGTTAAGATCAATTCACCAATACAATATCCAACAAACAGTAATAATACGACTAATGCCAGTGGATTTCCTGCTGCCGCAAGTGTTGCTGCTGCGATCTTCATCAATGTTCCGATGATTCCCCAGTCAAAACTGTCTCCTAAAGCTGCGACAGGTCCCATCAGTCCTGTTTTTAAACCTGTGATCGCCATATCTGGCATCTTAGATGGATCTTTCGCTCTCTGCTCTTCCATCGCAATGGTTGTTCCAAGGATCAGACCACCTGCTGTTACATTACAGTTATATAATAATAAGTGACGTTTTAAGGCTTCTGATAAATCTTCTTTTTTGGTATATAATTTCTTTAAAATATGTGAAATACTTCCACAAAATGCAATTCCCTGCATATTTTCAAAGTTCAGAGGCATCTCAGCGGACATGTACCAACGGAACATTGCTTTATTTAAGTCTTTTTGTGTTAAGACTTTCTTTTCTTCTTGTGTATTCATTTCATTACTCATGTTCTCTTACCTCCTCTGCAATTTCCTGTCTCTGGAATACTGTGATAAATGCAATACAGATTGCGATGATTCCAGCTGTTAATGAGTTTACTCCTCCAACGGATACTACGATATAACCTAAGAATACGAAAGGAATCAGTTTGTTCTTTCCAATCATATTCATGATCAGTGCGAATCCTAAGGCTGGTAAAACTCCTCCTGCTACTTCTAATCCATGTGTCACAAATGTTGGAAGTGCCTTCATAATGTTAATTACTACATCCTGACCTACCATGTTAATAATAAACACTGGTAAGAATAGTAGTGGAATTGCTAATAACGCTGGATAAATCGTTGCGCATCTCCAGATAGCATCTGCATTTCCTTCTTCTGCATATTTATTTGCTTTTGCTACAAAGTATGTGTTGATCACTTTTCTTAAATTGGTTACGAATGATCCGAGTAATCCAACTGGTACTGCTAATGCGATCGCTGTTGTTGCATTCATTCCTGATCCGATTGCGATCGGAATAACGCATGTTGCTGCCAGACACTCGTCTGTTGGAAGGTTCGCTCCTGGTGCAAAAATACCTGCAAATACCAGTGCGATACCACCACCGATAATTAATCCTTGCATTGGCTGTCCCATCAGTAACCCTGCTACAAGTCCTACCGTTACAGGGCTTGAGATAAACAGGAATCCGAAATATGATAAGATCATTCCTCGGCACCACCAATACATAATTCCCATGACAATTGCTATGATTACAGTATTCATATATTTTTCCTCCTTCTGTTACATCTTACGTTTTACTGCATCGAAACTTATTGCTGATATTTCAGGCATTGGCTGGACAGTGATCTCAATACCTTTACTATTTAATTCTTCCAGCATATCAAGTTCCTTTTGTGAAATTGCAACTCCTGTTGTGATCAGTTTTCTTCCTTCCTCATTTGGTACTGCTCCAACATTGATCGCAGGTAATTCAACTCCTTTCTCTACTAATTTCAGACATGTCTCAATATCTTTGGAAATCAAAAATACCGTATCGTCTGTGTTATCTAGCACCTCTTTTGCTTTATCAATGGTTACAATATCAACATCTGTTCCTTTTGGAACTGCCATCTTGTAAATGTCACTCATAAATTCGTCATTTCCAAGTACATCATCTACTAATACGATTCGTCTTACTGGGCAAACCTTTAACCATCTTGCCACTACCTGTCCATGGATCAGTCTGTAATCTACTCTCACTAATTTAATTTCTGCCATAATTCTTACCTCCGCTCTTTCATTATTTTTGTTGGACATTTGATTCCATCCTGTGCTGCTTCGATACAACTTTCAACCAGTTCATCTAACATCTGGGTTTCACGCTCTGTCACAAACTGAATGATCATTGGAAGATTCACTCCTGTTACTGTTTCAACGTTTTCTCTCCTCAAGGCAATTTTTGTTGCCAGGTTGGAAGGTGTTCCTCCAAACAGATCTGCCATGATCAAGACTCCTTCTTCCTGATCTAATTCGTCTACGTATTCTTCTAACATCTGCTCCCCTTTTTGAATATCATCCCCAGGGTTTAGGGTCCATGCTCTGCACTGACTTAATGGTCCTGCAAACATCTCTGCTCCTTTGATCAATTCAACACTTGAATTGCCGTGTGTTACAATGATTAATCCGATCATCATACCTCCTCTCTTGGTCATCCATATTTCTATTTCGACACATTTTAATTTTTTGTTTTTCACATCTTACACTTTTTTATAAAGCAAGATCCGTGCCAACTTTTTATTTTTTTGCAAAATAAAAAAAGCACATATTCATTTTTTCGCATAAATACGTGCTTTTTTCATCTTAAAATTTTTAATTATTTTCTGTCAGATAATAGATCATCAAGATCTCCCGCTCATTCAGCGACACATTGTACTTGTTTTCTATGACACTAAAACTCTCTTTTAAATTTTTTATGAAACTTTCCCGACACTTCAGATCATCTGTCATATCTTCTTGTGGCAGCCTTCCTTTTTCAAGGATCAATCGTTCTACCATGACACACATATGAATATACAGCATCTTTTTTTGATCGATCGAATAGGTTGTATCTTCTAAAATCTCCAGCTTACTGACTGTTTCTTCAACATCCCCCATGATCTTATCTGGATTCAGGATCGTAAGCTGTCCGATCAGATTCTTTATTGTAAAACTCCTTACGATATTCTCAATAAATCGTTGCGTCTTGTCCTTGTCACAATATCGTCCTACTGTGGAATAAATGACTTTCTCTCCTCGCTCGTCAATCAATTCATTTAACATAAGTGTTGTAACACCTTGGATCATAAGCTTGCTTGTCGTTATGATAAACTGTATATCATATTTACGAAAGACATCGCATCGGTTTCCCTCCGTACTCAATTCTGCATAAGTCATCTCCACAACATCGATATCTATGCCTTCCAGGCATCCTTGCAGCAACATCTTCATCTTATCTGTCGTTCCTAAACCTGTCGTACAGCATAAAAGAATTGCTTTTGGTTTTTGTTTGCTTGGAACAAATGATTTCTTTGTAACATGGTGCTCGATGATCGTATCCATAATATTTTGAAGATCTTCATGTTTTAAGATCAATTCTCCTGCTTCTAATGCCATTTCTGTCGTAATATTATTGACAATCCCCAAATCTCCTTCGACATCATCTTTTATATCTTCTGAAATATCAAGTAATGATCCCATATCGACAAAGATCAACAATCCTTTGGAGGTATTCGTATTTTTGAGATAACGCTTAATACGTTTTACTACATCTTTCTTTGGCGTATCATATTCCATATCAAAAGCTTCAAATATATAGGTTTCGAATACCTTATTGACAGTACTTGTGATACTGGATGCCGTCGCTGGTCCATGTGATACGATGATCGCATTTGTATAATCCATCTCATCCCTTGCAATACTGTAAAAATATAACATCGCAAACATCCGTACAAACCATGGATTTGTCTCATAATCTACTGCCTGATGAAGCATCTCATAGAAAATAAGTCCCATCTTATAATACCGGTACATCACTCTCTGCAATTGTTTTGCCAGATGTTCGTATTTTCTGTCATCTGTATGCTTACTCTGATTATTCAGTACATAAAGCATCTTTACAAATACCATTTCCATCACACCACTGTATTTAAGACCGTAATTATCTTGAAGATAGATCAAAATATTTCTCACTGCCTGTGTATACAGGTTCTGCACATATGGATGAATTTCCTGATCGATCACGATATCTTCGATTCGATTCACTTCATCATAAATGATCTTTCGAAACTTAATAGTTGAAATGTCTTTCTCAAGATATTCTCGAATAAGATCATTAATCACTTTCTCCGAAAAATCCACATCCGCCTGCTCTGTCATAGAAATCTTCCACACAGCATCCTGATCTGGCGACACTTCGATCATTTCATTGACATATGGAATTGATTCTCCATTTCCAAGAAGCAATGTATCGGAAGACAGGTGGCTTAAATTAAGAGATATCACCTCTTGTCCCTTACTTCTTTCATTGTATGCCTTTGCACAGGATAATCGAATGATATTTTTTAACGTTCCAATATTGCCTTTTCCTTGGAATGTCAGCAATCGATTGATCACATTACTGCTCACCTGAAATGCAGCATTCATCGTTTTGGATTCCTGATGGATCAAAAACAAGATCAATTCATACTTCTCTTCCAAAGTTCTTTCCTGAAAATCTGGCAGCACTACATCCACTGGAATTCTTCTTAGAAATGTATCCAGCATAGTTTCTCTGCCTTCTGTTGTTGCAAAGATCAGTCGAACATTCAATTCACAATTTTGTCCACTGTCTCCCATTCTGGAAATGATCCCTTTATCCATATATCGAAATAACTTTTCCTGTCCTTCTGGCGATAGGCGATGAACTTCATCCAAAAACAGATACCCTTTGTCTGCTTCTTCGATCAGGCCTTTTGTATCCTTATTGGCCCCTGTAAATGCTCCTTTTTTGTATCCAAATAAGACAGACGATAATAATTCTTTATTATTCGCATAATCTGCACAGTTTAATACAACAAAAGGGGCATCCTCTGGAATTGTTCCAATGAATTTCGCATATTGGTAGATGTACTCTGCCAAAAGACTTTTTCCAACTCCACTTGATCCAAACAATAAAATCGGCATGCCCTTGTTTGGATAACCTGCCGATAGCTTACACTTCTCTACTGCGTCTTTTAAACTTTGATCAGCTCCAATAAATGTTGTAAATGGATCCTCTGGTAATTGATCTTCTGGCTGTATGTAAGAAAATATAACCGGCCGTGTTTTTTCTTTCTGGACAATTCCTTCTCTTACAAACTCGTTTAAAATTCCACTCGCTGTGTTTCTCTGAATATTTAATTGTACTGCAATACTCTCCGCCGTTTGATGATTCTTACATTCCTTCAACAATTTCAGAATACGATCCTTATTATTTTCTTTTGCCATACTTTTTCTTATCCTTTCTTATTTCGTACTCCAAGTCTCGTCTTCTTTGTTGTTTTTTAATATATACAATTCTTATTCTCATCATACCACACATGATCGACAATTTGTTAAAATATTTGCCACTTGAATATTATTATGTCAAAAAAGGAACTGCATGATCCATTTGCAGTTCCTTCTATTATCATTCTACCATTTATAGTGATGCAGCTGTCCTTCCATCTGAAATGCCTTAAATCCCTGATGTCTCAGCACTTCATAGGCAACGATCGCTACAGAGTTAGATAAATTTAATGACCGGATATGTGGCAGCATTGGGATTCTTATAGAAGTCTCTTCATAATTCAATAAGATTTCTTCTGGAATTCCAGCGCTTTCTTTTCCAAACATGATATATACATCTTCGTCATCTTCATATGCTGGTGCCGAATATACATGTTTTGCTTTTGTTGTTGCCATGTAAATCTTGGGATCATTGTTCTTCTCTAGAAAATCCTCAAAATTGATATATGTACGTACATCTAATTTATCCCAATAATCAAGACCGGCTCTCTTGATCATCTTCTCATTTAAACGAAATCCTAGTGGTTCGATCAGATGCAGAACAGCACCGCATGCCACGCAGGTTCTTCCGATATTTCCAGTGTTTGCCGGCATCTCCGGCTCATGTAATACTATGTGAAGCATTATTAACTCTCCAATCTCTTAACTTTTTATCTATTGCTTCTTTGGAAGATGATTGATAAATCGTTCCAGACGCCCTAAAGCTTCTTTTAGTTCTTCAATGGAATATGCATAGGAAACTCTGAGATATCCTTCTCCACAAGCCCCGAATGCAGATCCAGGAACGATTGCTACTTTCTCTTCATTTAACAGTTTTGTTGCAAATTCTTCAGATGTCATGCCAAATTTCTTAATGGATGGAAAAATGTAAAAGGCACCTTCTGGTTCAAAACATTCGATTCCCATTCGTTGAAACTCATGTACCAAAAATCGTCTGCGCTGATTGTATGCAGTCCTCATCTCTTCGACTTCATCATCACAGGAACGCATCGCTTCGATCGCTGCATACTGACTAGTCGTCGGTGCTGCCATGATACAGAACTGATGAACTTTGACCATCTGTTTCATCATGTACCTTGGTGCTGCAACATAACCAAGTCTCCATCCAGTCATTGCAAATGCCTTGGAAAATCCATTGATCACGATCGATCTGTCTTTCATCTCTGGCAAAGATGCGATACTGACGTGATTTCTTCCGTAGGTAAGTTCTGAATAAATCTCATCAGAAATTACAACAATATCATGTTCTTTTGCAAACTCTGCAATCGGTTCTAACTCTTCTTTTGTCATGATCGCACCCGTTGGATTGTTTGGAAATGAAATGATCATTGCTTTTGTTTTATCTGTGACAACAGCTTCTAACTGCTCTTTTTTAAGCTTAAATTTATCTTCTTCCTTAAGACTTACGATCACAGGAGTTCCACCTGCCATAACAACACATGCCACATAAGAAACGAAACATGGCTGTACAACGATGACTTCATCTCCTGGATCAAGGATCGTACGCATCGCAATATCAATCCCTTCGCTCCCGCCAACGGTCACTGTGATCTCATGATTTGGATCATAGACCAACTCGTATTTTCTTTCTAAATATTCACTGATCTCATAGCGCAGCTCCTTTAACCCTGCATTCGATGTATAAAAGGTTCTGCCTCGTTCCAATGAGTAAATTCCTTCTTCCCTGACTCTCCATGGTGTATCGAAATCCGGTTCCCCTACACCTAAAGAAATGGCATCTGGCATCTCACTTACAATGTCAAAAAACTTGCGGATTCCGGATGGTTCCAGACTTACAACTCTCTTTGATAAAAAATCTCTCATTATGGAGTCACCGCCTGTCTCTCATCCACTTTCTTTGCTTCAAGAACAGTTCCATGATCTTTATATTTCTTCAATACAAAATGTGTTACTGTACTAACAACAGATTCCAGTGGTGCTAATTTGGATGATGTGAACATAGAGATCTCTTTCATCGTCTTTCCTTCTAACATAACCATGAAATCATATCCCCCAGACATCAGATAAACGGCTTTTACTTCTGGAAAATTATAAATACGTTCTGCAATGCGGTCGAATCCCTGACCTCTTTGTGGTGTTACTTTTACCTCGATCATCGCTGTCAGTTGATCCTTGCTTGTATTGTCCCAGTTGATCAAAGTATGATACCCACAGATGATATGTTCTTTTTCCATATCCGCGATCTCATTGGCGACTTCCGTCTCCGCGACATCCAGCATCACCGCCAGATCATGGATCGCTAAACGACTGTTTTTCTCGATCAATTTTAAAATCAGTTCTCTTAATTCTGTGTTCATACTGTTTCCTCCATTTTTCTCTCTGAAAATTATCTGCGATTATTTTCAGAATATATTTTATATAACTCGTCCTGTCTAGGTGCCTCCAGATTCGCTGCCTTTCCCTGACGATAGATTACTTTATCTCTGGAATCTGTTGTATGACCAATAATGGTTGCTTTGATGCCTGCCTGTTCCAGTTCATTGACTAATGTTCTTCCATGATCTGTTGTGATCAGCATAGATCCACTTGAGATCAACTGATATGGATTCAGATCATATCGTTCACAAAATTCGATCGTATGTTGTCTTAATGGAATATCTTCAATACAAACTTCCACCCCGACACCAGATGCTTTGGAAATCTCCCATAAAGCACCATAAACTCCGCTTTCGGTGATATCATGCATACAAGATGCATATTTTCTGGCGATCAGACCTTCTGGCACGACAGAGATATCATCTAGAAATGCCTTTGCATCATCAATAAATGTATCAGAAAACCATTCTTTTAACTCATCTTCTTTTTCATTTGCGATGATTCCCGTTCCTTCCATACCAAGATATTTTGTGACTACGATATCCTGACCTGGTTTCGCCCCGCTGGATAAGATCAATTCATCTTCTTTCACTTTTCCGATTCCTGTCACAGATAATACTGGCTGCGTAACTGCTGCCGTAATCTCTGTATGACCGCCCAATACCATGATATTTAATTTCTCACACTCTGCATTGATCTGCTGCATCATCTTCTTGATCTGTGCTTCTTTGATCATTGGCGGCAGAAGCGCTGTCACCATAAGTCCGATCGTCTCAGCTCCTGCAGATGCAAGATCGTTGGCAGTTACATGAACTGCCAGACGTCCGATCTCTTTTACCGCACCTGTGATCGGATCTGTTGATGTGACAAATACTTCTCCTTCCTGAAGTTTCAATGCCGCACAATCTTCCCCGATTCCAGGTCCTACTAAAACTTCATCTCTCCTTGTATGCAATTGCTCAAACACAACTTTCTGCAATGCAGATTCTGATAATTTTCCTATTTTCATCCTTAATTTCCTGTGCTTCCCTGAGATTTCACAGCAGATGATCTCTTCGCTGTTGTAGACTTCTGTGCTGCCGTTGTAGATTTCTGTGCTGCTGTTGTCTCAGACTTCTGTGCTGTTGTTTCTTTTGAATCCTTTTTCTTATTCTTTTTATCGTCTTTTTTATCTTCCGCTTTCTTTGTTCCTACACGATAAACCGTCGGTGTTGACATATATGTGGAAGTATTAAATACCTTTTTAGATACCTGCTTACCATTGATCTTCACGATCTTCCAAAGTCTTGCACTGTATCCTGTATGTCCATAGCTTTCCAGAACTTTCTGTCCTTCGGCAAGCGTATTATCGCTAACTGTACTTTCAGAACTTTCTTTTACCTGTGTTGTCTCAGATAAGAATTCTACCGTACGTTTTGGATCTTTTTTCTTTCCATAGACCGTAAATGTGATCGTTGAACCATTTGCTTTTCCTTCAATATAGATTGGAGTATCAAATGTATTCTTAAACTTCATATCTTTATGAGTTCCTGCGATCGCTGCATCTGCAGATCTTGGTACATAATGTACGGTCATAGAATGTGGAAAACGTTCTACGATCTTTAATTCTGCACGGATAACTGCATTATACAAAGTAGTAGATACCTGGCATATTCCACCACCATATGTCTGAACCGTCTGTCCGTTTTCATAGGAACCTGCGAGTGCATATCCATTTTCTTTTGTAAATGGTGATACGGTTTTATATACAGATAATGTCTCTCCTGGATAAACCATGCTTCCGTTGATCTTACTTGCACCATTAGCAACATTTACTTTACGACCATATGGAGACCCACCGTATTCGGTTGTATAAGTTCCAAGTACATCTTTGATCTCTGCCATATCTTTTGATGTATATTTTGCTTTTTTCTTTACAACATCCAGTTCAAATTGATGTTTTCCAGCTTCAACTGCTTTTTTGAAATTCGCAAATGTTTCATTCATATTTAATGTATAACCTGTCTTTTCTTTGATTACGACAAATTTGCCAGCCTTACGTTTCACACTTGCATTTCTTGGTTCTGAAACAATCTTCTTTGTTGCTTTTTTTACATTCTTTTCAAACTTCGCTTTATCATATTTGCGATAAACCGGAAGTTTATGTTTCTTCTCTTTTACATCGGAATACTTTGTAAAAATACTTCCGCTTCTCCCAAGTGCATAAGCTTCTTCCACTGTCTTGTCTGCCTCAGCGAATGCTCCAAGATCTTCGATCTTGGCACTTGATCTTTCATCGTCTACATAAAGTGTGATCTTTTCCTGATGAATCTCCTTCATATGAGATTCAATCGCATCTTTTGCTTCTGATCTTGTCATTCCACCGATAGAAATTCCCTCACATGAAACCCCTTTTATGATCTTTCCATCTTTTACTGCACTGCTCACCTTATGGTTTAGGTAAAAAGTTCCACCTGCTGCCAAAATAACGATCACTGCGACCGCAATGATAATTTTTTTCTTCATCGTCTCTTCCTTCTTCCTCTCCAAATTCATTCTTACATCATCAAATATCCTGCTACCATTGTTCCAACCATCACAATGATCAGAAGAATCGCAATAACGGATACAAAAAATCTTTTCTTTTTCATTTCTTCATCACTCCATAATTTAATATAATATGATCAATCTTCTTTGATGCTTCTCTCTGTGTCATCTGATCAATATCTAAGCACTCCCCTATCGCATGATATTTCATCAGATTCTCTAGATACTTCTTTTGTTTTGATGTAGCCGGACGTTCTTTCTTTACCTTAAATTGAAGCTGCTGTGGCTGAAAGATTTCCTCTTCTGTTGGAAATTCTTTCTTCATCTGCTCAAACACAACAGCTGTTGCCAATGCATCATCGTAAGCACGGTGTGCTGCCTGATTCACATAATGATAATGAGCACAGAGTGTCTCCAGCTTCTTATTTTCAAGTCCAGTTAATAACTTCCTTGCTACTTTTAACGTGTCAACTCCTGTTTTCTCAAACGGATACTTAAATGAAGCTGCTGCCATCTTCATAAACTTATAGTCAAACATGACGTTATGTCCAAGAACCGGAAGATCCCCGCTAAATTCCAAAAATTCCTCAACACCTTCTTTCAGTGGAATTCCCTTCCTTAACATATCCCTGCTGATTCCTGTTAAATTGATGATAAAATCACTGACTTCGATCTCTGGATGAATGATACAGTTATACTTTCCACTGATCTTCCCATCTCTGATCTTAACAGCTCCAATTTCAATAATCTGATCTGAATCTGGGGATAACCCCGTTGTCTCCAGATCAAATGCAACATAATCTTTCATCTGTCGTTACCTCTGAGAATTTATACTTATTTGTGCAAGCACAAACGCAATTTATACTTATTGACACTTACATCATATTATACACAAATCAACTTTTTGCCTCAACCCTGTTTTCTACTATATTTTTATGCTTTTTTATGTTACGATTAACCTAGATATAATTAGAAAACAAAGGAGGACGGCAAGATGATAAAGCTGATCGTTTCTGATCTTGACGGAACACTGCTTAACAGCAAACAACAAATCAGTGATCGTACACTCCGTGCGATCAAACAAATTCAAAGAAAGGGACTCCGTCTTTTGATCAATACGGAACAGAATTATTTTGATGCCAAAAAACTCCTCGATGCATACGATATTTCTTGTGATATCGCATGTTTTGGCGGTTCCTGCATCTTTGATACTTCTGGGCACCAGCTGCATGCTTCTTATATTCCAACCAAACGTATCCCTGAGATGCTGCGGATCTTCGGTTCCTGTCGTACTTTTTATGAGATTCACAGTACTCGTGGATTATGTGTCTTGGGTTCCAAGGAAGGATATGCAAATTATCTGTCTTCTGAAGTTGTTCCCGCATTGAGAGAAGAATTTCCAAGTCAGACACTAGACGAAGAGTCTTATATCTGTGAACGACTTGAAAATGCTCATTTTTATGATAATGGACAACTTCTCCTTTCTGAGAATCCACAGATCATTAAAATCACAACGCAGTCCTTAGACCAGCAAAAACTTGAACAGCTTACAAACAGCCTTCATACACAGGTCCCACACTTTGCAGTATCCCATCAGAGTGCATATCGTCTCGATATCACAGCTGTAAATGCATTAAAAGGTGCGGCCGTTCATTTTTATACTGAGAAATATCAGATTTCACTGAAAGATACCATGGTGATCGGTGACAGCGAAAATGATTATTCTATGCTTGGACTTCCTTATATCGAAAGCATTGCCATGGGAAATGCAGATGATATCATTCAGGAGATCTGTCTCCATCACACAACAGATAACGATCACGACGGCGTTGCGATCGTGTTGGAACAGATTCTTTCCAGACAATGATCATTGAAATATATTTTTAAGCAATTTGGAATGTTTTATCTATTCCAATTGTGATACTATAAAGATGAGAAGAAATTACACCCAATACAGGAGGCTATCACATGATTAAATTAATTTCATCCGATATGGATGGTACTCTTCTTGACAGCTATCGTCAGATTACCCCGATCAATGTCGAAGCGATCAAAAGAGCTCAGGAAAATGGTATCAATTTTATTATCAACACAGGACGTGAATATCCAAATGCACGCGGTCTTGTGGAAGCAGCCGGATTAAAATGCGACTTAATCTGCAGTAATGGAGCTTGTGCTTTTGATAAAGATGGAAATCTTTTATTCGAACATATTCTTGACAAAGAAACTGTCCGCACCATTTTTGATGCATTTAATAAATATGGAATGGAACCTGCATTGTTTACAACAGAAGGACGTATTTCTCTTCTTCCATTAGAAAAACGTGAAATATATACAAGAGATGTATTCATTCCTGCTATTCAGGTCAATCACCCAGATATGAAATATACTTTAGATGATTACCGCGAATTAGTCGATGATGTTATCTTTGTTGATGGTCAGGAAGCATTACTAAACAGTGACCATCGCATCCTAAAGATCACATCAAATTCTCCAGATCATGAATCCCTAAAGAAACTACGTGTAGAACTTGAAAAGATTCCGGGACTTGCTGTTGTATCTACGGTTCCAACGGATATTGAGATTACTTCTATCAATGCTCAGAAGGGAAGCTCTTTACTAGATTATGCAAAAAAAGATGGATTAAAACCAGAAGAGATCATCGCGATCGGTGACAGTGAAAATGATTATTCTATGTTATCTATCCCTGGTATTCATTCCGTTGCTATGGAGAATGCTTGTGATATGATCCGCAATATCTGTGTTTACCAGACACGTGCGAATACTCGTGATGGAATTGCTTATATTATTAATTGTATACTTGCAGATCGAGAGAATTTCAAGTTGTGATCTGTAAGTAGTGTTGGTCATGTATGAGTATTTATTATAATTTCCTGTCTGCCGCTACAAAAATTGAAAACCGATGGCTTTGACTGTTATCAGTTTATACCATCGGTTGTTTCATATCCAGCTAACCCCTGAACAGTGATCCCCTTCACTTTTTCTTAATTTGTTAATGTAAACTCATATTTCATCTCTAATGTTACAAAAAGCTGCTGCATTACCTTATTTGCAATTTCACGAATATTTAAGTTCTCTATATAAGATAAAATAGCTTCTTGTTCTTCTTGTGGCACTTTAAACACAGATAGACTCATTGAAAGGAATCGTGCCAGCTTACGTTCTAATGTAAAATACATATCGCAAGGTCTTGCCATATAACCTCTCATAAACGCAGCGGTACCAATCTCCATTTCATAAAAATCACTGGCACTATAACCTGGTAAATACGAAGCAAAAATCTTTTGCAGTTGTACTGCTGTTTTTTTATGAATAAGTTCTATATTTTCAGGTACAGTATACGCTTCTACGTAAATTTCTCTTAAATTTTCATTTAATTCTGCAAGCGTGAGCTGAAGGCAAGTTTCTACTGCATATAATAATACTGGATTTGTACTCTCTCCCACTATCTTACCTGAAATATTAAATTGGTTGCCAAACATAAATTCTGTAAGTTCGGTTAAAATACTCCCTTTCGTATGATAAATATTATAAAATGTACTCGGTGTTACACCAGCTTTTTTTAAAATTTCAACTGTGGTTGTCTTTTGATATCCCTTTTCAATAAACAACTGCACACAAGCAGATAAAATTCTTCTTTTTGAATCTTCTTTTTCGTATCTACTAGCCATTTTTCACCCTTCTAACTATTTCAATATGTGTTCTAATATATTCCATTTTTCTTTGAATTGCAAGGTTAATGACTGGAAACTTTTTATCTGGTGATTTTTATAGATTTTGCATTTGAATAACTTCCATAAATGTTTTTACCAGCTTTTACATAGTAAGCCCTTACTTTATAATAATAAGTTTTTTTCTTACTAAGTGAAGTATTTTTATAGGTAAGTTTTTTCGTTGTTGCAATTTTACTATATTTACCCTTTTTTCTGGTCGCTCTATAAATTTGATATTTTTTTGCTCCAGCTACTTTTTTCCAGGATAAACTTGCCGTTGATTTCTTTTTGTTTTTCACCCTTAAAGATACTTTCTTTAATGTGCCTACCTGTAATACAACATCACTGGCTCCTCCATTGATTGTTGTTGACTCATTTTTATAATAAGCCGCCACTTTATAATAATAGTTTCGACCACCTATTATTGAAGAATCAGAATAACTAAGAGCTTCTGTTGTATTCAACAACTCATATTTACCTTTTTTCTTTTTTGCTCGATACACCTTATATCCTGATGCATTGATTACTTTCTTCCAACGAATTATCGTAGTTCCATTGGTGGATTTTGCTGTAATACTTGGCTTTTCAATCGAAATCTGCATACCATATTCCATTTTGCAAATATCACAAATCGCTTTTGCTTTACAAGTTGCTTTCCCTCCAGTATGGTGATCATTGATGGTTACTGTAATCTCTGTAACATTATCATAATCGTCAGTAGCAGTTATAACCTGTTTACCGCTTCCGGAAAGTACATACTGATTATTTTCATCTAATTCAATACGTTTTCCATTCACTTTTACATCTCTTAAATGCTCGTCGATCACAGTGATCGTTCGAGTAAGACAATACGTCTTTCCATCTTCAACTCCACTAATTTCTGGTGCAGTCATATCTTTTTTAATATTTTTATATTCTAATGTTGTCGTGGCTGACTTTCCAAACTTATCCGTTAAGCGAATCGTATAAGTTCCATTCTGCGTAATAACATAAGGAAAACCGTTTCCTGCTTTCTCTATCTTAGTATAATCCTCATCGCCCTCTCTCTTAATCTCACAACTTGCCGCTTCGTTATTTTCATTTGTTTTTTTCATTAAAACGACAATTCGGTTACTCTGTATTTGATGTATCGTATCTGCATTTGCTATATCAATACCAAAGTCTCCACCCTCATATTTACACGTAATGGTTACATCTTCTGTTTTAAAGGTTTTAAATGCTCCATCTTCTTTTCGGGTCTTCGTTACTACCGCATAAACTTTCACTTGTTTTTCATCTTTTATATTTGCAAAAATATCCTTTAAATCAACCGAAACGCTGTCTCCCGTAAGATCTAAGCGAGTATCTTTTCCATCTTTCACCATGTAATACTCATACTTGTAGCTAATGCTATGCTGTTTTTCATAATCTCTATAACCAAATGGAATAATAATAAAGGGATCCCTTAACACTCCACCGTCAAGCTCTTTTGTTGTTGTAAGAAGCTGCACTTTACTATCCGTAAGATTGGTAATCATTCCTTCATTACTGTAGCTGTCAAAATCTCCTCGTTTCACATAAAGATTATAGTAAAAATCCTTTACTTCCGGATAGGATGCTTCGATTGTAATTTCATAGGTTGCATCTTTATTTACAGTATCAAAATAAAAAGAATCCGGAAATGGTCCTCGTTCATTTTCTTTTTCCACACCGTCCATTCTTGTAACTTTCAACTCCGTACCATTCTCTTTTACAGATGTAACTTTATAATACTTTCCACTATCGTATACGCTAGGAAATTCTAACGAAATCCAACCACCTTCTGGCACATCAAATTCTATATCCTGACCTGTGATCTGCTTTGTAGCTCCGTTATAGTCTCTTTGATTATAAGTTATTATGTCTTTATCCGTCGGCTTAATATTCCATTTTAATTTAATATTGGCCTTATTATAGTAATTTGCATATACTTCTTTTTTCTCATTCGGCGGATCGTAATCAAATCCTGGATTTTCACCTACTTTATAACTTGTATAGTCCTCATCTGGTATCATATCCAGTATCTGTCTGTAAACATATCCCCACTGTTTCTGCAGCTGTGCTAACGGCTTTTTTGTATAGGAATAAAAAGTTTTGTATTCTTTATATTTAGGCTGTGGAAGCTTATCTGAATGTTTATACTCGACTTCTTTATCATGTATTGTATATGTATTTTCTGCAAGGTCCTCTGCATGATAAAGATATAGCGGCTGGCTATTCGTTGTAACTTGAAGTCCATTCGCATCTACATTCAGAAAAAGGTCTCCCGTTTTATTATCAACAATTCGAAACAAATAATTACTTCTTGGCACCGGGTTTACGATCCATTCTGTTTTACTGTTTTTAGAAAACCCCAATTTATTTACATTACGATCAATGTTCAAATAATATTTGACATCCTGCTTTATAATGTAAATATAGTAATGCGTATCCGTACCTTTCTTTTTTTGAAATTTTAAACCATATTCTTTAATATTTTTTCTATTTCGCTCTGACATTCTTTCGTCCATACGCAACACTATGGAACCCATTCCTTTACTTATAATTTTAAACTCATCATAAAGTATTCCCCTGGTAGGATTTGATCCGTCACGGATTGCAATTTCATCCATATTATGACAATAGTAAGTATACTTACTCTCCTTGCCGGCAAGATAGAAGTTTCTATTCTCAGCAATGTCCGAATACAAAGTATCTATCGGATTTACATACCAGTAATAGGAGTATGCATGTACCGTCTTAGGGGCAAAAACAAAAATAAAACAAACCATAAATAAAGTAGCTAATAATTTTTTCTTCATTGTCTTTTCTCCTTTCCATTTTTATATTGGAATAGATTCCAACATCTATATTGTATATATTAACATACAATCTTACTACTTACAAGTAGATAAAATAAAAATAGGGACACCTGCTTTTAACAAGTATCCCTATAATCTATCAATTATCTGATAGTTCTCTATTTCTCCTCTTCGTTAAGACCTAGTTCATTACATATTACTTGCTATCCCTG
>OGIO01000564.1_pt1 | contig 42890 bp, 32 predicted proteins | sample 1571841 | NCBI WGS metagenome assembly OGIO01 (sample SAMEA2582111, study PRJEB24529) | metagenome | biome: Human gut stool | place: China | collected 2011
ATCCGTATGGATCGCCGGGTTTTTTGAGTGGTATTGTGCTTGAAGGCATGTGGTTCTATTCTGTGTTGTGCCTGCGATTGGACAATTTTCAGTTGTTAACAATGTGAATGCTCCAAAATCTTGTCAGAAGAAGGGGATTTTCATGCACGTTGGATAATTACTGCACTTGCCAAACACTGATTATCCATTTATTTTCATATATGGGGCTTTTCTGTTATTCATTGGATAATTGCCATGAAATCAGGTTGCAAATTCTCCAATATCGGTGCGAAAAACTTCACGCGAGGATGTATTTGGCGGGCCAGTTACTTCGCCGCTCGCCGCGCTTGAATTGTCCAAATCTTGTGCCAGAATAAAGAGTATGCTATAATCAAAACAGAATTACGCAAAAAATCAGAAGAGTGTAAAAAGAAGGGATTATGAGGACAAAGGGGATTATGCAAACCAAGAAGGACGAACGGAGAGAGAAAATATTAACGGAAGCCTATCGGATCTTTGTGGAGAAGAAGATCGAGCCGGTGAGCATGGGAGAGATTGCAGAGGCGGCAGGTATCGGAAGAGCGACTCTGTTCCGGTATTATTCCAGCAAACTGGAGCTGGTGATTGCGGTCTGTACCAGAGAATGGAAAGCATATCTGGATGCGCTGGATCAGGTGCGTCCGATCAGTTCTGTGGGAGAGATTCCGGCAATCGGAAGATTGATTTTTACACTGGACAGTTATATTGAAATGTACCAGTCCCATAAGGCATTGCTTTGCTTTAATGATAATTTTAACCATTATGTAAGCCATGAAGGATGCGAAGAAGAGCAGCTGGAGGAATTCCATGCAGCATTGTATTCTGTGGATACCCGCCTTCATATGATGTATGCGAAAGCGAAAGAAGACAAGACCTTCCGGACTGATATTCCAGAAGAAGAATTTATGCGGGTGACCGTGCATTCCATGATGACAGCCTGTGCTTACTATGCGGGTGGTTTTATCTGGGGATCTCAGAAAGACAGAGATTATACGCCAGAACTGCTGCGGATCAAAGAAATGATATTGAATTATGTAAAGGTATAAAAAGGCACTTGATTTCTCAAATGCCTTTAGTTATAATCTACTTAGAAAGTGAATCGGATGTGAGTCCGATTTGCCCTCAGTTAGAAAACTAATAAAGAGATAGCATCCTGACTTTTGCGAGGGTACGGGATGCTATTTCTTTTTGTCAAAATGATTATCTATGTACGATAGAGCCGCAAAAACTACTAGCAATAAAGTTAATACTTCCATTGTGTTCATAGGGCATCACCCTCCTTTGTTACTAGAGGGCATCTGACATCGGAAAATCACATCCTGCTTTCTGTTCAATTATGCAAATAGTATAGCAAAAAACAAGTGGATATTCAATAAAAAGTACGAAGCTGCCGTAATACGAAAGATGTATTGCGGTAGCTTCTTTGCATAGATTCCGCAAAAATATAAAGTATAAACGCGAATAGATTGACACCCAGTCTCATTTTTTATAAAATACTGGTGAGACGTGCAGTCTCATACGAAAAGAAAAAGAATCAGACATAGATACAGAACATGGAAAGGGAGACATGCATATGAAAAAGACTGGGTGGAAAGAACTGAGGAAACGACTGTTGGCGCTGGGGATCGCTGCGGTGATGATAGGAAATACAGTGGATCTGTCAGTGCTGCCGGTTCTGGCACAGGAAACAGAAGATACCTCGATGGAAGGTGGTTCAACGGAAGAAGTCGCAAATGAATCCGAACCTCAGAAGGAGGAAACTTCCAATGTAGAAAGCAACGGCGAAGAAACAGGCGAAGTACCTGAAAATACAAATTCTGAGCAAATTGCCGGAGAAGATGCAGATAATGAAGAAGAAATCACAGATGAAGCAGTTCTGGATAGCGAACAGACAGGAGCAGATTCTGCGCTGGTGATGTATGAAATGACAGACTCTTACGAAGTAGCAGCACAGGCGGGCGAAGCAGCACTTGAAGTGACAAAAGATGGGGAGCCAACCGAGGAGTATGCAAGTTTTGATGCATGGGCAAACGATGGCAAGATCAGCGGCAACTGTACGATTAAATTGTTGTCTGATATTACCCTTACTCAGACGCTTACCTTTGTAAATGGAACGATCACTCTGAATCTGAATGGAAAGACCCTGAGTACAGGTGATGAAAATACTGTTAATGTGAAAATTACATCGGGTAGTAATGTGACGATTACATCGACTGGCAGTAGAGGAACACTTACCGGAAAGGCTGGAACATGGGAACCTTATGGTACAGTTAAAATAGAGAGCGGTGGAAGTTGTACCATAAAGAATGATGTATCAGTGCATAATAGCAGTAATAGTAATAGCAGAGCCATCTACAATACCGGCGGAAACCTTGCAATTGAAGCAGGTGCAGAAACTTCCGCATACACTAGAAATCCTTCCATAGAGATCAGCGATGACGGTACTGCAAAAATCACAGGTGGTGATTTTAAGGGAGGAATCGTTGTTAAATCCAATGCCGGGAATGTTGAGATCAGCGGTGGAACTTTCAGATATAATTTCAATACAAATTTTGGAGCCATCTGCAATCGGAAAGGTGATGAAAAACTCAGTGGAATCATAAAAACAGGCTACGGTATAAAATTATCAGATGACAGTTATGTGGCTCTGGACAGCAAGGACACAATTACAGAAGATGTAGAGGTTGTGAAATATCCGCTGTATTTCACAGAACAGCCTGAAATCGACACGACAAATGCGCAGGCATTGGTCGGATATAAAAATGCACCAGAACTGACAGTCCAGGTCACAGATGGAGAGTTTACGGATGGGATTACCTATGAGTGGCATGTGAAGAAGACATTGGAAGGAGCAGAAGCAACAGATGAGGCCATTTCTGGTGCAAATTCCCGGACTTATCAGATTCCTTCAGGACTTCCAGTCGGAACCTATGAGTATTATTGTGTTGCATCCAAAGGGAATGATACAGCAACCTCCAATCATGTTACGTTCACGGTTACTGCCGGATATGTACAGACAACGATCGATGGAATGACAGCGGAATATCTGTCCATGCAGGAAGCATTGGCAGCCATAGGCGCAGCAGTAAAAGGTGCGGATGGGAAAACGTTGGATATTACGCTGACACTGCAGAAAGATATTAATATTCATGACAACAATGGCGCATCCATCGACTGGACATTAAGCAGTGGAAATGCAAAACAGATCAATGTTACATTGGATCTGAATGGGAAAAAGACAAGTACCGTGCAGAATGGAAAATCCCATTCGGATCATCTGCAGCTTAAATTTTCCGGCGCAAATGTCAGTTGTACGTTGAAGGACTCTGTGGCAGGAGGAAATGGAACATCTGACAATGGCAATTTGTTTGGTATTGTGCAGGTAAGCAATAATGCAAAACTGACTGTAGAAAGCGGAAAATATGAGCAAATCAATATAGGGTCTGATTGTGAGATTAAGGCAGGTTCTTATGCTGCGCTTAATGCTTATGGTGGTTCTCAGTTAAAGATTACCGGTACAGACACGCAGGTAACAAAGTTATATGCAATACATTACAGTGAAAATAATGAATCTACACAGGCAAATCGGGCAAAGATAGTATTGTCCGGTGGAACTTATGGAAATATTTCAATTGCGACAAAGCCTGAGGTAAATGATCTGAATAATCAGACAGCCGGTTATGCCATTATGGATATGCTGGCAGCGGATCAGGCATATTTTGCATCAGGCAGGAAAGTGACTGTGCCAAGAACACAGACGGAATTGAGCAGTGTCCGTGTTCTTTCGGCGGATACAGAGGAAGATCTGTCTCAGGCGGTTGTGAAACTTGTGCTGGATGAAAAGACCAGTTATTACGATAGCTGGGGAAATGCAATCAACTATCTGATCAATGATAAAGCGAATGTGCAGAACAGCAAAAAGCTGGAAATTATCTTACTGAAAGATATAACGCTTACGGAAGCCATTGCAAATGATCAGCCGGTAACATTACCGGAAGAAGTGGTCTTGAAATCCGATGATGGTCAGCACTATACATTAGCGGGACCTTCTGAAGATAAAAAAATCCTGATGGTGAATAGCCACAGCAGATTGATCATAGAGAATATCAATCTGAAAAATGGCGTGTTCTATATGCTTGCCAGCAGTGATTTGATTCTCAGAGATGCAATGCTTGAGAATACAGGTCGCTATATGATTAACCTAAATGCGTCTTCAGGAGGTACATACAACATTTATCTGGAAGAAGGAGCAACGGTAAGTCCTGCAGAGGTATTTGCACATTCAACGGTAAATATCTATTATGGAGCAGAAACAACGAGTTTTGCGTTAGCAAAAGGTTCAGACGGAATACTAAATCATTGGTATCAGCTTACCCTTCCAGAGAATATCACACTGCCTGGTACAGAAGAGAGTGGCGTGAATGCGAACTGTGTTAAGGAAAATAATGGCAATTGGTATGGCTTATCTGAAAAAACTATCACGGTGGGAAATGAGATCTGTACCGGTTATCAGACTAAAGATACTAAAGCGATCACTCTGGAAAACAGCACATTTACCATGCCTTCCACAGCAGTGACTCTTCAGGGACATCAGACAAATGGTTCATGGAAGTGTGAAAACTGTAGGAAAATAGATCTGGCACAGGCTTATGAAAAAGGAGCTCTCAAAGTAGAAGGCCTGAAAGGACGTACTTTCGATACCTGGCCACAGATGCTGACCAGAGTAGTACTGTCCGAAGGTGGAAAGGAACAGGAACTGGTCAAGCCGGTATACACTACCATTTATGGATCGGGCACCAAAAGATTGCAGAATTGGGATCAGGCAGAATACTATGTAGATTACAATAATTGTACAAATGTCTATACTTATCAGCAAGGGGATGACGGCTTTAATGCTGACAAGGCACCAAAAGCAACAATCACTGGATTGAATAATTGTTTTGGTACGGTGGAGATCTACTATACCATTGGCAAAGGTATGATTGCTGAAGTTGAACCACAGGTTTACGGAGCAGGAACAAAGCTAAAATATTATGATGGCAAATCACACATGGCCTGGATGAATTCATATAATAGTTTTCCTGTTCGGTTTAAGCCTGATGATGCAGATGAAGAACAATTACCCAAGAACCAGGCGGGATTTAATGGAACAAGTATTGGACAATGGAAAGACCGGTATATAAGTAGTTATGGAGCCATAGGTGGAAATAATTTCCAATATACATTGTATTACAGTATAGATAAACAGCAAACTTGGACAGATGTTTTCGTACTAGATCCAAGTAATATAGCACGAAATGGCTATTTCGTAAAAGATGCCGGCAGTTATCCATTTTATCTGAAAATGGTAAACAGTGACAACTGCGAAGATTTTATTCACGAATACACGGCAGTGGTACAGCCTGCGAATCTGTCAGATGCCAGCGTTACAGTAAATGGAAAAGATGAAAATTATGCAGCTTATTACACGGGAAATGCTATAATTCCGAATTGGTCTCTCCAGTATAAAGGAATGACACTTGAGAATGGGAAAGATTATACAGTGTCTTATGAGAACAATACGGATCTGGGAACAGCTACAGTAACCTATACCGGAAAAGGCAATTACACAGGAACCAGAAATGAGAATTTTGGAATCAAATATGCGTTTGTACCGAAGCAGACCACGGTATCAGCAGACCGTTGGTATAATAATAGGTATATTAATTTTAACTATTCCGCGTCAAATGATGAGAACAGTGATTCTAAGATATATACTGAATCAGCAGAACCAGGAGCTGGGCTGAGTGAAAAAAATTATTGGATTTATGAAAATTTACAAGATGCTGTGAATAATGAGAATGGAAGTCCAAGCTATTATTTGGATGTGAAAGAAGGTGTTTCCAACAGAGTCATTTATATCAGAAACTTGTCTACCGGCTATATCGGAGCACCCGTAAATCTTACATTACATGTAGACCGGACCGCACCTTACTGGACGGCTGCAAATGGCAGCAAAGGCGATTATGGCATCCAGATTAAGAACAACTGGTGGCATGATTTCCTCAATAAAGTCAGCTTCGGCCATTTCTATAATGATGAGACTCTGGTGGTGCAGATCCGTGCTAATGATGCCAATGCTAGTGTAAATGAAGTCAGCGGTGTGGATAAGTATTACTACTATATGCAGGAAGTTTCCAATGCAGATACAGCCGGAGAGTTTACCACATTGACCCAAAGCCAGCTGAATCAGTTATCCAAAGATGGAACCGATCCGACGCAGGGATTTGTGGCAGTGAACGCAGATAGTGATGGAAAAGTGACCTTGACTTTACATTCAGACAATGCGGAAAAGAATTATGTGATTTATGCCTGGGCTGTAGACAAAGCCGGTAATGCCAGCAGCTATATCTGTAGTGAGGGCATTGTGCAGGATACAAAAATACCTTCCGGTGTGTTTGATTCACCCGACCAGAAAGCGGAAACTCTGAAGGACACAGAGGGAACCTTTAAAATTACTATGGAAGAAGATGCGACCCTGCTTTACTTCTATGTACAGGAAGGAGATTTTGAGAGTAAGAAAGATTATGACTTGTTTGTAAAAAAGGTAGCGGATTATATCCATGATAATTTTGATAATAAAGCAAATAGTGCAAGTGGACAAAGACTTCCCTTTGCTGTCAAAGAGGAAGGAAAGTGGAAACCAATCATTTCCCAGAGTGGGGAAGAACATCAGGTAACCAGCGATGCCACACAGACCAGACCGGTCTATATCCAACAGTTAAAAGCAGGAGAGAACAACCTTACCATCACGGAGTTACAGCCTCAAAAGGAATGTACCATCTGGGCTATGACCATAGACAGAGCCGGAAATATGGATTTTACATCCACTGATGGGAAAAAATTCACCACCACCAAAGCCATGCCCCGCATCACCACCGACCCGGTACTGACAGGCGTTTACGGGGATACCGCACAGAATTTGAAATTGACAGCGGGTGTGGCAGAGTATGATGGGAAGACCATTACCGGCACCTGGAAAGTTACCGACCCCGGTACTTCTACTTTAGAAGTAGGCACCACAAAGACCTGCGAGGTAATCTTTACCGCAGATACAGCAACCTACGGCGACGCCTACGAGGATGTGATTGTCCGGGTAACCCCTGTCATTGCGAAACGCCCCATTACCATTCGGGTGCAGGATACCAATATGACCACCACCTACGGCGAGGAACTCCCCCAGATTCCTGCCGGGGATATCGCCATTGTGGTTGATGGAAATGGAAACTCCCCGCTGGTGGGCAGTGACACTGTAACCACCATTGCCGGGACTTTGACGCTGGTGACCCAGGCGAAGAAAGGCTCCAATGCCGGAACCTATGATTTTACCGTGGAATCCAGCAGTCCCAATTATGCCGTTACCGTGGAGTATTACGGGGACACCTCCACACGGAAGGATGCCGGAACCCTGATCATCACGAAAGCAAAGGGTGAAATTATTGAGGGTGAAGGTTTTAAAACTTTCAGAGAGACGACCTACGGCGATGCTCCGATTTCCCTGTTTGCTGCCGGAAATCACAGTGAATCGAAACTGGTCTATGAGGTGACCAGTTCTAAGAAATGGAATGAAACGGTTATGGCAAATGACCAGATTATGGTGGTGGACAGTGATGGCAATGTCACGGGGAAGAATGCAGGACATGCGAGTATCACAGTTTCCCTGCCAGAATCGGCAAATTATACAGCGGCAGAACCGGTGACAGTACAGGTTGCCATTTATAAGAGTTCGCTGACATTACCGGACATTAAGAAAAACTACCTGCATATCAAGGAAACACCGGACACCATCGACATTGCATCCATGCTGCCCAAAGACTGTGGCGAAGTGCAGATGAATTTGGCGACGGTTACCGATGAAGATTTCTTTAGTATTGGACCGGTAGTAGAAGATGGAAAAATTTCTTATGCCGTAAAGAAAGGAAAATCAACGACAAGCACATCTGTTTATGTGAACATTGACACAGACAATTATGAAACGTCTAGTATGCTGATTGAGCTGTACAAGATAGACCAGAAACCAGTGAAACCGAGTGAAACAGTCACGCTGGTAAGCGATACCATGACCTACGGAGAATCCTTGTCCAGTCTGCATTTTAATGAGGTAACCTTTATTGATGAGGAAAGGAATACAGTGCCCGGAACCCTGACATGGCTTACACCGGACGACAAGCCAGGAACCGGAGCGCAGTCTGCCGAGTGGAAGTTTATTCCCGATAATGAGGAGTATGCAGAGTGTACCGGAAATGTGATGATTATCGTCAACAAGGCAGATCCCCAAGTGGCAAGTGTACCGGAGCCTGAGGCATTGTATTACAGTCCGGAGGCGGTCAGCAATGTAGTGTTGAACAGCGGAGCGAACGCAGGTGTGGTGAACGGTGTGGATGGAAAAGTCCTTGACGGAACCTGGAACTGGGAGGAAATAAATCTTATTCCTGCGGTGGGAACCGGCAGCCACAGGATTGTCTTTACCCCGGACGATACCGCAAACTACAATACGGTGGAGCGAACCGTGACTTTGACCGTGAAGCAGGCAATTCCCTATATTACCGTGAAGCCCTCCACCGCGGAGGCGTATACCCATGGGGACTATCTCTACAACCAGAACCCTACCGGTGGAAAAGCCGTCTACGGGGATGGCAGGGGAGGTGCAGGTGATGCCGGCACACTGGCAGGAACCGAGATCAAAGGTACTTTTACATGGAAGAATGATGCGGAACAGTTGAATTATCTGGAGAATCAGAACGGAAAGACCTATGAATTTATTTTCGCACCAGAAGACACGGATGGATATGAGACCGTAACGGGAAGCATTTCGCTGACGGTCAATAAGGCAATCTATCCTCCACGGAATCCAGCAGGAGTGATCCGGGTATCTTATTCCTGCAAAAAGGTGGGAGATGTAGAACTGCCTCAGGGATGGGAGTGGTTTTCTGAAGATAAAGAAAAAGAATTGACAGTGGGCGAAGGTTTGCCGGATGTAAAAGCAGAATATACGGAAGCAGATGCTGGCAATTATGAAAAGACAAGAGTAAGTCTGACGATTATTCGTGAAGCCTGTGATCATGCGCAGACGACCATTGAAGGCATGAAAAAGGCAACCTGTGTGGAAGAAGGAACGACGGGAACTGTTCGTTGCCTGATCTGTGGGGAAGTGGTGAGCAGCGGTTATCCGATCCCGAAGGATCCGACCAACCATACCTCATTGACTACGAAAGTGATCAAAGTAGCAACGACCATGGAAGAGAGGCTCATGCAATATGAGTGTACCGCTTGTGGCTATAAGGAGACGAAGACCATTGCCAAGCTTCCGGGTGGCAATCATCATACGGGCACTGGATCTGGCAGTTCTGGTTCGAAGCATCACCACAGCAGTTCTGGTAGTTCAGAAAGCAGTGCTGGCACCACAGCTTCAACCACACCGACCTTGCCAGCAGCACCGACAGAGACTCCGAAGACCAATCCGTCCACGGTGAAACTTCCGGGCACGAAGACGGAAGCACAGAAACCTGCAGACGAGACTGGCGTAAAAGAACCGTATGTAGCAGGCGATACAGGCAAGAGTGGCTGGGATCCGATCAAAAATGAACTGCAGGATGCGTTAAAGGATGCACTGCAGGAGAATCAGGATCAGACAGATGGCCCGGCAACCGTCAGTGTCGATATGAACGGTGCAACTGTTGTGCCGGGAGATATTTTCGACAGTATCAAAGGACAGGACATTAACGTTGCCTTCGACATGGGCGATGGCATCACATGGACCGTCAATGGTATGGATATTACCGCAGATCAGATGAAGGATATTGACCTTGGCGTGACCACAGGAGCGGATGCCGGACAGAGCATTCCGGTAGACGTGATCAATAATGTGACCGGTGAACGTTACTCCATGAATCTGTCACTGGCATACGACGGAGAGTTCGGCTTCCGGGCGGTGCTGACGGTCAATATGGATCAGAAGAATGCCGGACTTTATGCAAATCTCTTCTATTACAATGAAGATTCCGGCGAGTTGGAATTCATCTGCGCCGGTGAGATCGGCACTGATGGAAATGTGGACCTGACCTTCAGTCATGCATCTGATTATGTAGTCGTGATCGATGCACAGCCCATGGATGTGGCAAACGCAGATACGACAGCCGTGGATGCTTCCGATGACACAGAGGATGCACAGCAGGCGGGTGCCGCAGCGGTTGCTTCTGGTCAGAACTCCGGAACCATGATCTGGATCGTTCTGCTGGTGATCGCAGTGATCCTTGCAGGCGCAGGCATTGTGCTTGTGAAGAAAGGCAAGAAGAAGGAAGAATAGAGACTTGAAAGTGGCGGCTCCACAGATTGCTTAGTATATCTGTGGAGCCGTTGTTTTATGTGTTTATGTTTCTTGGTGGACAATTCACATGTGCCAAACAGTTGAGTTAGCCAATTCTTCTGTAGATGAAGTCTAGGTCATGGCGCGTTTGGAGAATAGTTGCCCTGAATGCGCGGTGATTGTCCAATGAGTGCCGGAAAATGTTCTCGCGGGAAGTTGATTGGAGAATAAGGGCTTGCAGAACGCGGGAATTATCCAAAGAAGGTGCAAAATAGCAATCTGTGAAGCTGGAATGGACAATTATCCTCAATACAGCGTCAGAATTCTCCAACAAACTTGCAAAAACCAGTAAATCAAGAGAAAAACGGACAATTACTGTCTGCCAGAGTTCCCAATTATCCAATCGCCAGTAGAAAGGCTTTGCGCGAGAAAGTGACTGGCTGGTCAGATGCGTCTCCTGTTTTTCCGTTGGAAATCCATCTGAGTTATGGTAAGATAACAATTAGTAGATTTGCATCATCGAAGAACTGGAGGCACATTAACATGAGAAAGACAGACAGTACAGAGAAGTTAACAACGCTTATCAAGGCAGCAACTTCTCCATTTCACACAGCAGCGGCAATTGTAAAGGAGCTTCGGGCAGCGGGCTTTGAGCCACTGGTCATGAATCGGCCATGGCAGCTGGAAGCAGGCGGGAAATATTATGTGGAGCAGTATGGTTCTGCTGTTGTTGCATTTACGGTTGGAGATCAGGTACAGGCGGAAGGATTCAGGATTGCGGCAGCGCATACAGATTTTCCGGGGCTCAGGGTGAAGCAGCAAGCGGAGATCTTAAGAGAGACCTATGCGCAACTGAATGTGGAAGTATATGGAGGTGCGATTCTTAATACCTGGCTGGACAGACCGTTGTCTGCTGCCGGACGGGTGGCACTGAAAAGTGATGATGTGTTTCATCCGCAGATGCGTCTGGTAGATTTGAAGCGGCCGGTATTTATCATTCCCAATCTGGCGATTCATCTGAACCGAGATGTGAATAAAGGAGTGGAACTGAATCGTCAGAAAGATATGCTTCCTTTGGCTGGTATGGGTGGAGAAGTGGTATCCAGAGATTTTTTCAGAGAATTACTGGCGAAGGAGCTGCATGTGCAGCCAGAAGAGATCCTGGATTATGAGATGGGACTTTACAATGCTGATCAGCCGGAATATGTGGGGATTCATGAAGAATTTTTAAGTGCGCCGCGGATCGATAATCTGTCAGGTGTACAGGCGATCCTCACCGGTATCACGGAAGGAAGTCGGGAAGGCGGCATCAATGTGGCGGCATTTTTTGATCATGAGGAAGTGGGAAGCCGTACGAAGCAGGGGGCAGGCTCCATGTTTTTATCCATGGTACTGGAGCAGATCAGCATCGGCCTTGGACAGGAGCGTCTGCAATTCCTTCATTATCTGGCTGACAGCATGTTTCTGTCAGTGGATGTGGGACATGCATATCATCCTAATTATGGGGAGAAGATGGATCCTACCAACCACAGCATTCTGAACCGGGGATTCTGTATCAAGGAAGCCAGCAGCCAGTCCTATGCGACCGACAGTCAGGCTATTGCAGTGATCGAGCAGATCTGCAGACAGGAAGAGATTCCTTACAGTAAGTTTTTCAATCGCTCAGATGGAAGCTGCGGAAGCACCCTTGGTTCTATTGCCTCCAGTATGGTGCCGGTGCCGACGGTAGATGTGGGGGTTCCGATCCTTGCCATGCATTCTGCGCGGGAGCTGATGGGCAGACGGGATGAGCAGGCTCTTTCAGATATGATCCGCGCTTACTATACGTTGTAAAATGAAAAGTTTATAGAATGATCCTTACAGCAAAATCAGTGCCTTCCATGAAGAACTGATATTGTCCTTGTTGACTTTCTACATAGTAAATGATGCTTTTAACACCCAGTCCGTGCCCTGACCTCCTGGTGACAGGAATCCCATCTGAAAAAACAGGCGGTACAGGGGCCGGATTTTTTTCCAGCAGCATCAGATGATTCATTTTTTCAAAAATATGTAGTTCAATGCGTCTGTTTTCCTGAGGGAGATCTTTTACCGCATTCATGGCATTCTCCAGAATATTAGACAGGATTGCACAGAAGATCATCTCAGAACAGGGAAGATCTTTGGGTGCAGCGACCTGTGCATGAAATGCAATTCCAAGCTCCTGCAGTCGGGAACTGTATATGGACAGAATCGAATTAAGCAGTTCATTTTGTGAAAATGCGCTAATGATGGTATTTTCATAAGTCTGGTGTATCTGCTGGATATAGTCCAGAGCTTTGTCAGTCTCCTGGTTCTGCACATAGGTCTGTAAAATCATTAAATGGTGCCGCATGTCATGCCGCAGGATCGACATATTGTGTTCACTTTTCTTTGCCTGCTCAATCTCGGAACGCAGCGAACGAAGCTGCATGTTGATCAGTTCATTGTATTGTTCGGTCCGGCTCTTCAATTCATATTCCCGAAAATAAATGATCAGAAACAGAAGATAGGCCAGGCACAGGGCGAAACCCATGAATTCGGATACAACCTTGCTGCCGGAATACAGCAGGTTTGAAAATTTGGTTGTAGCATAATCAAACAAGTAATAGACAAAAGGCATGCTGCAGATGATGCTCAGCTCCCGGTCAGATTTTTCAAAGAGCAGGGTGGTGGTCGGACACAGATATCTGCACAGCAGGAAAAATACGATAAGTGTTACCAGGATTCTGCAGAGGTAATAGCACCATTCCTGATGGGTGAGAGTGAGTACAAAGATTCCAACCCAGTTGCTGTATTGACAGCAAAGATAAGCCGTCAGAATGGAAGTTAGTGACTGAAGCCAGCGGAATTTGTAGTAAAATACCAGGATCAACAACAAAGGCAGATGTACAACAAACGGATAGATTTCATCGGAAAATTCTGTGCCGATCAAAAAAATGCAGATCAGATACAGAAGTCCGGAGGCAAGTGCCGACAGCAGCAGGATTCCGATATTTTTCCGATCTCGATTCACTCCTAAAAAAAATGCCGACAAAAAGACGCCGAACAGTAAGGTAGTGAGATGGTGGGTATAAAACAATATCTGAAGTAACATGAAAAAATCCTCTCATCATTAGATAATAAGACTATTATAGAAGATATAGCAGATTAACGCAAATGGTTTACAGACTATTTGATGGTAAGAATCAGTTGCATATGTGACAATCTTGTGGTAATATTATCTGGTATTAAAAACTACGAAAGAACGTTTTTGAATCTTTTTAGATAAATGATAAGAGATGAAAAGGAAAGGACCGGATTATATGATAAATTACAGGATCGTTGTTGACAGTTGTGGGGAATTTACGGAGGACATGAAAGAAAATCCTCATTTTGCACATGCGGCATTGCATCTTTCTGTAGACGGGGAACAGTTTGTGGATGATGAGACATTTGATCGTCTTGATTTTCTGGCGAAGATGAAGGAGAGTCCAAACTGTCCGAAGTCCAGCTGCCCGTCACCGGAAGTGTACAGAGCGGCATTTGACTGTGGGGCTGAGCATCTCTATGCGATCACGCTGTCTGCAGAACTGAGTGGTTCTTACAACAGTGCAGTGCTTGGCATGAACCTTTTTCTGGAGAACCATCCAGATGCAAAGGTACATGTATTTAATTCCTGTTCGGCATCTGTGGGAGAGACGCTGATTGCAAAGAAGATCGCTGAGTACGAAGAGGCAGGTCTTGATTTTGAAGCAATTATTGAGAAGGTGGATGATTTCATCCTTCATATGCATACGTATTTTGTGCTGGAGAGCCTGGATAATTTAAGAAAGAACGGACGTCTCAGTGCAGTGAAAGCACTGGTGGCTACGGCATTGAATATTAAGCCGGTTATGGGAGCCACTGATCAGGGTGTGATCACTCAGCTTGGTCAGGCAAGAGGCATGCAGAAAGCACTCCGTCTGATGGCAGAGACAATAGCAGCAGAGCTGGAGCATCCGGAAGAGAAGGTGCTGGGACTGGTTCACTGCAATAATCCGGAGCGTGCGGAATATGTGAAACAGGAATTAATGAAGCTTGTAAAAGTAAAAGACATTATTGTGCTGGAGAGTTCCGGAGTCAGCACACTTTATGCGTCACAGGGCGGAATTATTATTGCGGTTTAGGAAAAATGTGATATACTTATTCTATTAAGCGTTGTGAGGTTCAGCGCGAGAAACAGCAAGGAGAACGTTTCATGAGTCAGGAAAAAGTAGATCGTTATAAAGAGCAGAAAAAGAATCGCAAGGCTATTTTAGCAAAGAAAAAGAGAAATGTATTTTTTACAAAATGTGGCTGCGGCCTGGTCGTTGTATTGCTGGCAGCATGGCTTGGATATTCAGCAGTGGATTCCTATTATGCCAAGGCAAACAGCGAGACTGTATATGCAGATGTGACAGCACTGGATGAGTATACCAGCGCATTAGCATCAGAGTAGATCGTAGGAATAAGGGGCTGTTTTCCTGAAAAAAGGAAAGCAGCCTTTTTGTGTCAAATTCAGTCTTGACCCTGAAGCAGGGTTTAACGATATAATAAAGAAAACAGCAAAGAGAGGATAGAGATATGATACAGACTGGAACGAAAAAACTGACATTGGCGGCAATGTTTTTTGCCATTGGTATAATTCTTCCGTTTTTTATCGGGCAGATTCCGCTGATCGGACAGATGCTTCTTCCGATGCATATTCCGGTCCTGCTGTGCGGATTGATCGTTGGCTGGCAGTATGGCCTGGCAACAGGATTTTTCCTTCCACTGGTACGTGGTATGCTCTTTGGAATGCCGGCACTTTTTCCTAATGGAATCGGCATGGCATTTGAGATGGCAACGTATGGATTGGTGATCGGATATCTGTACAGTCATTCCCGCTGGCAGTGTATCAAATCCCTGTACCGTTGTCTCATTGTGGCAATGATCGCCGGAAGACTGGTCTGGGGAGCAGTACGTGTGGTACTTCTTGGCGTAAGCGGTATCGCATTTTCATGGGAGCTGTTTATGGCAGGCGCGCTGATCAATGCCATTCCTGGTATTGTGCTGCAGCTGATCCTGATCCCGATGATCATGGTAGCTTTGAACAAAGCGAAGATCGTTCCCTTTAAGAAGAATGAGCATGTACGTCAGAACGTGTAGGAGGCAGAGAAAGGCATGAAGGAGATCGCAGCGGAGATTATAACAGAGATAGGTAAATTAAAGACGAAAAAAGATCATCTGCTGATTGCCATTGATGGGCGCTGTGGCTCTGGAAAATCCACATTGGGAGCATATCTTCAGCAGAAAATGCATGGTAATCTGCTGCATATGGATGATTTTTATCTGCGGCCGGAACAGCGGACGCCTAAGCGGCGGGAAGAACCTGGAGGAAATGTAGATTGGGAACGGTTCCTGGAAGAAGTACTGCTACCTCTTCATAAAGGAACGAAATTTACGTATCGACCATTTAACTGTCGGAAATGGGAACTGGATCAGCCGGTGGAGGTGGAAGCAAGGAAGATCAATATTGTGGAAGGGTCTTATTCTTGTCATCCAGAGTTATATGACTACTATGATCTTCATGTGTTTCTGACTGTTGATCCGAAAGAACAGATGTACCGGATTCAGAATCGGCTGGGAAAAATGACCTGTGCGGAGACCTTTCGGACAAAATGGATTCCTATGGAAGAGAATTATTTCTCAAAGATGCAGGTACGGGAGCGCTGTGAGCTATGTTTTGACACTACCCATGCAAAGCGCGTGGATGGACAGCAGGAGGAGAGATGATGAAAACACTATATCTGGAATGTTACTCCGGTATCAGCGGAGATATGACAGTGGCGGCTCTGTTGGATCTGGGGGCAGATGAGCAGGTGTTACGACATGCTCTTGCAAGCCTGCCGGTGAAGGGCTTTGATATTAAGATCAGCCGGGTGAAAAAATCTGGGCTGGATGTATGCGATTTTGATGTGCTGATGGATGAAGAGCATGAAAATCATGACCATGATATGGCATATCTGTATGGAGATGATCATATGGAACATGTGCATACACACACGCATGGTGGTGGAGAACATATGCACCCGCACACTCATCGCGGTATGAAAGAGATCCGTGAGATCCTGACACAGGCAGACCTGACACCGCGGGCTTATGAGACAGCCCTTCGCATTTTCACAGTGCTTGGAGAAGCGGAGGCGAAGGCTCATGGAACCACGCTGGAACAGGTGCATTTTCATGAGGTGGGCGCTGTGGATTCTATCGTGGATATCGTATCCGTGGCAGTCTGCCTTGATAATCTGAATATTGATGACGTGATCGTTCCGGTACTGTATGAAGGCGGTGGAACCATACATTGCCAGCATGGCATCCTTCCGGTACCGGTACCGGCGGTATCCAATATTGTGGTTGCACACGGGATCCGTCTGGCACTGACCGGTGAGAATGGAGAGTATGTTACACCAACCGGTGCAGCGATCGTGGCAGCTGTTCGGACATCTGATAAGCTGCCGGAGAGCTTTGTGATGGAAAGAATTGGTCTTGGCGGAGGAAAGCGGGAATATAAACGACCAGGAATTTTGCGGGCAATTCTGATCCGTGAGGAGGAGCAGAAGCAGGAGAAGATCTGGAAGCTTGAGAGCAATATAGATGACTGCACCGGAGAAAATCTGGGCTATGTGCTGGATCGGCTGATGGAAGCTGGAGCCAGAGATGTACATTACAGTGCGGTCTATATGAAGAAAAATCGTCCGGCGTGGCAGCTCAATGTGATCTGTACAGAGGAGAGTATTCCGATGTTGGAACAGATTATTTTTGAGGAGACGACCACCATTGGCATTCGTAAGAACCGCGTGGAGAGAAGCGTGTTAAAGAGAACTTTTGACACTGTGCAGATTTCTGAGGGAGAGGCAAGAGTAAAACTATGCCAGGTGCCAGACAGAGATGGTGTAAAGTCAATACAGCGCTGTTATCCAGAATATGAAAGCGTTGTACAGTTATGTCGGGCAAGCGGAAAGTCTTATCAGGAGATTTATCAGGAGATTGTCACCGTCTGGCATGAAGAAAATAGTTAGTAGATAAAATCTGTGAATAGACATGACCTGGGAGGCATTGACAGAATGAGCGGAAAAATTTATTCACATATTGATAAGATCCCTTCGGGCAGTGCATCCCGGAAGGTGACAGAAGGATGCCTGGTACTGGAAGGCGGCGCATTTCGCGGTCTGTACAGTCAGGGCTTCATGGATGCCATGATGAAAGCAGGCATCAATATGCGGTGTACTATCGGCGTATCAGCAGGAGCTATGGCTGGGATGAATTATGTGGCTGGTCAGATTGGCCGGTCTGCCAGAGTGAACCTGAGGTATCGTCATGACAGCCGCTATGTGGGAATCCAGGCGGTTCGCCATAACAAAGGACTGATCGGATTTGATTTTGTGTTTGATGGTCTTAAAGAATCCGATCCATTTGATGGAAAACGGTTCTTTGAGCCAGAACGGAGGTTTGTGGCAGTGGCAACGAACTGCCTGACCGGAGAGGCTGAATATTTTGAAAAAGGTCATTGCACTAATATCTTTCATGCAATCCGTGCATCGGCATCCATGCCATATATTTCCAAGATGGTGGACATCGATGGCAAGCCTTATCTGGATGGTGGATGCAGCTGTAAGATTCCTTATCAATGGGCGATTGACCAGGGTTTTGAGAAAATCGTGGTGATCAAGACTCGTCATGCAGACTATAGAAAAAATCTGAAGAAAGCCTCAGAGACCTCTTTGGCATATCGGATCTATCACACCTATCCCGAGTTTGCCCACGTGCTGGAGCAAAGTGATGCGGCCTACAATCACCAGTGTGATGAACTGGAACAGCTGGCAAAAGAAGGACGGATCTATCTTATCAGCCCGTCTGTACCTATGAGGATCAGCCGTCTGGAAAAAGATATGGAGAAGCTGGGGCATCTTTATGCCAGAGGCTATAAAGATGCCAAAGACCAGATGGAGCAGCTGAAAGCATATCTGGGAATGAAATAAAAGCCTGTATATGCAACAGCCCGTGAGGTCAGCATAAAAGCTCGTATGACGTGTATCGGACAGAAATGCACTGACGTACTGCCTGAACACGTACACATACTGTGTTCGTGTCAGTCAATACGCCACCACATTCCAGTCCGCTCCAAGTCATACAGCGCAGTTTATTGCTGACCTCACGGGCTGTTGTAGTTCGTGATAGTTTATTCTATCGCCCGGGGCTGCTGCAGGTTATGAGAGCTTTTGTTTCATACACAGATCCTTTGATCACATTTTATGTCATAGATACCTTGCATTTTATAGAAGTATTTGTTATTGTAAATACAACAATCTCTTACATCGAATTTCTACGCAATTTTCCGCGAAAATACCATGAGAGAATGGACTTTGATAATTGAATAAAGGCTTTACGCTATGGTATAATATTGCCTGAAAGGGCGGTGAAACATATGAGAGGTGAAGAGTACAATATGCCGACAGATATTCAGTTTAAGGATGACCTGAGAAAAGAAGAGATACGGATTGAAAATGAACTTGAGCTGCTTGAAAACAAAGAATATGATAAGTTAAAGAAAAAACTTGAACGTGACCTGAAACGGGTACGTGAGAGTCTTCAGGACTGATTAGTAACAAGATAAATCGAAACCTAAGGTGTGAGGTCTTTATTGAGGAATGAAAGAGCTTATACTTTTATACAATGGAGAAGGCGATGATTAATTTACATTTTAGAAAAAATTACAGGGAAGTGAATCCAGAAGAACAAGGGATGAATGGACGGAAGTCGAAACCGGAGAGAAAACATTGGTTTCAGAAGACGAAAAAGACAGGACTAGTCGTGCTCGGAACTGTTCTGGTGTTGTTGCTTGCGAATTCCTGCTGGTTTACGATTCAGGAGGAAGAACAGGCGGTCGTCTGTACATTTGGAACACCGAAGGCAGTGACAGATCCGGGACTTCATTTTAAGCTTCCCCTGATCCAGACAGTGACAAAGGTAAATACTACAATTCAGGGAATCGCTGTCGGATATGATTCAGACGAGGAATATACAGATGAGGCGATGATGATCACTTCAGACTATAATTTTATTCAGGTAGATTTTTATGCAGAATATAGGATTTCAGATCCGGTGAAAGCGTTATATGCATCGGAAGATCCGGTTGATGTTCTGGACAATATTGCTCAGAACTGTATCCGTACTACGATTGGTTCGTATAATGTAGATGCAGTATTGACAACTGGAAAGAATGAGATTCAGGCAAATATTAAGCAGATGATCATGGATAAACTGGAAAAATACGACATTGGTATCCAACTGGTCAGCATATCCATACAAGATGCACAGCCCCCCACAACAGAGGTTATGACAGCATTCAAAGCAGTTGAAACAGCCAAGCAGGGAAAAGAAACGGCTTTGAATAATGCAAATAAGTACCGGAATGAGCAGATCCCTCAGGCAAAGGCAGAGGCTGATAAGATTCTGCAGGATGCAGAGGCACAGAAAGAGAGTCGTATTAACGAGGCAGAGGGACAGGCATCCAGATTTAATTCCATGTATGAGGAATATATCAAATATCCATCAATCACAAAACAAAGAATGTTTTATGAAACCATGGAAGATATTCTGCCTGATATGAAGGTTATCATTGAAGGAGCAAATGGAAGTCAGATTCAGCAGCTTCTTCCACTGGATTCTTTTAATACAGCAGAAGCTACGGAGGAATGATCAGATGGATAAAGAAAAGAAAAAGTTTGGTGTTTTTAAATATATTTTGGTTCTGGCGGTTCTGGTCATCCTTAGCAATAGCCTGGTAATTTGCAGAGAAGATGAGTATAAGCTGGTCCGTCAGTTTGGAAAAGTGCAGCGTGTGATCAGTACATCGGGATTATCTTTTAAAATTCCATTGATCCAGTCGACAGATACGGTACCGAAGGAATTACTGCTTTATGATCTGCCGGCATCAGATGTTATTTCATCCGATAAAAAATCGATGATCGTAGACAGTTATGTACTCTGGAAAGTGACGGATCCGCTGAAATTCACACAGACACTGGCCAATTCTATCTATAATGCTGAGAACAGGATCAATGCACTGGTATACAATGCGACTAAGAATACAGTATCCAGCATGACTCAGGACGAAGTGATCAAGAGCAGAGATGGAAAAATGACAGTCACCACCGCAGGAACAGAATCTGATGTGGAATCCAATGATCTGGTGCTGGAGGAAAAAACAGAAGAAGTTGTCATAAAATCTCTCACAGAAGAAATTATGGAGCAGCTGGGAGATTATGAACAGTATGGAATTGATATTCTGGCTGTGGAAGTGAAAAAACTGGATCTGCCGGATGACAATAAACAGGCTGTTTATACACGAATGATCTCGGAACGTGAAAATATAGCAGCCCAGTATACAGCAGAAGGAGCGTCTCAGGCTCAGATTATACAGAATACAACTGACAAAGAAGTGTCGATCATGCTGTCGGAGGCGAATGCACAAGCAGAACAGACCATCGCAGAAGGCGAGGCAGAATATATGAAGATTTTGTCTGATGCTTATGCGGATGACAGCAGAAGTGAATTCTATTCTTTTGTGCGCAGCCTGGATGCTGCCAAAGAAAGTTTGAAAAACAGCAAAGATAAGACACTGATCCTTCCGGCAGATTCACCAATCGCAAGAATCTTTACCGGAAAGTAACAGCAGAAGAATAATAAAAAGAAAGAGCTGCCTATGGAATGAATTTTATTTCACAGGCAGTTCTTTTTTTAGTCTATTTATTTCTCATTTTCATTTTTCTTAGCTTCCATCAGCTTCATTGCACGAACCTTCAGCGGCAGTCCGAACAGTGTGATGAATCCACTTGCATCGTGATGATCATACATATCACCAGTTGTGAAGGAAGCCAAGGACTCATTGTAGAGGCTATACGGAGAAGTGGTTCCGGCTTTGATGATATTTCCTTTGTAAAGCTTGAATTTTACTTCACCAGTCACATATTCCTGAGTGCTTGCTACGAATGCGCGGATAGCGTCACACAGCGGAGTGAACCATTTTCCTTCGTATACAACCTGAGACATCTTGTTGCCCATGTCTTTCTTGGCTTCCATGGTAGCGCGGTCAAGAACCAGCTCTTCCAGCTGTTTGTGAGCTTCCATCAGGATGGTTCCGCCAGGAGTCTCATATACTCCACGGGATTTCATACCAACTACACGGTTCTCGACGATATCTACAATACCGATACCGTGTTTTCCGCCAAGCTTGTTCAGTTCTCTGATCACATCAGCAACTTTCATCTTTTTGCCATTTACAGAAGTCGGAACTCCTTTTTCGAAGGTCATAGTCACGTACTCAGCCTGATCCGGTGCTTTTTCCGGAGTAACGCCAAGAACCAGCATATGATCGTAGTTCGGCTCATTTGCCGGATCCTCAAGCTCCAGGCCTTCATGGCTGATGTGCCACAGGTTGCGGTCACGGCTGTAGCTGTGGCTGTGGTCAAACGGAAGGTCGATACCATGTTTCTTGCAGTATTCAATCTCGTCATCACGGGACTGCATGGTCCATACATCAGTCATTCTCCACGGAGCGATGATCTTCAGGTCAGGAGCCAGAGCTTTGATCGCCAGCTCAAAACGGATCTGGTCATTACCTTTACCGGTAGCACCGTGACAGATAGCGGAAGCACCTTCTTTTCTTGCAATCTCAACCAGCTTCTTAGCAATAACCGGACGAGCCATGGAAGTTCCCAGAAGGTATTTGTTCTCATATACAGCACCAGCCTGTACACACGGCATGATGTAATCTTCTGCAAATTCATCAACAATATCTTCAATATATAATTTTGCTGCGCCGGAAGCTTTTGCACGCTCTTCCAGACCGTCCAGCTCGTTACCCTGTCCGCAGTCTACGCAGCAGCAGATAACGTCATAACCGAAATGCTCTTTGAGCCATGGAATAATAGCAGTGGTATCCAGGCCACCTGAATAGGCAAGAACTACTTTTTCTTTCATATTAAAAATCCTCCTAATGTAACGTGGTTTCACTGAAAATAAATATACAACATCCGACAGGAAACTGCAAGTGTAAAAATATACATGATAGCAACGGAATATACATAAAAATTGAATATAATGCATAAATATAGAAGATAAATGGATTTTAAGTGTATAAAAATGCAAAAAATATAGAAAGGTACTTGCAAACTCAACCAAAGAGGTTTACAATATTCCCATTCGACAGAAAAATAGTGAAATTTGTGAGGTAGAGAGTATGATAAAAGCAGGTATTATCGGAGCAACCGGTTATGCAGGAGCAGAGCTGGTCAGACTTCTTCTCGGACATAAAGATGTAGAGATCAAATGGTATGGATCCAGAAGCTATGTGGATCAGGCGTATGCATCCATCTATCAGAATATGTTCCAGCTGGTGGATGAGAAATGTCTGGATGACAATATGGAAGCTATGGCAGATCAGGTGGATGTGATCTTTACTGCTACTCCGCAAGGACTGTGTGCCTCTCTGGTCAATGAGAATGTATTAAGTAAGGTAAAGATCATCGATCTGAGTGCGGACTTTCGTATTAAAGATGTCAACGTCTATGAGAAATGGTATGGCATTGAGCATAAAGCACCCCAGTACATTGGAGAAGCAGTGTATGGACTTTGTGAAGTCAACAGAGAGAAGATCAAACAGGCAAGGCTTATTGCTAATCCAGGCTGCTATCCGACCTGCAGCTTCCTCTCTATCTATCCTTGCGTGAAGGAAGGACTGATCGATCCAAACACCATCATCATTGATGCCAAATCCGGTACTTCCGGAGCAGGAAGAGGAGCCAAGGTTGATAATCTGTTCTGTGAGGTCAATGAAAATATCAAAGCCTACGGTGTGGCCGGACACAGACATACACCAGAGATCGAAGAGCAGTTAAGTTATGCGGCAGGAGAGCCGGTACTGATCAATTTCACCCCGCATCTGGTGCCTATGCAGAGAGGTATCCTGGTAACTGCTTATGCATCTCTCAAAAAAGATGTGACATATGAAGAAGTAAAAGCAGTTTATGATAAATACTATGACAAAGAGTATTTTGTTCGTGTACTTAACAAAGATGTATGCCCGCAGACCCGTTGGGTAGAAGGTAGCAACTTCGTGGATGTGAACTTCAAGATTGACCCGAGAACAAAGCGGATCATTATGATGGGTGCCATGGATAATCTGGTAAAAGGTGCAGCCGGACAGGCAGTACAGAATATGAATCTGTTATTTGGATTAGATGAGAAGACAGGTCTTCAGATGGCACCGTTGTTCCCGTAAACATACTAGAATACATAAACAGTAACTCTCGTATGACGTTAATCGGACAGTTCCCACATAAAGTCCACCGGATACGGACATAAATGTCCGCACCTTATGGACTTTACATGAGAACAGTCCGCCTAAAGTCATACAGCGTAGTTACATGTTTATGCATTCCTGCACATTTACGGCAATAGAGCGACGGGCAAACGATAAGACAAGGAGGAAACACCATGGATATCCGGGTGATGAAAAGTGAAGATTATGACAAGCTCTATGAGTTGTGGATGACGATCAAGGGGTTTGGCATTCGAAGTATCGATGATTCCCGGGAGGGTGTGACCAGATTTCTGAAACGGAATCCTACTACCAGTATTACTGCCTGGGACGGGGATACACTGATCGGTGCAATCCTGTGCGGACATGACGGAAGACGAGGATGTCTCTATCATGTGTGTGTGCGGAAAGGCTACCGACGTCAGGGCATAGGTAAGGCCATGGTTGTGGCATGTATGGAAGCTCTGCGGAAAGAGCAGATCAACAAAGTTTCCCTGATCGCATTTACCATAAATGATATTGGAAATGCATTCTGGAACAAGATCGGCTGGACAGAGCGGGAAGATCTGAATTATTATGATTTTACGTTAAATGAGAAAAATATTACTGCATTTATTGAGGAGGACTGAGGATGAAGATCATTACAGGCGGTGTGACCGCAGCAAAAGGATTTGAAGCAGCTTCGGTGGAAGCCCGCATCAAATATCAGAACCGGAAGGATATGGCGCTGGTGTACAGCCAGGTTCCCTGCGTGGCAGCGGGAACATTTACCACCAATGTGGTAAAAGCAGCTCCGGTCAAATGGGATCAGGAAGTGGTCTATCATTCTGAAGCCGCACAGGCAGTGATCATCAATTCCGGTATCGCCAATGCCTGCACAGGTGCGGAAGGATACGGATATTGTAAGCAGACCGCTGAGGCGGCAGCGAAAGCCCTGAATGTACCGGAGAGTTCCGTGCTGGTGGCATCCACCGGAGTGATCGGTATGCAGCTTCCCATGGATCGGATCGCAGCAGGTGTGGAACTGCTGGCAAAGGGAAAAGAGGATACCGAAGAGGCAGGTCTTGATGCGGCAAAAGCTATCATGACTACCGACACCAAGCCAAAATATGTGGGTGTGGAGATTGAGATCGGCGGTAAGACCGTGACCATCGGCGGTATGTGTAAAGGCTCTGGCATGATCCATCCGAATATGTGTACCATGCTTGGATTTGTGACTACCGATGCAGCGATCACCAAGGAGCTTCTGCAGAAAGCACTGTCCGATGATGTGAAAGATACCTACAATATGGTGTCGGTAGATGGAGATACTTCTACCAATGATACAGTACTCCTGCTGGCAAATGGTATGGCTGGCAATCCGGTCATCGACAAAGAAGACAGCCCGGAATATACAGAATTTAAGAAAGCACTGAATTATGTAAATACTGAGCTGGCGAAGAAGATCGCCGGAGATGGAGAAGGAGCAACCTGTCTGTTTGAGGTAAAGGTGATCGGAGCCGAGAGTAAGGAACAGGCCGTGACCTTGAGCCAGTCTGTTGTGATGTCCACCCTTACCAAGGCAGCAATCTACGGACATGATGCCAACTGGGGGCGGATCCTGTGTGCCATGGGATATTCCGGAGCACAGTTTGATCCGGAGAAGGTGGATCTGTATTTTGAGAGTAAAGCAGGGAAGCTGAAGATCATCGAGAATGGTGTGTCCACTGGATACAGTGAGGACGAGGCAACAAAGATTCTTTCCGAGGACTATGTGACTGCCATTGCAGATGTGAAGATGGGAACGGCCACTGCCACCGCATGGGGCTGTGATCTAACCCATGAATATGTAAATATCAACGCAGATTACAGAAGTTAAGGTGGAAAAACCCGTATTTACAGGGAAGAGGAGTGGAAAAATGAGAAAAGATGATGAAAAATATCTGGAGAAAGCGGCCGTCCTGGTAGAGGCCCTTCCCTATATTCAGAAATTTAACCGGAAAGTGATCGTTGTAAAATACGGCGGAAGCGCCATGGTAGATGAACAGCTGAAGAAAAGTGTAATCAGTGATGTGACCCTTCTGAAGCTGGTTGGATTCAAGCCGATCATTGTACATGGAGGCGGCAAGGAGATCAGTAAATGGGTTGGAAAAGTCGGCAAGGAAGCGCAGTTTATCAATGGACTGCGTGTGACTGATGAAGAGACCATGGAGATTGCGGAGATGGTGCTTGGCCGTGTGAACAAGAGTCTGGTTAGTATGGTGGAAGAGCTGGGAGTCAAGGCAGTCGGCATCAGCGGTAAAGACGGCGGCCTTCTGAAAGTAAAGAAAAAATACGCAGACGGCAAGGATATCGGTTATGTAGGCGAGATCACAGATGTAGATCCCAAGATTCTCTATGACCTGATGGAGAAGGATTTCCTTCCGATCATCTGCCCGGTTGGACTGGATGATGAATTTAATACTTACAATATCAATGCAGATGATGCAGCCTGCGCTATTGCCCGTGCGGTAGGCGCCAATAAGCTGGCATTTCTGACTGACATTGAAGGTCTGTATAGAGATTTTGAAGATAAGAGTTCCCTGATCTCTGAGATCACGGTCAAGGAAGCAAAGGAACTGATCGCCGGAGGAACCATCGGCGGAGGAATGCTGCCGAAGTTGTCCAATTGTATTGATGCCATTGAGGCAGGTGTATCCAGAGTTCATATTATTGACGGCCGGATTCCCCACAGTATTCTGATGGAGATCTTCTCTGACCGTGGTGTTGGAACCGCTATTCTGGGAGATACGGAGGAAAAATATTATCATGAGTAATCCATATATTGAAGAAGCCGAGGATGCGATCCTCCATACATATAATCGCTATCAGATTGTTCTGGATAAAGGTGAGGGCGTGCATCTTTACGACATCAATGGAAAAGAATATCTGGATTTTGCAGCAGGTATTGCAGTACAGTCTCTGGGCTACAACAACAAGGAGTATACCCAGGCACTGAAAGACCAGATTGACAAGCTGACCCATATTTCCAACCTCTATTATTCTGTTCCTATGGCAGAAGCGGCTGAGAAAGTAAAGAAAGCCAGTGGTATGGAGAAAGTATTTTTTACCAACAGCGGCACAGAAGCGATCGAAGGTGCACTGAAGGTTGCCAGAAAATATTCCTATGCAAAATATGGCGAGAACCGTTATGAGATCATTGCCATGAATCATTCCTTCCATGGAAGAAGTATGGGGGCTCTGTCTGTGACTGGCAATGAAAAATACAGAAAACCCTTTGAACCGTTGATCGGCGGTGTGCGTTTTGCAGATTACAATGATCTGGAAAGTGTAAAAAGTCAGTTGACAGATAAGACCTGTGGTATTATTCTGGAAACCGTGCAGGGTGAGGGCGGTATCTATCCGGCAACCGAAGAATTTTTAAAAGGAGTCCAGGCACTTTGTGAAGAACATGATCTGGTATTGATCCTGGATGAGATTCAGTGTGGTATGGGACGAACTGGTTCCATGTTCGCATGGCAGGAGTACGGTGTGATGCCGGATGTGATGACCTGTGCAAAAGCACTGGGCTGTGGAGTGCCGGTGGGCGCATTTGTACTTGGCAAAAAAGTGGCAGAGACTTCTCTGGCACCTGGAGATCACGGAACTACTTATGGAGGCAACCCGTTCGTATGCGCAGCGGTCAGCAAGGTATTTGATCTCTATGAAAAAGAACAGATTGTGGATCATGTACAGAAGGTCGGTGCATATCTGGAAGAAAAATTGAATGTCCTTGTGGATAAGTATGATTTCCTGAAAGAACGCAGAGGAAAAGGTCTGATCCAGGGACTGGAAGTGGAAGGAAGACCGGTGGGAGAGATTGTGAACCGAGCACTGGAGCATGGACTGATCATCATCACCGCAGGAAGCAATGTGCTTCGTTTTGTTCCGCCGCTTGTGATCACCAATGCAGATGTAGATGAGATGATTAAGAAATTAGAAAGTTGCTTTTAGTGAAGAAAGAGGGATAAATGAAATCAACAGTTCAGAAAATACTGGCAGTGCTGATAGTTGTATTACTGGTGGCAGAGATTATCCATGCCAGTAAACTGAATCAGAAAGACAGTGTGACACTGGCGGAGAAGCGTCCGCTGCTGATCTGGTATACAGATCCGGATATACAGGAATATATGCAGCAAAGTGCAGAAGCGGCGGCTGCCCAGTATGGGGTTCAGGTGGAGACAGAGCTGGTATCGGAAGTAGATTACATTGAAAATATCAGTGAACGTTCTGTGGCAGAGACCATGACAGGACCAGATCTCTACGTGCTTGGCAGTTCTCAGATGGAGAAGGCTGCTCTGGCAGGTCTGACCGATCAGCTGGACGACAAACAGATGGCGGACACTTATTCAGAAAAGGCGGTCCATGCAGTAACCTATGATGGAAAAGTCATGGCATATCCGTTCTATGTGGAGACCAGTGTACTTCTCTATAACCGGTATTATGCAGATGAGGCTCCAGCTACTATTGATGCGATCCTGGACTATTCAGAAAATTATGAAGTCAGCGAAGTGACAGCCAAAGTTGAGAATATGTTTGAGTGGAACGTGGCTGACGTGATTGAAAACTATATGTTTCTGGGTGGCTATACAGATCTTGGCGGAGAGGACGGAGATGATAAGAGTCAGGTATCCATGGATCTTGATAAAGCTGTGGAATGCATGATGTATTATCAGAGTCTCAACAGCTTCTTCGCATTGGATGCGGATACCATCACCTCTGATGAGATCATCCAGGATTTCATTGATGGTAAGACTGTATTTGCCATTGCCAATGCAAGTATGATCGGAAAGCTGGATGAAGCCATTGCAAATGGTGAGATTCCGGAGTATCCGACGGAACGTACAGTAACCGATGAAAACGGAGAAGAACAGACCGAAGAACTGAACTTTGATCCATTTTATGCAGCAGCACCGCTGCCGGATCTGACCAATGATCTGGAGACAGGAGGATTGTCTGTGACCAATGCAATTGCAGTGAATCCCTATTCTGTAAACCGTGATGCAGCTGCAGCGATAGCCCGTTATCTGACGGAGAGAAATGTTGGCAGTCTCTACGAGATGACCAGCAAGATTCCGGCATGTCAGTCTCTGGCAGAAGCCCCGACTCCGGCATGGGATGCAGTATGTGAGGCTTATGACAAGGCTGCAGAGGTTCCAAAGATCATGGAACTGTCTGATATGTGGCTTCATCTGGAAGCAACCATGGCAGATATCTGGCGAGGGGAAGACGCAGCGACCAAGATGCAGGCATTTTCAGATCTTATGACAGAGCGGTTGAACTAAAGATATCAGAATAAGATTCCAATCCTGTGGAAATACTTACCGAAAAGGAGGTTTTCACATGATTGGAATTTTTGTTGCCCTTTTATCGGGTGCACTGATGAGCATTCAGGGCGTATTTAATACAGAAGTGACCAGGCAGAGCAGCGTATGGGTGTCCGCATCCTGGGTGCAGTTTTCTGCTCTCATTACCTGCCTGGTGATATGGGGAATCTTTGACCGAAAAAATCTGATGCTGATCACCAGAGTCTCGCCTGTGTACATGCTGCTTGGCGGTGTGATCGGTGCATTTATCACATATACAGTGATTCAGGGAATGTCGGCACTGGGACCGGCAAAGGCAACGATGCTGATCGTGATTGCCCAGCTGACGATCTCCTGGCTCATTGAGCTTTGCGGGATGTTCGGGGTAGAAAAAGCGGATTTTTCCATGCGAAAACTTATGGGACTTCTGGTGGCGATTGCAGGCGTAGTCCTCTTTGAATGGGAATAAAGTTTGTGCTTGTGTTTCCGGCGCAAGTCCGATACAATAAGAAATGGATATGGACAGGACTTTTCTTCGGAAAAGGAGAAGGAAAGTTCGATGAAAAAATGGAAAATGATGGCATTGATCTGTGTGCTGTGCGGCAGCCTGTCTGGCTGCGGCCTGTCTTTTTGTGGAATTCCGCTGGGAAAAAGGGAACCGCTTACGTTTGCCTGTGGGGAGAAGAATGTGGAAATGCAGGCGGATGAAGAAGCGGATGGTGGAAAACTATCTGAGCAGGATGGTACAGAGGTGCAGATGACAGATGCATCGGAGGCAGTCCGGGATGGAACCGCTTCTGCGGATACATCTGTCACGTCAACACAGTCAGAGACCCCGTATTCCGACGGAAAAGTCAACATCAACACCGCCGGGCTGGAAGAACTGATGACATTGAAGGGCGTAGGTGAGAGCAGAGCAAGAGCCATCATAGAATATCGGGAACAACAAGGGGCTTTTGAGACATCGGAGGATATTATGAATATTTCCGGTATCAAGGAAGGCGTGTTTTCAAAGATAAAAGATCAGATTGCTGTGCGTTGAGGTGAGGAGTATGGGACAGAGAGTATTAGTAGTAGATGATGAAAAGCTGATCGTCAAAGGAATCCGGTTCAGTCTGGAGCAGGACAATATGGAAGTGGATTGTGCTTATGACGGAGAAGAGGCACTGGAAAAGCTCAGAGCAAATGAGTATGATATGGTGCTTCTTGATATTATGCTTCCCAAACTGACCGGCCTTGAAGTATGTCAGCAGCTCCGGGAATTTTCCAATGTGCCGGTGATCATGCTGACCGCCAAAGGCGATGATATGGACAAAATCATGGGTCTGGAGTATGGAGCAGACGATTATATTACCAAACCATTCAATATTCTGGAAGTAAAAGCGCGGATCAAAGCGATCATCCGCCGGACGAAGAAGAAAGAGCCGGAGAAGCAGCCAAGCCGCGTGGTGGAGAAGGGAGATCTTCACCTGGATTGTGACAGCCGCAGACTCTACATTGGTGGAAAAGAGATCAATCTGACAGCCAAGGAGTTTGATCTGCTGGAGCTGATGGCGCTGAACCCCAATAAAGTATACAGCAGAGATCATCTGCTCAATGCAGTATGGGGCTATGACTACCCGGGTGATGTAAGGACCGTTGATGTGCATATTCGTAGACTGCGCGAGAAGATCGAGAGCAATCCAAGCGAGCCGAAATATGTACATACCAAATGGGGAGTAGGATATTATTTCAATGCATAAGATAAAGTTTCAGGGAAAATTTTTCAAAAGTCTGAATTTTCGCATTATGCTTTTTCTTCTGCTCATGGGAACAGTTCCGGCGTTGATCATCGGCGGAGTATTTCTTATGTCCTATGAGCGGCAGGCTATGGCGCAGCTGAGCAATGATGTGAAAAATCAGTGTCAGATCCTGTCCACCCAGCTCAGGGACGGAGAGAATCTGTTGAAGACAGAAGATGAGGTGCTGCAGGGAGAACTGACCCAGCTGGCTTCTCTTTATGATGGAAGGATCATTATTATTGATCAGAATTTTCAGATCATTGAGGATACATCTCAGCTGGAAGAAGGACGGACCATGGTGGCGGAAGAAGTGGTGCGTTGTTTTAAGGGTGAGAATACAAGCCATTATGTGAGCGGTCGTTTTATTGAGATGACCGTTCCGATCATTGTGGAAAACAAGGATACCAAGACCGTGATCGGCGTGATCCTGGCAAGCGCTTCTACAGATGCGATCCATGCGCAGATGGAGGGATTGACGGCTTCTGTACAGATGTGGATCGTAGTAGTGATCATCTGTGCGCTGGCACTCTCGATCATTCTTGCCAATTGGCTGGTGCGTCCGCTGCAGCATATGAACCGGTCTATCGAAGGACTGGTAGAAGGATCATTGGATGGGGATCTGGATATTCATGATTGTACGGAGACGGAAAATATTTCTGATACATTCAATCTGATGCTTGCGAAGCTGAGACTTGTGGAGGAATCCAGGCAGGAATTTGTATCCAACGTGTCCCATGAGCTGAAGACACCGCTGACTTCCATGAAGGTACTGGCGGATTCTCTTCTCATGCAGGAAGAAGTGCCCAATGAGCTGTACCGGGAGTTTATGCAGGATATTGCGGAAGAAATTGACCGGGAGAATACGATCATCTCGGATCTGCTGACTCTGGTAAAGATGGATCGAAAGACCCAGGAACTGAACATAGCAGTTACAGATGTGAACGAATTTATGGAGACGATCCTGAAGCGCCTGCGTCCCATTGCGGAAAAAGCCAATGTGGAAGTGGTCTTTGAGAGTAATCGAAGTGTCAGTGCAGAGATCGATGCGTCCAGACTATCACTGGCATTTTCCAATCTGGTGGAAAATGCCATCAAATACAACAACGAAAATGGATGGGTTCGGGTGACTCTGGATGCTGACCACAAGTTCTTCTATGTGAAAGTGAGTGATTCTGGTATGGGAATCCCACAGGAGTCACTGGATTATATTTTTGAGCGTTTTTACCGGGTAGATAAGTCTCATTCCAGAGAGATCGGCGGTACAGGACTGGGACTGGCGATCACAAAGAGTGCAGTTGTTGCCCACAGGGGAGCTATCAAAGTGCAGAGTAAGCTGGGAGAGGGAACAACATTTACGGTGCGTATTCCACTTCGATATATTGTATAGGAAGGATCATTTATGAGAAAATGGTTATGGATTCTTCTGCTGGCAGTTCCGCTGCTTATGGCGGGATGCAGAAAACAGCAGCAGGTGGATGAGAGCGGGTATCGAATCTGGTATATCAACCAGAATGAGACCTGCCTGAAATATGAAAATAAAGAACTGCAGTCCAAGAATGAAGAGGGACTGCTCCGGGAAATGATGGAAGTCATGCGGGAGACGCCGACAGATGATGAGCTGAAGCCAGTGATCCCGGAGGATGTTACGCTTCTGGATTTTGACTTTGAGCATAATCAGCTGTATCTGGATTTCTCGCCGGAATACAAGAAGATGCCGAAGGTCTATGAAGTGCTTTGCCGGGCGGCGATCGTACGTACCATGGGGCAGATCGATGGTGTGGAATACGTGGATTTTCAGGTCAACGGAGAGCCACTGACCGATCTTGAGGGAAAAGAGATCGGCCTTATGAATGAAGATCAGTTTATTGAAAATGCAGGTGAGGAGATCAATGCTTATAAGACAGCGGATCTGACCCTTTATTTTGCCAATAAAGCAGGGGATAAGCTGGTAGGACAGAGGGTCGCTATGGAGTATAACAGCAACATTTCGCTGGAAAAACTGATCGTGGAGCAGCTGATCGCAGGGCCGCCATTTGAGGGTGCTTATCCGACCATTCCATCAGAGACCAAGCTTTTAAATATTTCCATCAAGGACAATATCTGCTATGTGAATCTGGATGAGGGATTTCTTGGAACCGGTTACAATGTGATTGAGAGTATTCCGGTCTATTCCATCGTTAATTCTTTGATTGAAAATACAGATGCACAGAAAGTACAGATCAGTATTAACGGTGAGACCAACCGGATGTTCCGGGAGAGCATTAATTTTGATACGATTTTTGAAAAGAACGAGGGGCTGATCGAACAGTGAGACAACGACCAGTAGCGTGCGCGGCGTTTTTGCTGTTCCTGATTCTGCTTCTGATGCCTGCGGAGTTTTTTTACAGGACTCCGCGGCTGACAGAAAAGTGTAAGGCAGAAGTGCTCGGTTATGTGGAACGCCGCACATGGAAAAATGAAAAGATGCAGCTATTGCTGGAAGATTGTCAGATCCGTACAGGTGAAGATGAGTTTCAGGAAGACCGGCTGCTTGTCTATACGAAAGATCCCACAGAATATGAGGTGGGAAGTATTCTTTCCCTTTCGGGAACTATTTATCCAATAGAAGAACCAACCAATCCAGGACAATTTAACAGCAGACTATATTATGCGGGAAAAGGGATATCCTATACATTGTACGCAGATCAGGTGAATCATGTGGGGGGAATGGTGCATCCTGTGAAAGAACAACTGCTGCAGCTTCAGAAGCGGATCGGGCAGATCTACGAGACAGTGCTTAAGGAGCCGGAAGACGGCATTCTGAAAGCTATGGTGCTGGGAGATAAGACGGAACTGGACAGCGAGGTGCAGAAGCTTTATCAGCAAAATGGCATCTCTCATGTGCTGGCGATCTCAGGACTTCATATTTCACTGATTGGTATGGGCCTTTATAAAATGCTGAAGAGGATTACAGGATATCGGCTCATATCGGCAATCCCAACGATGGCTTTGCTTATGGCGTATGGTTGGATGACAGGTGGTTCCTTATCTTCGGTGCGTGCTGTCGGCATGTGCGCCATTGCGATCCTGGCAGATCTGGTGGGAAGGACCTATGATATGTTGACTGCCATGGGTGTGATGCTTCTGGTGATTGCCAGGACCAATCCCCTGGCAGTGAAGCAGAGTGCATTCTTACTGTCCTTTGGTGCGGTGCTGGGAATTGCATGGTTTGGTCCGTTATGGACACTGGAAGAGAAAAAGAAGAAAAAACGAAAGTGGAGAGAAGGGCTTCAGACCAGTCTGTCCGTGCTGTTGATGACATTTCCTGTATTGCTGCAGTTTTTCAATGAATATGCTTTATATTCAACTCTTTTGAATCTGTTAGTGATTCCACTGATGAGTGTGTTGATGACTGCAGGGATCCTATGTGGTGCGGCAGGACTTTTAAATCTTCAGGCGGCAAGACTGCCGGGACTGGTCTGTCATGGAATTCTGTCGGTCTATCAATGGATGGGGAACCTGTGCCTGAGACTGCCTGGTTCAGTGTTGACTATTGGAATTCCTGATCCATGGAAAGTGCTTATCTATTACCTGACTTTGGCACTGGCACTTTTCCTTTTATATAGAGAGAAACAGCGTAAGAAATACTGGAGAAAGCAAGAACCATTCAGGATCTCCAGGCGGACCCTCCGCTGGTGCCAGGGAAGCATACTTTTTACATTACTGCTGTTGTGCGTGCATTATCAGAGTGGAATGGAGATCTGTATGCTTGATGTGGGGCAGGGAGACTGCCTGTTCTGGGAACTTCCGGATGGGACGACGTTCTTGTCAGATGGAGGCAGTACCAGTGTATCAGATGTAGGAACCTATCGGATCGTACCATTTTTGAAAGCAAGAGGAGTGCACAAGATCGATTATCTTCTCATCTCCCATATGGACCAGGATCACATTAACGGTATAAAGGAAGTGCTGGAGGATGGAAGCATTCAGGTGGGGCAGGCACTGCTGCCGGGACTGCAGAGGAAAGATGATGCTTATCTGGAGATGGAAGCGCTTCTGAAAAATGCAAATGTGGAGAAGCACTGTCTGAACAGTGGAGATCTGGCGACGCAGGGAGAGTATTCCATGCGGTGTCTGTGGCCGCCTGTGGAAGGACAGATGGATGACCGGAATAAAATGTCATTGGTCATGGAGGTGGAATACGGAGCATTTCGTATGCTGCTGACCGGAGACATTGATGAACAGGCGGAGCGTCAGCTGGCGGCAACGGGACAACTGGAAACAGTGGATATTTTAAAGGTGGCGCATCACGGGTCACGTTATTCCAGCAGCTCGGAATTTCTGGCGCAGGCCACTCCGGCGGTCAGCCTTATCTCCTGTAGTGCCACCAACCGGTATGGTCACCCAGGACAGGAGACCCTGGAGCGTCTGCAAACTGAAAAAAGTGCAGTCAGAATAACAAAAAATTGTGGCGCGATCTGTTTATGGACCGACGGAAGTGTAATTAAATTGAAAACTGTGAAATAACTGTGAAATAATTTCAATTTAAGCCTTCCATTTACGAAAAATTTTTAGTATAATGAGGGATGTTACACTGGTCTGAAAAAGATCAGGAGAAAAAAGAAGAATTGAGGAAAGACAAATGGAAAACAAAACAGACTTCAAACCGTATATTCCGGCAGACAAAGTGATGCCTGAATTTTCGGTGACGGCTGCAGTGCTGGGATGCATTCTGGCAATTCTCTTTGGAGCAGCAAACGCGTATCTGGGACTGCGTGTAGGTATGACTGTATCTGCATCGATTCCGGCAGCTGTAATCTCCATGGGAGTGATCCGCATTATCCTGAAAAAGGATTCCATTCTGGAGAACAACATGGTACAGACCATTGGTTCTGCAGGTGAGTCCCTGGCAGCTGGAGCAATCTTTACTTTGCCGGCTATTTTCATGTGGGCGGTAGAGGGAAAATGTGATGCTCCTGGTATCCTTTCTATTGCACTGATCGCACTGTGCGGAGGAATCCTGGGTGTACTTTTCATGATCCCGCTTCGTCAGGCACTGATCGTAGACGAGCATGGAACCCTGCCGTATCCGGAGGGAATGGCATGTGCAGAAGTACTTCTGGCAGGAGAAGAGGGTGGCGAAAAATCTACCGTTGTGTTCAGCGGACTTGGAATTGCAGCTCTCTATAAATTCATCACAGACGGACTGAAACTGTTCCCGAGTGAGGTGGCATTTGATATCAAAACACCTATCTACACCGGAGGAGTTGGAATGGATGTACTTCCGGCACTGGCCAGTGTTGGATATATCTGTGGAATCAAGATTTCAAGCTACATGTTTGCAGGTGGCGTTCTTTCTTATCTGGTGCTTATTCCGGCTATTGTATACTTTGGCGGTGAAAGCCTCTCTGTAGTTATGGACAGTGCTGGAAATGCCATCGCGTTCAATGCACTGAGCCCGGGAGCGATCTGGAGCAACTACATTCGTTACATCGGTGCAGGTGCTGTTGCGGCAGGCGGTATTTTAAGCCTTGTAAAATCTCTTCCGGTTATGATCAAAACCTTCGTAAAAGCAATGAAGGGATTTGGTAAAAACGCAGAAAGCGGAAGCAGAACTGAGGTAAATATTTCCACAAAAACAGTATTGATCGGTGTGATTGCAGTAGCAGTTGTAATGTGGCTTCTTCCGGAGATCCCGATCAGCCTTTCCGGTGCATTGATCGTTGTAGTATTTGGTTTCTTCTTTGCATCTGTTTCTTCTCGTATGGTTGGTCTGGTAGGAAGCAGTAATAACCCGGTATCCGGTATGGCTATCGCAACCTTGATCGCAACAACCATTATTTTCAAAGCAATGGGTGTAACTGGTGTAGAAGGAATGGTTGCAGCAATCAGTGTGGGAACTGTTATCTGTATTATCGCAGCAATCGCAGGTGATGCATCTCAGGACCTTAAGACAGGATATATCGTAGGTGCAACTCCGAAAAAGCAGCAGATCGGTGAGATCCTTGGTGCAGTTGTAGCTGCATTTGCAATCGGTGGTGTTATGTACCTGCTTCATGCAGCGTGGGGATTTGGTTCTGAAGCAATCCCGGCTCCGCAGGCTTCTCTGATGAAGATGGTTGTTGAGGGCGTTATGGGAGGAACTCTTCCGTGGACACTGGTACTGATCGGTGTGTTTGCAGCAGTGATCGTTGAGATCCTTGGAATCCCGGTTATGGCATTTGCAGTTGGTCTGTATCTGCCGATCTACCTGAGTACCCCGATCTTCATCGGTGGTGTGATCAGATGGTTCCTGGAGAACAAAAAGAAATTCGCAGATGATGCAAGCAGAAAAGATTTCATTGACCGTGGAGTTCTGTATACTTCTGGTATGATCGCAGGTGAGGGTCTGGTTGGAATCCTTCTGGCAGTATTTGCTGTTGTGGGACTGGACTTTGACTTCTCTGGTATCTATGGTGGAAGCTTTGAGACAGTAGGTGCAATTGTTGGAGTGATCGCATTTGCAGCATTACTGGGAAGTATGATGTATTTCTGTAAAGGAAAGAAAAAGCAGAATGCTTAAAAAGAAAAAAGAGTCAGTAAATTATCTGGATCAGATTCCAAGGATCTCCATCCCCAAATGGGAGGTCCTGGAGGATGGTCTGGTGGAAGTGACGGTGGAAAATAAAGGATTTTTCAATGTGATCGCGCAGAAATGTTTTCACCGCCCGCGAACCAGCTACATTAAGCTGGATGAATATGGAAGCTGCGTATTTCAGCAGATCGACGGGGAGAAGAGCATCTATGAGATCGGACAGATCCTGGAACAGACCCATGAGGGGGCTTCCAATCAGCTATATGAGCGGCTGTCTGCATATTTTGAGACGCTTCGGAGACTGCATTATATTCAGTTTCACTGATTGTTCAGAGCCCATGTAAATGGGCTCTGAAATTTTCTGGGAAAATATTTTGGAAAACAAGGGATTGACCAGAAGCCGGAAAACGAGTACCATCAGAATAGACAGGATTATATGACAGGAGGACTTACGATGAGTATGGTATCTATACAGAAACCCGAAAAAGTATTTCAGTATTTTGAAAAGATCTGTTCGATTCCACATGGTTCCAGAAATGTAGAGAAGATCAGCAATTATCTGGTATCATTTGCAAAAGAGCATGGTCTTAAATATCGTCAGGATGAAAAATACAATGTGATCATCTGGAAAGATGGTTCCACAGGCTATGAGCAATCTGAGCCGCTGATCATTCAGGGACATATGGATATGGTGGCAGTGAAGACCGCAGATTGCGAAAAGAATCTGGAGACCGACGGACTGGATCTGGAGATAGATGGAGATTATCTGCAGGCAAAGGGAACTTCTCTTGGCGGTGACGACGGAATCGCTGTTGCTTATGCGCTGGCGATCCTGAATGATGACAGTCTGGCGCATCCACCTATTGAAGCTGTATTTACCGTAGATGAGGAGATCGGCATGCTTGGTGCTGATTATATGGATGCTTCTGATCTGAAGGGACGTCTGTTCCTGAACATTGACTCTGAGGATGAAGGTGTGTTTACTGTAAGCTGTGCAGGTGGTGTGATGGCAGTCTGCACAATTCCGGGAATGAAGGAAGATGCAGAGGGAAGTGTGATCTGCATTTCTCTCAAAAATTTCCGCGGCGGACATTCCGGTGTGGAGATCAATAAGGGAAGATATAATGCAAATGTCGTCATGGGCAGACTGCTGATGAATGTACAGAAGAAGGCAGATGTGCGTCTGGTGACGATCAACGGAGGAGAGAAGGACAATGCCATTGCAAATTTCTGCGAGGCAAAGATTCTTGTAGGAAAAGAGCAGGAGCAGCAGGTATGTGACTGTCTGAAAGAGACCTTTGCGATCATCAGCAAAGAGTGTCGTGTGACAGATCCGGATGCATTGATGGAGCTGGAAGCAGCAGCGGCAGAGGCTCAGGTGTTTAATGAAGAAAGTACCAATCGTGTGATCCTTGCACTGGTGCATATGCCGAATGGAATCCAGAGAATGAGCCCGGAGATTGAAGGACTGGTGCAGACTTCTCTGAACCTTGGAGTCCTGCGGACGGTGGAAGATCATGTAGACTTTTTCTGGGCAGTGAGAAGCTCTTCCGGAGATGAGAAGCAGTATGTTCTGGATAAGATCATTTCCCTGGCAAAGCTGCTGGGCGGCAGCGTTACTACACAGGGCGCATATCCAGGATGGGATTATCTGGAGGATTCCAGACTTCGCAAGATCATGATCGAAGCATATAAGGAGCAGTATGGAGAGGAACCGGTGGTAGAAGGAATCCATGCTGGTCTGGAGTGTGGAATGTTTGCTTCTAAGCTGGAAGGACTGGATGCTGTGTCCATAGGGCCGCAGATGCATCATATCCATACTACAGAGGAGAGATTATCCATCTCTTCCACACTGCGCACATGGAACCTGATCGTGCGTACTCTGGAGCTTCTGAAATAGGATATATGCTATGAAAATGTTGATGGAAGACATCAAAAACAAGCAGTTTAAAAATATTTATCTTCTGACCGGAGAGGAAGTCTACCTGCGCATGCAGTACCGAAAGAAACTGAAAGAAGCGCTGGTGGAGGATGGCGACACCATGAATGTAGCCATCTTCTCCGGGAAGGGCACAGATCCAAAGGAGATCATTGATCTGGCAGAGACGATGCCTTTCTTTGCAGAGCACAGAGTGATCCTCATTGATGATAGTGGATTTACCAAGAATGCATGCCCGGAGCTGGCGGATTATGTGGCGCAGATCCCGGAGAGCACCTGCATCATTTTAAATGAGGCAGAGGTGGACAAGCGTGGAAAGCTTTATAAGGCCATCAAGAGTAAAGGCCGCGTGGTGGAGTTCGAGAGACAGGATGAGCGGACGCTTATGCGCTGGGTACTGACTGTGCTCAAAAAAGAAGGAAGAAATATTACGGAAGATACCATGAAAGCATTTCTGGGACGAACCGGCGCAGATATGGAAAATATTTCCAAAGAGCTGGAAAAACTGATCTGTTATACCATGGGTCAGGATACCATCACCACGGAGGATGTATATGCGGTCTGCACGGAACAGACCGAAAACCGGATCTTCGAGATGATCCAGTCGATTACGGAAAAGAATCGTAGGAAGGCCATGGATCTCTATGCAGATCTGCTGGCCATGAAGGAGCCGCCTATGCGGATCCTGTTCCTGATCACCCGGCAGTTCCAGCAGCTTATGCTGCTGAAGCAGATGTCAGCGGAAGGACTGGACCGTTCAGAACTGGCAAAAAAAGCTTCGATTCCGCCCTTTGCCCTTGGCAAATATCAGGCGCAGTGCCGGAAATTTACTTTGGCGGATCTTCGCCAGGCAGTAGAAGACTGTGTGGATACCGAAGAACAGGTAAAGACCGGCCGCATGGGCGACCAGCTGGGGGTAGAACTGCTGATTATGAAGTATACGGAAAAGAACTCAGGGCACTGATCTTCAGTTAGCCTTTTGTAATCTGTGTGATATATAAATATACAAAAAAACGACTGGCATGACGGTACCAGTCGTTTTATATTTCATATATTTATGCTATTTTGATTCCAGCCTTATGCCATTTTGTTAACAGCAGTCTGCAGACGGGAGATCTTTCTGGAAGTAGTATTTTTGTGATATACTCCCTTGGTAGTAGCTTTATCCAGGGTAGAGATAGCAGCTTTCAGAGCAGCTTTTGCAGCTTCCTGATCTTTGGAATCGATTGCTGCGTATACTTTCTTAACCATGGTCTTTACTTCAGATTTGATTGCTTTGTTTCTTGCAGTTCTGGTCTCAGTTACCAGGATTCTTTTTTTTGCGGATTTGATATTAGCCAATTTCGTGCACCTCCAAAATTACTTTACATCCCAGACAAATATGCCGGGAATCTATGATATCGTTTCTCTTAAGTCGTGGTTCCTAAAAGCGAGACACGGTGGCTTTTCGTGGAAACACACAGATATTATAGTAATCGAAAGTATGACTTCTGTCAATACATATTTTCACTTTTTTAGGGGAAAATATACCGAAATATACCATGATATTTGGAAGGGAGCAGATGACATGGAGCGCATGAGAGTAAGGACAGATCTGGCGCTGGAGGCGAAGGAGAGTTTTTCGGGAAGCGATGTGGAGGTACATGGGGTTGTTGTGGAAGAAGAGTATGACAAGGAACAGAATCTTCGTCTGACCAGAGTGAGGATCGAGTCAGAGCGGGGAGCGCGGGAAATGGGAAAACCCATCGGTACCTATCTGACATTAGAAGCTCCCGGTATGGCTTCCCCTGATGAGGATTATCATCGGGAAATCTCGGAAAAGCTGGCGGAGTATCTGAAAGAATTGATGGGTGGACAGAAGAATCCGTCTGTTCTGGTGGTGGGACTTGGCAACCGGGATGTGACGCCGGATGCGCTGGGACCGAAGATGGTTTCCAACCTGTTGATCACAAGACATCTGATCCGGGAGTATGGTCGGGAAGTCATGGGTGTGGGAGACTGTTGTGAGATCAGTGGTCTGGCACCAGGAGTCATGGCACAGACAGGTATGGAAACGTCGGAGATCATCAAAGGCGTGGTGCAGGAGATATCTCCGGATCTGCTGATCGTAATCGATGCGCTGGCAGCCAGAAGCACTCGCAGGCTTTGCCGGACGATCCAGCTGACAGACACGGGGATCCAGCCAGGTTCCGGTGTGGGTAATCATCGGGCAGCACTGACGAAAGAGACACTTGGTATACCGGTGATAGCCATTGGTGTACCGACGGTCGTAGAGGCAGCAGCGATTATTTATGATGCGCAGGGAAACTGTGAACAGATGCCGCCCCATCTGAATGGAATGTTTGTTACACCGAAAAATATCGATGAACTGATCAAACAGTTGAGTTTTACATTATCCGAGGCATTGAATATGGTGTTTGCACATGGAGAACGTTGAGGGTTACGATTCTTTATGTGAGCAGGCATATTCCACATATTTATGGGTATGTGCATGGCTTTGAACTGTCTCGCATATAATATCAACGGTGGAGATGCGAAGATGGATCGTTTCATGAAGGTTGTAAATCGACTGTTATGGGTTATATTTCTGGGAATGGGAATTTATTTGCTGGCGGCAGGGAGCAGCCGTTTCTGGACCGGGAGTGTGCAGGAACTGCTGGTGAAAGGCTGTCAGGCACTGGAGCGTGCTGCCTGGCAAGGGGCGGCACGCAGTCTGTATCCGGGGCTCTTTATGGAATATGAGGAGACGGATACGCAGTCTTTGGAGGACTGGTACATAGAGTGGGCGTTGTGGATGCATCCGCTTACAAAATTGTCAAAAGCGGCAGGAAACAGTCAGGCACTGGAGAGTGCAGCTACCTATGAGATGCTGGTCAGTGGCGGTGTGCATGATGAAAATGAGACCGATGCTTCCGGGGAGGCTTACGATCTGGAAACACTGGCTGAAAAGGAAAATGAGCAGGCAGCAAGCGAGGCAGATGTGTACGTACCCGAAGAAGTTCCGCAGGAGACGGAAGATATCGCACAGGCAGAACCGAAGCCAGATCTTATAGAAGGTGGAACGATTTATAATCTGGAAGAACTGTCAGATTTTGATTTCCTGCTCAGTCATTTTTACACGGTGGAATCTAACACCAGTATTTCAGCTGCAGAGCTTAATGTAGAAAAGTTGCTGGATAAGGATATGACCATTGACTGTGATGTGGATGGACCGCAGATTCTGATCTATCACACCCATTCTCAGGAAGGTTTTGTGGATTCCGTGCCGGGTGATAATTCCACCACCATTATGGGAGCCGGAGAGTATTTGTCGGAGCTTTTGCGGGAGAAGGGCTTTGAAGTGATGCATGTGACCAGTGTGTACGACTTGGTGGACGGGGAACTGGACAGAAATGAGGCATACAGCAGGGCAGAGAAGGAGATCAGCCAAATTTTGGAAGAATATCCGTCTATTCAGGCAGTGATCGACTTGCATAGGGACGGAGTCAATGAAAATACTCATCTGGTGACGGAGATCAATGGCAAGCCCATGGCTCGGTTTATGTTTTTTAA